>Ga0207647_10000650_pt1 | contig 27172 bp, 34 predicted proteins | sample KBSCornC2_FD_184295 | JGI IMG/M metagenome (GOLD analysis project Ga0207647, IMG submission 184295) | Corn rhizosphere microbial communities from Kellogg Biological Station, Michigan, USA - C2 (SPAdes) (version 2) | ecosystem: Host-associated > Plants > Roots > Rhizosphere ... | reverse complement strand
CGATCGCCTCGAATGCAGAGCAAGGCAAGCGCCTGGCCCTCACCTATTGCGCCAGATGCCACGCCACCGACAGGGTGAGCCCTTCTCCGCTTTCGATCGCGCCGCCCTTCCGAACGCTGCACGAGCGTTATCCGGTGGACACGCTGCAGGAGGCGTTAGCCGAAGGTATCGTGACGGGCCATCCGAGCATGCCGGAATTCCGTTTCGATGCGGACCAGGTCGGCGACTTCATCGCCTTCCTGAAAACGCTGGAAACGCCGGCGCGATAGCAGTCGCGGTGACGCTCGAATTCAGAGCGTAAAGCAAATTCAAACCACTCATCACGACGGCTGGTTTTCGGTGGGAAGCCGCCGGTTCGATGAAAGCGGGCGAAATCCAATCCTCCATGAGTTGAGGCAGGTCAAGGCTCGAGGGCCCTTTCGAGCCTAGGGTCGGCGTGTCATCGAGCGGGAGAACTTCCATGCGCGCACACCAGATCATGACGAAAGACGTCATCACCGTTACGCCGCAGACCACAATCGAACAGGCGGCCAAGACCATGCTGCAAAGACACATCAGCGGCCTGCCGGTCGTAGACAAGGCGGGCAAGCTGGTCGGCATTGTGTCGGAAGGCGATTTTCTCCGCCGGACCGAAATCGGCACCGGTCGTAGACGGCCCGCATGGCTGCAATTTCTCGTTGGTCCCGGCCAGGCGGCCGCGGATTTCGTTCATGAACGCGGCCGCAAGGTCGAGGATATCATGACGCGTGATCCGATCACGGTGAAGGAAGAAACGCCGCTCGAAGACCTGGTCCGCCTGATGGAAAAGAAAGGCATCAAGCGACTGCCGGTCATGAACGGCAGCTCGCTTTGCGGCATCGTCACCCGCTCGAACCTATTGCTGGCGGTCGCGACCCTAGCCCACGAAATTCCCGACCCGACCGCCGATGACGACCACATTCGCGACCACATCCTGCGCGCGGTCGCCAAAACCGACTGGAGGCCGGTCGGGTTTGAGGTGACGGTACGAAACGGCGTGGTGCATCTGCATGGCATCATCACCACCGACGAAGCCCGCCGGGCCACGATTGTGACGGCCGAGAACACCGCCGGAGTGAAGAAGGTGCATGACCACCTGTGCTTCGTCGACACCTGGTCCGGGTTCTACGTGGAATCGCCGGAAGACATGAAAACCAGCCGTTGACGTCTGCAGGCGTTAGCCCTTGGGAGTCTTTCGGTGCCGAGCTGGATCGTTCGAATTCTCTTTGTGGCGGCGGCACCCATCGCCGCTCTCCTCGTGACCCGTGATTCCCTCAACTTCGGGATCATCCAGGTCTTCATCGCGATCATTTTGATCGTGGCCTGCATCGGGCTTGCCACCGCGTGGACCTTGCATCGGGACCGCCCATCTTCCTGAGTATTTTTGATCAAGATCAAAAACCCCAAAGCGGTTTCAAGCCAGATTTCATCTTGATTTTTTGGAGGAACGAAATGCCCACGGATTCCCTTATTGTTGCTCTCGCCGTATGCGGCGTTTTTGTTCTGTTCGGCGCGGTGGTTGCCTGGATTGACTACAGCACCACCGCCTGGCGGCGCAGCCAGGATGCGGCAAGGCCACTAGCGGTGGCGAGCCCGGATACCAAGCGGGCCGCGTGAGCCGTTCAACCAAGCACCGATATCCCGAAGATTGACGGAAGCCGTGCCTGCCTGCGCCTGACGGCTGGAGTACACAATGGCCCATCGTCCGCGCTGGCGTCCCATCCTGTTCGTCTGCCCGCAGACCGGCGAGAAGGTTCAGGGTCTGGTCACGGAGAAAATCGACAGCACCCACGACAATCAGTTTGAAGCGGTGACCTGCCTCGCCTGCTCGGGCGTGCATTTCGTCGATTCCGTCAGTGGCGAGGTGCTGGGCGCCAAACGAAGCCCGGCCGGACAAGGCCAATAGCCTTCAGGGGTCCGAGGCCAAAAAGCAAAACGGCCTGTCCTTTTGGGCAGGCCGTTTGCTTTGTGAGCGCCGGTGGGTGGGCTTGCTCAGGCGTTGAGCCGGCTCAGTGCCGCGCGGTTGCGGAACATGATCCGGCGCGAGCTTTCCAGCGCAATGGCACCGGACTGCACCAGCTGGGTAAAGGTACGCGACACCGTCTCGATCGTCAGCCCAAGATAATCGGCGATGTCCTGGCGGGACATCGGCAGTTCGACGGTGGTCCCGCCCGTGCCGCGGCCTGCCATCTCGAGCAGGAAGCCGGCCACGCGCTCTTCGGCGCTCTTGATCAAAACCAGCGAATGCTCCTGGACCCGGCGCAGCTCCCGCACCGTCAAGGTCCAGAGCTGCCTTGCGAGATCCTTTTCATGCTCGGCGCGCTTGAGAACGGCGCTCCGCTTCACCACCAGGATATGCGCGTCCGCAATCGCCTCCGCCGATGACAGATGCACATCACCGGCCTCGACGCCGAAAATATCCCCCGGAAGGTAGAACGCAGTGATCTGGCGGCGACCGTCATCCAGCATCCGGTAGGAGCGAACGGCACCGGAAATCACCTGGTAGAAAAACTCCGCCGGCTCCTCTTCGCCGTAAATCTCGCTGTTGCGGGAAAACCGAAGGGGAGCGCCCATCAAACTCAATGGCCCTTCATAGGTTGCAGCGATGCGAGCGGGAGCACCGGAACGGTTGGCAGCTGACTGATTGGCGGTCGCGAGCATGGCAGGTCTCCGGTGTGCTTGTTTCGTGACCCGGAAGTTCGCCGATTTCTCACGATGAAAAAATTTGGATATTTCCCCTAAGTAGAAACCCGTAGGACGCCCGTAAAGATACGGAAAACCGGGTTCATTTGCAGGCCGGCGGACCGGCAAAACGAGCTGCTTTCGGATCTCACAGGCGCGCGCACCCAGCGAAGCACTCGCATCAGTCGGCCGAGGTGGAGGCGGCTAGCGCAGTGATGACGATCGATTGGGGGGTGGGCTGGCGTCCTTCACGGCGGGAGGACCAGGCTCGTCATCCGCGATGGCGCGCCACGCCGCGCCGTCAAGATCATCATACTGGCCGTTGCGTAGCGACCAGAGAAACGCCACCAGGCCGAGTGCGCCAAGCGTGATCGCAAGCGGAACGAGAAAGACCAGAACTTCCATCACAAATGCCTCCTGATTTGACGCGCCCTCAGCGCGTTCAGCATGACGAGGAGTGATGAACCGGACATGGCGGCCGCCGCGATCAGTGGCGTCACCAATCCTGCGATCGCGACCGGCACCGCCAGCACGTTGTAAATGACGGCAAGCCACAGATTTTGCCGCATCAACCGCAACGCGGTACGCGAAATCCGGACCGCCGTTGCTACTGGCGCCAACTGATCGCCGAGGAACACGGCATCGGCAACCGCCTGACTGACATGCGTGGCGGTGACCGGGGAGATGGAGGCATGAGCCGCAGCCAACGCCGGCGCATCGTTGAGACCATCGCCCACCATCAGCACCTTGCGCCCTTGGCGCGATAGCTCGTCGATGCGCGCGATCTTGTCGACCGGCGTTACCTCGGCGCGCCATTGGGTGATGCCGAGCGCGCGGGCCGCAGCGCGCACCGCAGGCTCGCGATCGCCGGAAATGACCTCGACGGCCAGTCCCATGCGGCCGAGCGCGGCAATGATATTGGTCGCGTCCGGACGCAGTCGTTGGCGGACGGCGAAGACCTGACAGGTGTCGCCGTGCCGTAATGCCACCACAGAGGCTTCCGGATCGCTCGCCATTATCGCTCTGGCGGCCTCTTCCGCCCCACACCAGGAGGGGCGCCCGAGCCGAACCTTCACGCCGTCAACCTCTCCGAACACGCCTTGCCCCGGCTCCTCCTCGATACCCGACAGCGGCGCCTTGGCGCGAGCCGCGCGTGCGACGGCAGCGGCCACGGGATGACGGCTCGACAACGCAAGCCGTCCAGCCATTTCAAATATCTCGGGAGAGACGCTCGCGGCATTGGCTACATCGAGCTCCGGCAAAGTCAGGGTGCCCGTCTTGTCGAACAGGACGTAATCCACCTCGGCCAGGCGTTCGATCGCGTCACCGGTATTGAGTAGAACGCCGGACGAGAACAAGGCGCCGGAGGCGACCGTCTGTACGGCGGGGATTGCGAGCCCGAGCGCACAGGGGCAGGTAATGATGAGGACGGCAATGGCGGTAATAATCGAATCGTGGACGGTGGCGCCGGCAACCAGCCAGCCGATCATGGTCAGGAGCGCGGTGACGTGAACCACCGGCGCATAGAGCCTGGAGGTGCGCTCGGCCAGCCGCAGATAGCGCGACCGCGACTGCACGGCGTTTTCCAGCAGCCGCTGAATTTCGGAGAGCAAGGTTCCCTCCGACGCCGCGGACACGCGGACCCGCAAGGCGCCGGAGCGAACCAGAGTGCCGGCATAGATCGCGCTGCCGGCAACCGCGATGTGCGGCAGCGTCTCGCCGGTAATCAAGCTCTGGTCGATTTCAGACCGCCCGCTGATAACGTTGCCGTCCACCGCTGACCGCTCGCCAGGCCGCAGCAAAACGATATCGCCGGGGCGAATGGCGGCCACAGGGACCGTACGGATTTCATCTTCGTTGACGTATTTGGTTGCCGTTTCCGCCTTCAAGGCCGCCAGATTTCCGGCAAACGCGCGGGTACGCCGGCGCATGTTCTGGTCGAGATAACGCCCCGCGAGCAAAAACGCGATCAGCATGATCGCCGCGTCGAAATAGGCGTGGTCGGCATGGGAGGCTGTTTCGAACAGCGACATGCCGAGCGCCAGCGCAATGCCGACGCTGATCGGTACATCCATGTTGACGCCGCGGGCCCGCAACGCCGCATAGGCCGAGGAAAAGAATGGCTGCGCCGAATAGGCCGCCGCCGGCAGCACGATCAGCGCCGAAAGCCAGTGAAAGAAATCCCGCTGTTCGGGTAGCATGTCGCTGCCATTGCCGGACCAGACCGGGACCGATAGCATCATGACGTTCATCGCGGCAAAGGCGGCTACCCCAAGCCGCCGCAACAGGGCGCGCGACCGCTCGACCTCAACGGCCTCGGCGCCGGCTATCTCGAACGGATAGGCTTTGTAGCCGAGTTCGGCCAGGCGATCGACAAACAGCGAGGGATCGACGACCCCTGCCTTCCATTCCAGCGCAAGCCTTCGATCGGTCAGATTGACGCGCGCTGACGTCACTTGAGGAATTTCAGACAGGCTGCGCTCGATCTTGGCCATGCAGCCGGCGCAGCTGATGCCCTCGATGGCAAGGTCCAGATGCAACAGATCAGGACCGGCCTGCTTGAGATAGTGCGAGAAATCGATGCTCGAACCCATTTCCCGTACCCTCAGTCGAGGATGACGCGATTGCGCGACAGAAACAGCCGTTGACCGTCCCGGCCGGCCTCGATGACCAAGTCCCACTGGCCTGCAGCCACCCCCTGCGCCGCGCCGCGATAGCGGCCCGCGCCGAGCTCGGTGATATCGAACGTCTGGTCCGCCCGCCGATCCGTCGGTCGCTCGAGCCGGCCGGAAAGTTGCATTCCGCTCAGAACCGCGCCGTCCCGCGTCCTTGTGTCGACGCTCAGGCGGGCACTGCCATCGGCCTGCCGTTCTATGTGCGCATCGACTTTCCACTGTCGCCGATCCTGCTGGTCGGCTGCCTGGATTTCCCTTTCATAAGCGAGGCTTGCGGCGTAGGCGCTGTCGACCTCAGTCCCCGGCAAGGTCATGATCGCCAGACGCATCATCACCCCGTTCACGCCAATCACGACGGCGAAGAACGAGACAATGAGGATCAGAACAAGCCGTCCGGTGACGGGGCGCGAAGTTGACGCTGAGATCATGCTGGCCTCTTCATCTCTCGGGAGCGACAAAGTGGTCGGTAGCGGAAGTGACTTCCCCCAACCCGACATCGGTGATGCGGAACTTGATCGGCACGCTACCGCCCGCGACCTCGTCGAGCGGCGCGGTCACCGTCAAGCGAACCTCGGTGGTCTGATCGCGGCCGATAACGATCGCCGGCCGGTCGGGCGTGATGGAATCGATGCCAATGGCGCGGAGGCGCGCATCCTCGGGACCGTCGACATCGATGGCGATGACCCGGTCGAAACCCCGCTTGTTGAGAAAGCGCAGCGTATAGCCGTTGCGGATGGATCCGTCGCTCAGCTTGACCGCGACGGGATTGCGATCGTGCAACACGCTTACGTCCAACAGCGACCGGGTCAGCAGCGCATACAGCATCACCGAGCACACCACGCCGATCAGCGAGACATAGACGATGGTACGGGCGCGGATCGGCTTGAATATTTCCGGCTTTCCCGCGATGCGGCGCTTGACGTTGATATCGTTGTCGTAGCCGATCAGCCGGGTCGGCCGGCCCACCTTCTTCATCACGGTATCGCAGGCATCGATGCACAGACCGCACTGGATGCAGCCGAGCTGGGCGCCATCGCGAATATCGATGCCGGTTGGACAAACCGCGACGCATTGATTGCAATCGATGCAATCGCCGACCGTTTCGCCTAGCGCGCGCAGGTCGATCGCCTTCTTGACCGAGCAGCGAGGATCACCGCGATCATATTTGTAGGTGACATTCAGCGCCCACTCGTCGGTGAGTGCCGCCTGAATCCGCGGCCACGGACACATATAGACACAGACCTGTTCGCGCGCATAACCGGCCAGCAGATAGGTCGTGGCCGTCAGAATACCGATCCAGACATAGGCGATCAGCGGCGCCTGGAAGGTGGCGAGATCCTTCACCAGGGTCGGCGCATCGGAAAAATAAAGCACCCAGGCGCCACCGGTCCACCAGGCGATCATCAGCCAGATCACATGCTTGGCCACGCGCCGCGCCAGGCGGGCTGGCGTCATTGCCGAGGCATCGGCCTTGATCCGCTCGCGACGATCCCCTTCAGTCCATCGTTCGACGGCATAGAACAAATCCGTCCAAACCGTCTGCGGGCAGAGATAGCCGCACCAGATGCGGCCGCCCAAGGCATTCATCAGGAACAGCGCGAACGCAGCCAGGATCAGGAGCCCGGTGAAATAATAGACCTCCTGCGGCCACAGTTCGATGAAGAAGAAATAGAACCGACGATTCGGAAAATCGATCAACACAGCCTGGCTGGGCGCGCCAAGGCCACGGTTCCAGCGGATGAAGGGCAACAGGTAATAGACGGCGAGGCAGGAGGCCATCAATCCCCATTTGATCCGGCGGAAGGTGCCGGAAACCCGCTGCGGATAGACCTTCTTCTGAGGCGCATAGAGCGGCACGTCGTCGTCATCGTGCGGCAAGGCGCCCGGGGAGATATTCACGTTCATCGGAAGGTCCTGGGTCATCTTCCGATCAGGCATAGGTGAAAAACAGGCGCTGGGGCTTGACCTGCGTCAACGGCCAAAGCCCCGCCGCCTCTTGCCGGTCAACTATTTCCCGCCGCCCAGCGAGTGAACGTAGACCGCCAGAGCCTTGACCGTGAGGGGATCGAGACGTCCCACCCAGGCTGGCATGACGCCGGCACGCCCGTTGGTGATGGTCTCGACAAGCGCTGCCTCGTCGGAACCATAGAGCCATATCTGATCGCTGAGATTGGGAGCGCCCACTTCCTGGTTGCCCTTGCCGCCATCACCATGGCAGCTCACGCAATTTTCCTCGAAAATCCTCTTGCCGGCGGTCGCGTCGTAACCTGACGCGGTCGAGAGTCCCGAGAGCGAGCGGACGTAATTGGCGACTGTGACGACCTGGTCCGACTTCAAAATGCCGTCGCGGCCAAAGGCAAGCATCTGCCCTTCATGCGTCTTGGCGTGCCCGGAGCGCGCGCCAAACTGGATTGTCTGCATGATCTGGTCCAGCGAACCGCCCCAGATCCATTCGTCGTCATTGAGGTTTGGATAACCCTTCGCGCCAGCGGCACCGCTGCCGTGGCAGGGTGCGCAATTGTCGGCGAACACCGTCTTGCCGCGCGCCCGGGCCAAAGCGAGGAGGTTCGGATCCTTCTCGATGTCGGCAAGCGAGGCATTGCCCAACACCGCCATTTTCTCGCCGCGCAACTGTTCGAGCGTGGCGAGATCCTGGGCGACGGCCTCGCGGTTGGTGTAATGCAGAATGCCCGCGGTATAGCTACTCACCATCGGCCAGGCCGGATACACCACCCAATAACCAATCGCCCACAGGATTGTGGCATAGAAAGTGAGCACCCACCATCGCGGCAGCGGCGTGTTCAATTCCTTGATGCCGTCCCACTCATGGCCCGTGGTCGTGCGGCCCGTGACCTTATCGAGTTCGTTATCTTCGCTCATGATCTTCAGTCCTCCCGCAGCGGCATTCTTGCCGCGGCGTCAAACAGCGCCTTGTTGCGGGGACGCAGCGCATAGAAAACGACGGCAATGAAAATGCCGACAAAAACCGGCGTCCAGAGACTGAGGACAAACTCTGACGCCAGGTTTTCGATGGAAACAATCGCGTTCATGGAAGGCCCCCTCAGCGCAGATTGGCTTTTTCGTCATACAGCTTGAAATCGACAAGCGTGCCCAGCATCTGCAGATAGGCAACCAGCGCATCGAGTTCGGTCGGCTCGCCACCCTTGCCGTCGAAATTGCGGATCAGGGCTTTCGGATAGCGCTTCTGCATGGCGTCAGCGTTCGGGCTGTCGGGATCGAGCTGCGCCTTCAGATCGGCCTTGGCGTTGGCGATCTGATCCTCGGTATAGGGCACGCCGATCATCCGGTTCTTGCGGAGATGGTCGCCGATATCGTCGAAGGATAGCTCGGTGGTGGCAAGCGAGGGATAGCCGGGCATCACCGATTGCGGCACGATCGACCGGGGGTCGACCATATGCCGCACGTGCCACTCATCCGAATATTTGCTGCCGACCCGGGCAAGATCGGGCCCGGTTCGTTTCGACCCCCACTGGAAGGGATGGTCGTACATGCTTTCGGCGGCTAGCGAGTAATGACCATAGCGCTCCACTTCGTCGCGCAACGGACGGATCATCTGCGAGTGGCAGAGATAGCAGCCCTCGCGGACGTAGATGTTGCGGCCGGCAAGCTCGAGCGGAGTGTAAGGACGTACGCCGTCCACCGCCTCGATCGTGCTCTTCAGGTAGAACAGCGGGGTGATCTCCACGAGGCCGCCGATCGCGATCACCCCAAGAATGCCCGCGATCAGGATGATTGAGTTTTTCTCGAAGATCTTGTGTCGATTCCAGAAAGACATGACAGACCCTATTCGGCAGGCTGGAGCAGAGCAGTGGCTTGGCTTTCCTCGGCTTCACCCGCATTCACCGTCAGCCAGAGATTGACGGCCATGATCAGGGCACCGATCAGGAACAGCGCGCCGCCGGCAGCCCGGATGATGTAGAAGGGGTGCATGGCCTCGACGGATTCGATGAAGGAATATTCAAGGAAGCCGAGCGAGGTGTAGGCGCGCCACATCAGGCCCTGCAGGATTCCCGACACCCACATCGCCGAAATGTAGAGCACGATGCCGATCGTCGCGATCCAGAAGTGCCAATTGACGAGCTTCAGGCTGTAGAGGCTCTTCTTGTTCCAGAGCCAGGGCACCAAACAATACAGCGCGCCGAACGAGACGAAACCGACCCAGCCGAGCGCACCGGAATGCACGTGGCCAATGGTCCAGTCGGTATAGTGGCTCAGCGAGTTCACCACCTTGATCGACATCATCGGACCCTCGAAGGTCGACATGCCGTAGAACGCAACCGACACCACCATCATGCGCAGCACGGGATCGGTCCGCAGCTTGTCCCATGCGCCCGACAGCGTCATCAGACCGTTGATCATGCCGCCCCAGGAAGGCATCCACAGCATCACCGAGAAAGTCATGCCGAGCGTCTGGGCCCAGTCCGGCAGCGCCGTATAGTGCAGGTGGTGGGGTCCCGCCCAGATGTAGAGGAAGATCAGCGCCCAGAAGTGGATGATCGACAGCCGGTAGGAATAGATCGGTCGCTCGGCGCGCTTGGGGATGAAGTAGTACATGATGGCCAGGAAGCCCGCGGTCAGGAAGAAGCCGACCGCATTGTGGCCGTACCACCACTGAAACATGGCGTCCTGCACGCCACCCCACGCGACGTAGGATTTCGAGCCGAGCAAGGACACCGGCAGCGCGGGGTTATTGCCGAGATGAAGCACTGCGATGGTGACGATGAATGCCAGATAGAACCAGTTGGCGACGAAGATGTGGGGCTCCTTGCGCTTGATCAGAGTGAGCAGGAACACCAGGAGATAGGTGACCCACACAATTGTCAGCCAAAAGTCCGCATACCATTCCGGCTCGGCGTATTCCTTCGATTGGGTGACACCGAGCAGATAGCCGGTGCCGGCGATGAGAATGAAGAAGTTGTAACCGAGCACGACGAACCACGGCGCGATGTCACCGGCGAGCCGGGTGCGGCAGCTCTTCTGGACGACATAGAAAGAGGTCGCCAGCAACACATTGCCGCCAAAAGCAAAGATCACCGCCGAGGTGTGCAAAGGCCGCAATCGCCCGAAAGTGGTCCAGGGCAGATCCAGATTGAGCGCCGGCCAAGCCAGCTGGCAGGCAATGATCAGTCCGACGGCAAAGCCGGCGATGCCCCAGAACATCGCGGCGATCGAAGCAAACTTGATGGGACCAAAATTATAGTTCGGCCGCCCGTCGATCTCCTGCGGTGTCAAGTTCGCCGGCCGATCATAGTAACGGTTCAAAATGAGAAACGAAGCGGCAAGGCTCGCCACGCAGGCAAGCGAGGCATGGAATGCAAATGGTGCATCATGCGCCAATGCGGCAGCAACCAGCGACAGGAAAGCCAGCCCGGCAAACAACGGGAAAAGCGTCGCCTCTCCAATTGTCATCTGCTTTGAGCCAATGGAGGCGTGGGTCATGATGCGATTTCCCCCTGGATTTGGAACCGCATCATCGATACATCCGCGGCTCGCCGGAGGGTTGATCGAGATCAACAGCCGCCGTTTCATTGAGCCGAAAGTCGATACGCCCCAAAGACCCCCGCCGGGTCAGGCGTCTCTCGAAAATGGCTAGACGGCTCTGCTGAATTGAGTCGACGGCTTGCGCCTGTAGGCATCAAAGGCGACCGCGGCGACACGGACCACGGGCCGGCCGCGAGGGGTCATGCTCAGTTTTTGGCCCTCGACATAAATCAAGCCGTCACGCTGCATGGGACGGAGCATTGACAATTCCTCGCTGAAATCGACGCCGGGCGCGATCTGCTCGAGATCGACGGCAAAGTCGCACATCAGCCGCTCGATGATCGCAGCTCTCAGCCGATCCGGTTCAGTCACCCGGACACCCCGCATCGAGGCAAGCGTACCGGCACGGATGGCGCTGACGTAACGCGGCACATCGCTGATGTTCTGCACATAGCCGTTCGCCAGGGTCGAGATCGAGGAGGCGCCGAAGCCGAGCAGGATCGCGCAGGGGTCATCGGTGTATCCCTGGAAATTGCGGTGCAGCTTTCCAAAGGCTGCTGCTTGAGCCAAAGCGTCATCGGCCTTGGCGAAATGGTCGATGCCGATTTTCACATATCCGGCCCGCGATAATTCCTCGGCAATGGCTTCCGCCTGTTCGAATCGCTACTCCTGACCGGGAAGCACAGCTTGATCGATCTGCCGCTGGTTCGCCTTGTGTGCCGGCAGGTGCGCATAGCCGAAACAGGAAATCCGGTTCGGCGCCAGCGCCAGCACGGACGCACAGGTCTTGCGGACCGATTCGCAGGTCTGCAGCGGCAGGCCATACATCAGGTCAAAACTGAGATTCTGGACGCCGGCGCTGCGCAGACGATTCACGGCGGCCTCGACCGTGCCGAGCGGCTGAATCCGGCCGATTGCCGACTGGACGCGCGGGTTGACGTCCTGAACCCCCAGACTGGCGCGAGTCACGCCGAGGCGAACCAGCCCGTCCGCCAATTTGGCCGTGACATAGCGGGGATCGAGTTCAATGGCATGCTCGAAGGCGTCCCGGAGCGGAAAGTGACGTCGGAGAACCGCTATCACCGATTGAAGTCCGTGCAACCCGAGCATGCTCGGCGTGCCGCCTCCCCAGTGCAGGCGTGCGGCGGGGGCCGTGCCCTTCACAAGGTCGCCAACCATGACAATTTCCGTCTCGAGCGCCTGCCGGTATTTGGCGACGATGTCGACGCGATGCGTCATCTTGGTGTTGCAGCCGCAATAAAAGCAGATGTCGTGGCAATAAGGCACATGCAGATAGATCGAGACCTCCTGCGAGGGACTAATCTGACCGAGCCAAGCGGCATGATCGAGAGTTCCGACGTCACTGCTGAAATCGGCTGCCGTCGGATAGGAGGTGTAGCGCGGCACGTTGGAGCCGACGTAGCGATGAAGAATTTGATCCATGACGGACGGCCGTATCTTGCCGATGGCCGAGCTAAGACGCCAGCGCGCGTGGCACGATCGCCTGCGCCCGGCACTCCACCGCATCGGCAAACATCGTCCAGTCGCGAACATGCCTTTGCCGGCAGAAATCAGCTTCGGCCTTGTCTACGGCCTCAGAGAGCGAGTCGGCATCCACTGAAAAAACGGCCTGGCAGGCGCGATGCTCGTGGCCGGCGTCGTCACAGACGGTCTTGATGAAGCGAACATCGAAAGAGGGCATGGCCCAACTCCTGTTGTCGCGATTTTCTCGCATCAAAAGGAACAGTTCGCCTTGACAAGAATCAAATAAGATCGACCGAATGCAACGAGGCGCCTCCCCTGTAACGACGGCTTCTTGATGCATCTCAAGGCGTCGGAGCGGAAAAGGCGCCAGGTTGTGTCGAAGAGATAGGCTGAGACAAGCCGAAATCCGATCCGGGAGTCATCATCATGACCGCCGCTATCATTGTCCTTATAGCCGCGTTCGCCATCTTTGCCGCAGGCCTTGGCTGGGCGCAAAGCCATAGCCGCCGGCTCAGTGTAGCCCCGGTGAAAACCCGGCCGGGGAAGCGACGCCCCTTTTGATTGGTCCCGGGTGATCTCCGCTCCCAGTTGGCAGGCAGATTGCGGGTCAGCGCACATCAGACGTTGAATCGCGCTCTTGCTGCAATTCGACGTCCACAAGGTCGTCCGCCGCTGTCTCGACCTCATGGCCCAGCCGCGTTGTGGCGGCCTCCCAGATTCGTGCTGCCAGCTGCGGTTCACGGTCCATCAAACTGTGGAGGTCGGAGGCGTCCAACGCCAGCAGCCGGGTGGTTTGCAACGCAATGGCGGTGGCCGAGCGCCGGGACTGACGCAACGCGGCGACCTCGCCAAAGAAGTCGCCCGCGGAGAGCTGAACGTGCTTATGCCGAAGCCTGATCTCGACCTCGCCGTCCACGATCAGGTACATCGAATGCGCAGGCTCACCCCGTCTGGCGATCGTGGTCCCCTTGTCGACCTTCTGCGCGCGCAGAAGCTTCATGATATCGGCAATTTGCGTGGCGGTAAGTTCGCTGAAAAGCGGAATCCGGGCCACCAGACCCCAGGTAACGACGAAATCGCGCCGATGAACTTCGTTGGCAAAAGCAGTGGCCACGATGCCGACGGGCAAGGCGACCATCAACAATCCCACGAAAATGGTAACGCCTGCGATCATGCGTCCCAACGCGGTGATGGGGATCGCATCGCCATAACCGACCGTGCCAAGCGTCACGATCGCCCACCACATGGCATCCGGGATGGTGCCGAACTTGTCGGGCTGAACTTTCCCCTCGGCGAGATGCATCAAGGCCGCGGCCATCAAGGTTGCGCCGCACAGGATCACGAAACATCCTACCAACGCCCGCCGTTCGGCATAGAGCGCTTCCAGCAGCGATCGCATCGCCGGCGAATACCGGGTGAGCTTGAAGAAACGGATCAGGCGCAGAACGAGGAAAGCCCGGAGGTCGGCAGCCACAACAAAGGAAAGCCAGAACGGCAGCACCGCCGCCAGATCGATGAGCCCCGCGGGACTGGCCGCAAAATGCAGGCGCGCACGGATCGCTCCAAGCCGCCGCCAAGGTGGATGCTCGATGGACGCCCATAGCCGCGTGAAATATTCGATTGAGAAAACCGATAGCGCGATAACTTCCACGATTTCGAAAAGCCGCCCATACGCCGCAGCAAATCTCGGCACCGACTCCAGTACCGTCGCAGTCAGCGTCACCACGATCAGCAGGATCAGCGCGCTATCGATCACCGCCCCGGCCCCGCCGAAGCCTGATCCCAGTTCAAGCGCATTGTAGATCTGCTGTCGCAAACGGACGGTCTGGCGAGACTCGGGCACTCCACTCCTCACGGGTTCAGGGCTTCTGATCAATACGCCGGCGCGAACAATTCACCTTGACCCGGATCAAGCCCGCCAGCGCAGATCGCGGGGGCTCCTTATAGCCTCAGAGCATTCGTCGGGATGCCGCTTTCAAAGCCCCGCCGCCATCGCGATCCGCATCAGCTCCGACATGCTGCGTGCACCGGTTTTGGCCATCAGGTTGGCCCGATAGACCTCCACCGTGCGCGGGCTGATCTTGAGGTCGTGGGCAATGACCTTGTTGATCTTACCCGCCACGAGCCCCTGGAGCACGTCGCGCTCGCGCGGCGACAGATCGGCCAGCACCGCCTCGGCTTCTTTCCGCGCCGCGTCTTCGGCTTGGGTATCGGTGCGGGCGTTGAGCGCTGAACGGATGGCCTCCAGCAGCACTGAGTCGTCGAATGGCTTTTCGATGAAGTCCGCCGCGCCGGCCTTCATCGCCTCCACCGCCAGCGACACGTCGCCGTGGCCGGTAATCAGGATCACCACACAAGGCGCACCCTCGCCTTTCAGCCTTTTAACGAGTTCGATGCCGTTCATACCGGGCATCCGGATATCGGAGATCACACAGCGCGCCGAATTCAGATCGATCTGTCGGAGGAAGGCGTCGGCCGACTCATAAACCTGCGCCTTGAATCCGTTGACGTCGAGCAGGAAAGCAAGGGAATCGCGCATGCCCTGATCGTCATCGATCACGTGAATTACGGTCTTGTCATTCATCGTCGGCCTCTGACTCGGCAAAAGGCAAGGTGAATTCGAATACAGTGCCGCCGCCTTCATTGCCGCGGGCTGTGATTCGGCCGCCATGCGCCTCAATGATGGTACGACAAATCGAGAGCCCCACGCCCATGCCGCTCGCCTTGCTGGTCACAAAGGGCTTGAAGAGCTGTTCGGAGATTTCCGGCGCGATGCCGGTTCCGGTATCGGCAACAAAGAAGGATGCGAGCCGGCCGCGCTGGGCCACGCCGATCATCAATTCGCGCCGGCTGGTGGTCTCCATCGCTTCGATCGCGTTCCTGATCAAGTTCAAGGCGACCTGCTGGATCTGAACCTTATCGACGACAATCGGGGGCAGATTGCGGTCGCAGCGCAGCGACACCCGAACCCCCTGCTCCCTGGCGCCGACCAGCGCAAGCGCGGCGGCTTCTTCGAGCAGGATAGCGGGGTTTTCGATGGTGTGCTCGGTCTCGCCCTTGGCGACGAATTCACGCAATCGCTTGATCACATCGCCGGCCCGAAGCGCCTGCTCGGCGCTGCGATCCATCGCCTCGCGCACCCGCTCCTTGTCGACCTGCTCGGCCTTCAACAAGGTCGAGGCGCCGCGCAAATAGCTCGTGATGGCGGACAAGGGCTGATTGAGTTCATGCGCCAGCGAAGAAGCCATCTCGCCCATCGCGGTCAGGCGGGAGACGTGGACGAGCTCCGACTGCAGCTCCTGCATCCGCCGCTCCTGACTCCTGCGCTCGGTCAAATCGCGAACGAAGCCGGTAAACAGACGCTCCGTGCCTACCTTGGTCTCGCCCACGGCCAGCTCCATCGGGAAAGTCGAGCCATCCTTGCGCTCGCCCACCACGATCCGCCCGATGCCGATGATCCGGCGCTCGCCGGTCTTGTGGTAGCGCTGCAGATAGCCGTCGTGTTCCTGACGATACGGCGAGGGCATCAACAGCGAGACATTCTTCCCGATCATTTCCGCAGCAGACCAGCCGAACAGCCGTTCGGCGGCAACGCTGAAGGAGGTGACGAGGCCGCGCTCGTCGATCACGACCATCGCCTCGGGCACCGTATCCAGGATCGATTGCAACTGGGCCTGACGGGTCAGCGCGCCCTCCGTTTCGCGCAACAGCCGGTTGCCGATCTCGCCCAGAATTGGCCCGAGCACCGCAAAAAACCCGACATCAACCAGATTGGCCGAATTGAGATAGAGGTCGCGCCCGAGGAAAAACCAGCTGATGCCAAGGCAAAGCACGGTAGCAAGGATCGCCGGCCCCCGCCCGCCTGCGAAGGCGGCATAGACCACGACCGGCACATACATGATGGTGAAAGAGTGACTCTGGAAATAGCGATCCAGCGCAAAGCGAAACACCACCGCAATCGCAGCCGCAATCACCGCCGATCCATATCGAAACCAGAATTGCCGTCCGGAAAACATAGGCTGGGAGGATCCGAAAAAGCTGGTTGGCTGCCCCTCTTAGCACACCCCGCGGCAAGCGGAAGCTGGCGCACACTAATCCTGCCAGGGACGCCAATGTGTCGGATCAATCCGAAGCCGCTCGCGGGTAGAGGCCTTGACCCAGCCACTGGCTGTGCGGCGGCAGGCAAAGATCAGCGGATAGACGTGATCGGTCTCGATTACCGCGACCTCGATATCGCGGTCGTAGGGCGCTGTCGAGATCGTTTCCCACACGGATCGTTCGTCCATTGCTTCCATCTGGCAAATGCCTGCGCGCCGGACGTCCGGCGCGCCGAACGCTTCAACATTGTATGAAAATGGCTCGGACGTTCTGCATATGCCCCCCGACCGAGAACGTTTTGATGCAGGTCAAGTCGTCGCAACGCACAAACCATTGCTGCCCGCAGCGCGATGCGTCGGTTCGTTACAGGCACTGGATCGGCGGGCGCCGTCCATCTAATCTGGCCTTGGTAAAAGCTGGATAGCACAGGCCGGCGCCGGCCACCTTTTTTGTTCACCGACTCCTCCGCCAAAGATTGTGCCACTGGCATGTTGAAGAACCGGAAATCACGGCGGCTCGGCGCCCTCTCACCAGAAAAAGATAAGATGGATTCTGGCGATTGCAGAGACGCGGGGCGGCGTGCCTTCCTGCGCGAAGCAGGCGCCTTCCGCCATTTTCAAACAGCAGCGATAAAAGGGGACGCGGAAGCCGTTCACCAACTCCGCATTGCGATCACTCGGTTGCGGGCCGCCGCCTTGTTCTTCTCACCTTTCATCAACGATCAGGCATGGCCGTTCCTGGACATGGAGTTCGGCTGGATCAATTCAGTTCTCGGGAAGGCGCGCGATTGCGACGTGATGATCGAGCTTAGCCAGCGAAAACACTACCGGCATTGGGCCAGCTCATCTTTCTCCGGATTCGAGCGGGCGCGGGACAAGGCCTATCGAAAGCTCGGCCGCAAGCTCAACACCGCGAGATATCGCCGACTGATCGCCAAACTGGAGGCCGAGGCGCGAGGCGGTGTGCTGTTTCGCGGGCACGACAACAACGCGACCCCAAGTGCCGAGAAATTCAGCCGACAAAGGCTTCGGCAATGGCGGAGTACGATCTTGAAACAAGGAAGCCGCCTGAAGTCACTCAGGCAGAAGCGGCTGCACCATTTACGGATCTGCTGTAAGCAATACCGCTATATGATCGCAATACTGCAACGGCTCAGCGTCCCGCTGTCGCCGGATGATTTATCATTTGCCCAGACCGCACGGCAGGCGCAGCGTCAGCTCGGCGGGCTTCGTGACCTGCGGCGATTGCGCAAGGCCGCCGACGACCACCCGCCAGGCTATCGCAAGCGAAAGCGGCGACTGATTCAGCACGCGGCTGACTTGTTCTTGAAACATAGCAGCTAGTACCGCCTATTTGGCGGGCCTGCACCTGCCGCTTTTTCTTTCAGGCCGGCCAATGGAAAGCGGCATTAGAGCCATAAAGTAGCTATGCTGATAACTTTCCGAAGTTCGCGGTGAGAAGTCGCAGCGATGGTTCACGAACTTCGAAAAGTCGGCACTAGGTCGCCGACTGAGCCGCAGGCTCCCGGGCTGGGCCGACGCGAAGCAGAAGGCGGATCACCGATGATCGATGATCCGCTTTTCATACAGAGAAACTTCCAGCTCCGCGGAACAACTTCGCGGGGTATCCAACGCCAGTCCAGAAGGCTAGGCCGCTTCGGCATTGACAGCGGATTCCGCGATCTTGGTCAGGGTCTCGTCGGTCTTCTTCTCTTCGGCCAGTGTCTGGCCGAGTAGTTTCGATGCCTGCGACAGGCCGAGCTTGTCAGCCCACGCTTTCAGCGTGCCATAACGCGAAATTTCGTAGTGCTCGACCGCCTGGGCGGCCGCCAGCAGACCAGCATCGAGAGCCGGCGTGTCTTCGTACTCGTCCATGACTTCCTTGCCCTCATCAAGGATGCCTTCGATCGCATCGCATTTCTTGCCGCGCGCGGGCTTGCCCAGAAGCTCGAAGATATCTTCAAGCCGTTCGATCTGGCCTTCGGTCTCCTCCTGATGCTTTTCAAAGGCGGCGCGTAGCTGATCGGACTGCGCGGCCTTGGCCATTTTCGGCAGCGACTTAATGATCTGCTTTTCCGCGTAATAGATATCCTTCAGCGTATCGAGGAAAAGCGCGTTGAGATCCTTCTCGGACATGGGTTTCTCCAGTGACAGACGGTTGAACTGAGCCTCAACACCAGAGACAGGATCGAAGTTCCCTTTAGATTCACGCTCATCATGCTCTTCAGATCATCCGGTGCCAGCGCCATGGAGCGATTGGGAACGGAAGGATGAACTGCGGGTTTCAGCTTCGAGCGCAACGGACAATGGAAGGAGCAAGTCATGAGACTGGCTCTGACAACTCTTGCGAGCGCCGCCATTGGTGCCCTGCTCCCGGGTTTGGCGGTGAGCGCTTCCGCCGCTGGTAGGACGATAAGGAGAAGGCTGTGATCGTCGGCCTCCTCCATTTTGTTAAAGTCTCTTTTTGGCTTCCAAGGGTGGGCGGTTTTGTCGCCGGAAGGCCGTGAGCGCCTATCCCCTAGGGGTATGTCGGCGCACCGAAACGTCACTGAACCAATACAGCGAACCAATACAGCTATGGCTCGAATTCTGATCGGCACCTCGGGGTGGCACTATCAATCCTGGCGCGGGCCTTTCTTTCCCTCTGACCTTCGCATCAAGGACCAGCTGCCCTATTACGCGAGTCAGTTCGCAACGACCGAGCTGAACGGGGTCTTCTACCGAACGCCGAAGCTGGAGGCTGTGACGTCATGGCGGGAGCAAACTGGGGATGGTTTTGTCTTCGCCTGGAAGGCCTCGAAATTCATCACGCACTGGAAGCGCTTGTCGGAGAAGTCCGCGAACAGCCTCGAACTGATCGAGGAGCGGCTGGCGCTCCTGGGCGAGAAGGCCGGACCGGTTCTGTTTCAACTACCTCCCAATTTCACCGCGAATGCCGACCGCCTTACCGGATTCCTGAAGCTGCTTTCCGAGAAGCGTCGCTACAGTTTCGAATTCCGTCACCCGAGCTGGTACCGGGCTCCAATCTACAGATTACTGGCGGAACACAACGTCGCGCTCTGCCTTTCGGATCACTATGATGCACCATCGCCATGGAAGCGAACCGCGGATTTTGTCTATGTTCGCGGACATGGTCCCGGCGGACGCTATAGAGGACATTACAGTGAACGAGCGCTCTCGGAATGGGCTAAACGCATCCGCTCCTGGAAGAAACAAGGCTGCGACGTCTATATCTATTTCGATAATGACCAGAAGAGCGCCGCGCCGGCTGACGCGCGGAAACTGCAGCGGCTGTTGGGCGCGCAGTGAACGCTGCTTCGTGTCGCCTGATCTTGCAAGGAACGATGCGCTACCGTCTTAACGGCGGGAGAAGGCCTGTTTCAGAAAACAAAGCCCATCATAGGTCAATTGCGACTCGCTGCTCACGCCGCGCGCGACCTCCTCCTCGAGGAAGTCCTCCAGCTCGGGCAGTAGGCGCTCGAACTTGTCCCGCGCATTAACCAGGTCGCAAGTCTTGCGGATCCGCTTAATGGGAGCGTCGAGAATGTCGATAATGACTGCCATCGCTGAAAACCCGCGGGGGTTCGGACGGTTCCGCCCTCAAGGTATCGACTAAAGACGAAGCGGCCACGATTCTTTTTTCATCGCCAATATCGCATGTTAATTGCAGGCCATTCCCCCGTGGATAGCGTCATTTTGGTCACAAGAAGGCGGGAGGATAAGCCCATGACAGGACTGGATGAACGAACCAAGGCCAATATGGACGTGGTGCTCGATGAAGCCTGCCGTGCCCTGCCCCACGGTGGCGACCACGCAATCCGAAAAAAAGTGGCGCAAAGGCTGATGCAAAGCGCCCGGAGAGGGAACACCAGCCTTGGCGGTCTGGCGCTGGTGGCGCATACGGCATTCATCGAAATCACCCGAAACCGGAAGTCAGCCTGACCGAGCAGGAGTGTCAGCATTATTGGCCTAGTTTCTCGGTAATCGGCATGACCTCTCGGCGCAAATGCCGCTCCGGCGCCCGCCTTGCGGGAACTCCGGGCGCCTTTGCCCGGAGAGATTTTGACTTGTTCCATACTTCGATTGGCAAGCCCGGTCGCCCCCGCGGACCGCTCGCGCCATCCTTGCCCGAAGATACTCCATCGTTAAATTGAGCGAAGCGCTAGGCGCTCCGATTTTTCGGCTGGGCCCGCTCGACAGCCGTCAGTGCAGGTCCGGATGGCGCTAAGTTCGGCGATCTCGTCGGCTCGTGAGGCGGAGGACTGATTTGCTGGATCCGCTGACCCGAAAACTGGAGCAATTCGTCAGGCTATCCGTGGCCGATCGACAGATTCTGGGCCGGGCCGCTTCGCATCGCGTTCGCAAATTCGCGCCGCGGACGGATATCATCCGCGAAGGCGAGCAGCCGCGGGACGTACATCTCATTCTTTCCGGCTGGGCTTGCCGCTACAAGCAGCTCGAGGACGGCCGGAGGCAGGTGGTCGCCTTATTCCTCCCCGGCGACGTCTGCGACCTCAATGTCTTTATTCTCAAGCAGATGGATCACTCGATCGGAACCATCACGGGGGTAACAGTCGCCGATCTGTCGCGCGAATTCCTGGAACACATCAGGACGGACTTTCCACGCATTGCCACAGCCCTGTGGTGGGAAACATTGGTCACTGTTTCGATACAGCGGGAGTGGACACTGAATCTCGGACAGCGAACCGCTTCGGAGCGAATAGCACACCTGCTTTGCGAGCTATTCGTCCGATTGCAGGTCGCGGGGCTTGCCCAAGCCGGGACTTGCGAATTCCCCCTGACCCAGGCCGACTTGGCGGACGCCACCGGGCTTTCCAAGGTGCATGTCAATCGCACCTTGCAGGAACTTCGCGCGGAGAAGCTGATCATTCTCCGGGAAAGAACGCTCAGCATTCTCGATTTCGAGCAGCTGGCGAATGTTGGCTTGTTCAATGCTCAGTATCTGCACCTCGAAAACGAGGGTCATCAGTTCAACGCCAACGAGTAATTCGGGAGGCCTCTGCTACCGCCACCCACAGCGACGGCGCTTGGTGCAGTGCCTCTTTTCTCACTTGTCGAAGTTCCTCGATCGACGTTCCGGGCTGCCTGGCTGCCTCCAGCAGGCCTTGTCGCCACCCGGGTCCTCGTGCCCTCGTCGTCTGTCGGCAGTTGCACGCATAATTCATCGAGCAAGGATTGGAGCAACGCGGTGGTTTCGAAATCCGGCATCCCGGCCTCCCGTCCCAGGAAGCGAAGCGTCAGAGCTTGGCGATTAAGCAGGTTAAGCTTCGCTCCTCTTCGGCGGGTCATGCGCCGACTTGCGCTGGAACTGACGTGACCGGACATCATGCTTCTCTGGAACCTTCATCTGCCGCCTCGCTTATCAAACGGGGCGTACTGAGGAGGAATCCATGGACGGATTGATTTATCTGATTGGCTTGATCGTTATCGTCATGGCCATTCTGTCGTTTTTCGGTCTGCGCTAGGCGAGTGCGGAACCATGAGCATTGAAACCGTCGAAATTGAAAGCCTCGCCGCCGAGCGAGGGAGCGAAACGCGCTGGTCGCTACAATGGGGCCCGATCATCGCAGGCGCCCTGGCGGCCTGCGCCGTGTCTTCCATCATGGTGACGTTTGCCACGACTGTAGGCCTTGGCGTCAGCTCCGCATCGCCGACCTGGCGCGATGCCTCCGTGGCGCTTTGGATACTCTCCGGCATTTATCTGGTATTGCAGGCTTTGATCGGCTTCGGCTGTGGGGGCTATCTTGCCGGACGTTGCCGCCCGGCTTATGGCGCGGGCGCGGGCCTTTCCGACGACACTGAAAGTCGCGACGGGCTTCACGGCGTCGCCGCCTGGGCTCTGGCCGTGGTGATTGGTATCATTCTGGCCGCGCTGATTGCGATCGGCGCCAGCCGCTCTAACCTCACCGCCCCCGCATCGACCAGCGAACCCTCCGTGATCAGTGCGGAGATTGACCATTTATTCCGCTCGGCGCGCCGGCCGGGCAACGTCGACATCACTCCGCTTCGCGCCGAGGCCGGCAGGATCCTGATGAATTCCTCCAGCCATAGCGGCGTCTCAACCGATGATCGGAATTACCTGGCGCAACTTGTCGCCGGCAATACCGGCCTTTCCGGCCCAGACTCCGATCGGCGCGTGGATGCTGTGATTGCCGAAGCCAAGACCGCGATATCGCGGGCGCGAGCCGGCACCACCATCCTTGCGTTCTCGGTTGCGACCGCCCTGCTGCTGGGAGCCGCAGCCGCCTGGGCCGGTGCGGAGGCGGGTGGCAGGCATCGCGATGGTATGCCGCTATCCGACTGGATGACCCATTCAAATCGCTTCCACCGCCGTAAACGGTGGCAACGGTCGCCCGCGGGTTTGCCGGAATGACCGACTGAATCAAACAGTAAAAAGAACAGGCGCGCACCATCGCGCCTGTTCTTTCGGAAGCCCCGCCGTTTGACCGACTTCAGTGGGTATCGGATTCCTGCCACTTTTCCAGATCCGGTCCACCTTCGGTGTTTGCCCGTTGCTCCTTTTCTACGGGTCGTTTCCAGGGCTTCTCGCCCTGCTTGAAGGATTCCCGTTCGGCCCGCTGACGTAAATCGTCGCCCGGTTTTACCTTGCTCATGACAAACCTCTCCTGATCGTGCCTGGATTGCCGCTTCGAACGGTTTCCGGCTCGCCACGAGGTCAACGCGGCAGCACGCCGAACGGCCTTCCCGCTCGCGTTCAATTCTCGGGAAGGCGTTTTCGATGTTCCAGCCGCATCGCCGCTATGGCCCGCGCACGAGCAACTGGGCCAAATCGCGCTGATGCAGGATGTGTCCGGGATCGCGGCGGTCATCACCCCGCGCGCAACCTGTCTTCGGGTAACGTCACCTAGGGGAAGCGCAGGCTCGATACCGCTTGGTCCCGCGAGGCGGCGGCCCAGGGCCGCCGCAACCGCATCGGCAATCCACCCGGGCGCGGGGGATCGTCGTTATCACCATCGAGCTGACGCAGCGCAGAAAGAATATCGGCGAGTCGGATCGTGTGACCCATGCCGGGAATTTCGCGCAAGGCGGGACAGGATTCGACGGCGAACATATCGGACGCCCAGGACGATAGAATGATGCGCTTCTCCGAAACCGACAGCTCGCCGTCATTCAATACGTCGGCCGGAGACTCATAGTGGGCGGCGGGGTGAAACAGAACATTCGGATCTCGCGTGCCAGCACCTGTATGTGTCATGGCTGTTGTCTCCCTTTACGCTCCTTTCCAACGGGATACCTGCGGGGGCGGCGGACCGCCGCCTCCGCCATGTCATTGTCAACCAGACGAGGATCCAGCCCTATGCGGCCTTCTTCTGACCGATTTGCACTGCAGGCGAGCCCGTGGCGATCTCGATCCGGCGCGGCTTCATGGCCTCGGGGACCTCACGCACGAGATCGATCGTCAACAGGCCGTCCCGCAGGGATGCCTGCTTGACCTGGACATAATCGGCCAAATTGAAGACGCGGCGGAATGGACGGGCGGCGATCCCCTGGTAGAGGTATTCGCGCGCTTCGCCCTCGGGCTTCTTGCCTTCCACCGTCAATGCATTCTGCTCCGCCGTAACCGTGATTTCCTGGGGAGCAAACCCCGCGACCGCCAGGGTGATCCGGTAGTGGTCCTCGTTGGAGCGCTCGATGTTATAGGGGGGATAGTTGTCGTCGGTCGCCTGGCGCAACGCGCTATCGACGAGATCGGCCAGGTGATCGAAGCCGATGGTCGAGCGCCACAGGGGCGCGAAATCGAAATTGGTCCTCATAACCAAGTCCTCCTTAAGAGCAAGATGGATACGAAGGGACGCAAGGGCGGCGGTCAGACGGTAGGTCTCGACCAGGAGCCATGCGCCCGCGCCAGATCCAGCGAAGGCATCTGACGCACCGCTCTCGCGGCGAAAAATGACTTAGAAAAACCGCATACGGTTTCAAGGGCTCCGCGCAAAAATTTTTCGACCGCCTCTTTGACGCCCAGGCGGGGCCGCCGGACCCGGGAACAGGCCGGCCTTAAACCATAGCAACAGCGTGTCGGGAGGGCCCCTCGGGACGTGCCCTGGGTGACGAAGCTTCAGCCGGACGGCCGTTGGCCTGCGAAGCATCCCCTTTGCGCGAAAATCAGCGGCGGATGATCTCGCGACAGGGTGGCGAGAAACAGTCCAGAAGTCCGCGCCGTTCGGATCGCCATTCCCGTCGGCGCGGATGCCGCGACCAACGCCGAAAAACCGGCCACAAGCGCCTTCTGTACCATTTCGAACGAACAGCGGCTGGTGATGGCGCAGAACCCGGAACTTGTGTCGAAGCCACCGCGCAGACCGGCACCGATCAGCTTATCGAGCGCATTGTGCCGGCCGACATCCTCTCGTACCAGCTGGATTGCTCCCTCGGCGCTTGCCCAGGCCGCGGCATGGGCGCCATGGGTGGCGCGGCTGAGCGGTTGCCAGTCCCGCAATTCATGAAGTGCGCGCGCCATCGCCTCGCGTTCGGGTGAGAATATGGACGGGGTGCGCAGCGGGGGACGCCGTACATCCGCCAGGTCTTCGACGCCGCACAGGCCGCAACTGGTATTCCCTCGCAACTGGCGGATGCGGCGCGCGGCGAGATAACGATGGAGGCTGGCCGCGCCCAGCGAGATATCGATCGCAACGCCTGCATCACCTTGCGCGCTAGCTACCCCCTCGATGTCGCTAGCCCGATCGATAATGCCTTCGGTCAGCGAAAAGCCGTAGGCAAAGTCCAGGAAGTCATCGGGGGTGGCCATCATCACGCCGTGAGGAAAGCCGTTGTAGCGAAAGGCGACCGGTTGCTCTTCAGCGCAGACGACCCGCCGGCTTTCGTCGGTCGATCCGGAAACGAGAGCCTTTACTTCGGAGGCGACAGGGCCAGAATTAGCAACCAAGGCAACACACCGAGCGCTTCGATCCCGCCGCTTGCGGGATGCCGTTAAGCGCTAGGCTAAGTGTCCGCTGACGCGATCGTTCCCTTTCGCAGCTCGATCACCCCATTTGGAACGAGTGTCAGTCAAGGCAAATAGCGGCGTATCCTAATCCGATGTTGGTTCAATGCCGGCGCCAACGCGCTTTCCATCGGGATTATTCCCCGCGCTATTCCGGGGACCAGAGTTCGAAGAGCTGATCGGCGTTGACGACATCGATCTGGTGCTGCAGCCGGGTTCGATACATGGTCATCAGCGCATCATGTCCGAGGTCGGAGGAGCTACAAAGCGCATCCTCCACGACCACCACTCGAAACCCGAGATCAACCGCACTCAGCACCGTAGCCAGTACGCAGACATCTGTCTCGGCCCCACTCACCACGACCGTTGCAACTCTCTTTTCAAGAAGCGTGTCATAGAGGCTGGAGCGCATGAATGCCGAATAGAACGGCTTGTCCACGACCATGGCCGGCGGCACGTGCCGCGCCATCGCCGGCACCAGCTCCAGTTCGTCATCATGCAAATGCTGCCGCGTGGCGCGATCCCAGCGCGTGAAATAGCGCTGCCATTGTCCCGGCCTGTCCTCGGCACGTTCAGGCGTAATGAATCGGGTAAAGATCGTTCGCTCCGCATAGCGGCTAACGATGGCGTCAATCGTTGGCAACACCCGCTCCATCCAGGGCGTTGCCCAAACACCGTTTTTGGAGAAGATGTTTTGCATGTCGATGCAGACGTGCGCGGCCCTGACGATCTGCTGCACCGGCACCACTGTCTCTCCGTCCAATCTTCCCATCGCGCGGACCTCTCCCGCGCTCGCCAACCCGTCAGCCGCGACCGGAGTTCCTGTTAATTTTGTCGGACTTTCGTCGCGAACGTCGCGCGGGCCCGTTACCGCGCAAACCGGCGGAGCAAGTAGGAACCGAATGATGGGCTCAACATTGAGGATCGGCACGTACCACGGCCGGCGGGGATGATACGGCACCCCTTCGCGCTGCATCGCCTGTCAGGACCAAGGAAATGGACGCTCGTGCACCGCGCATCACGGCTATCAACCTCTCCGGCCCGGAACCGATCAGTCACGGCCGGGGGCACCGACACTATCAGCGCTTTTCAGCGCAACTGACGCAAGAGGATGGCAATTCGCTCTCGCTTGACCGGGATATCCTGCGCTGCGGAAGGGTGGTCGGTGTGCTCGCCATCGATCCCGAGCGGGATGAGGTGGTGCTGACGCGGCAATTCCGGCTCGGCGCCTATCTCGCCGCGGGCGAGCTGGAGGCCCTTGAGATCGTCGCGGGCCGCATGGATCCCGGCGAAGACAGGATGGAAACCGCGAGGCGCGAGTGCCGCGAGGAAATCGGCGTTGAACTGCTTCAGTTGATCCCGCTATTTGAACTGATGCCGGCACCGGCCTGGTCCGACGAATGGATGACGCTTTTTCTCGCCAGGGTCGATGCCAGCCTGACGCCGGATCGCGCAGGCGCTGCCGATGAACAGGAAAACATCGCCGTGGTCCGCTGCTCGGTGGATGAGGCGCTCGGACTGATTTCGAAACGTCTTGTGCATAGCGCGCCGACCATCATCGCCTTGCAATGGCTTGCGCTGAACCGGTCGTCTATTGCGCGCCTCCTGGAATAAACACGTTTCCCAGTCGCGCCGTTCGCAACGGTCACGCCGCCCAGCGCTTACGATGAAGGCAGGCGCGCGACGCGCACGGCCACCTCTGCCTCCTTGCCACGTAGCGCGAGCGATCG
>Ga0207647_10000649_pt1 | contig 27183 bp, 24 predicted proteins | sample KBSCornC2_FD_184295 | JGI IMG/M metagenome (GOLD analysis project Ga0207647, IMG submission 184295) | Corn rhizosphere microbial communities from Kellogg Biological Station, Michigan, USA - C2 (SPAdes) (version 2) | ecosystem: Host-associated > Plants > Roots > Rhizosphere ... | reverse complement strand
CGAGCTCATCAAGTCCGGCCGCGGCCCCGAGACGCCAGTGCTGATCGTCGCGAATGTCTCGCTTCCAAATGAACGGCTCATTCGCGGACGGCTCGATTCGCTTGCATTTTTGGTGCGCGCGATCGGAGATGATGACCCTACGTTGCTGCTGATCGGCGCTGCGGTTGATCACGTCCGTGACGCTGCGGCAGATTTGCGCGGAGCGGAAGCCATAAGCCGTCGGAGCGGTGCAGCCATAGCGCGCGCAGGCGTTGAAGAGCCCATGATGAACTTATTTTAACTGCTGAAGGTTCACTTTTTTGCATTCTTCCGACATGCAGTCTGGAAAGGCGGTTCGATCTAGATGTTTAGTCCCGGAGTTTGATGGTGCATCATCCATGCAGAGGTGGAAGGATGCGCTACGGGACAGGTTCTACATGGGAGCGCCAGCCGACAGCGGCAGTCCGTCGAGCGATACAGCATAGTCAAGAGAGCCTGAGGGTTCTCGCCAAGCGCCATGGGATTAACCCCAAGACCGTCGCCAAATGGCGGGGCGAAGCAGCACGATCGATGTCCGTCCCGGGCCCAAGGATGCCCATTCGACGGTGCTGAGCATCGAAGATGAAGCGATCATCGTCGCTTTCCGCAAGCATACATTGCTGCCGCTGGACGACTGCCTCTACTCGACGCCTCGCTGGTAGCGGCGCCGCGCCAACGCAACACCAGTGGCGAGAAGGCGGACATCAAGGCTGGACGCGTTCCGGAGCATTGGAAAGACAAGCCCGCAAAGCTCAGTCACAAGGACCGGGACGCCCGCTGGACACTCAAGTTCACGAAAGCAAAGTCGAACCGTCAACGCCGAAAAAATAGGTTCTTCGATCCGTCCACGTGCCTGCCATCCCGTCGATGGCCTGACGCTTCCCAAGACGCGATCACCGTGTGGTGCACGCCATGCTTGGCCGCCAGCTCCGCCAGCGCCAGGTCGCCGCGGATCGCCTCCAGCGCCACCTTCGCCCTGAAATCCGGGCTGTAGCGCTTCCTCGCCGCCTTCATTCCTTTACCAATCCATCAGGTCGGGAGTAGCTTCACACCCTGTCCAGAAAACCGGCCCCACCTCATGATGGATGTAGCCATCTTATGGCGTCACGCTGGTATGATGAAATACCTCCTCTGCGGAAAAAGTTTTGGCCCCGAGATTGCTCTTGCGAAATAGCACGAACAATGTGACGCTCAGCCACCCTGCCGTCACAATTGCGAATGCTGACAATGCTTGAGGCGCTAGACCCGCCAGAATCAATATCATTCCAATCGCCGCGATAAAATCTCGCATCGTGAGCCAAGTGAGCCACTGCCGTAAAAGTGAATTTCGCATACCGATTTGATTTTTGACAGCATCGAAGGTGAAAGGCTCATTATTTATCCGGGCATGCCGTCCTAGAAAAAACATTCCCAAAACAAGCATGCCTATGCCGGCAGTGCCCATGGTTGCCGCGTGTTCATACCCCTGTGACCAGAGGTTCACGGTCAGCCCGCTGAAAAATGCCAAGTTGGTCACGGCGTCCGTCACACTGTCAAGCATTGCTCCAGACGCTGAGGTGCGGAACGTGGCGCGTGCGATTTCTCCATCTACGCCGTCCACGATAGAAGCAGCTTGAAACAACAGCGCGCCTGCAATTAGGCCATCTTTCCCGCCGAAGAATAAACAGCTGGCCATGATAACGGCAATTGCGCCGGCTAGTGCCGTTGCGTGAGCCGGTACAATGCCAGGAAAGCGGAGCAGGAATCTGCTGATCGCTTGCGAGACCGGGCGGTTGATGTAACGGGAGATCAAGCCATCGGTCGCTTTGCGCGTGGACGCGATGATCACGTTGCCTGCTGCTCGCAAATCGTTGGCATACCGCTTAGACACCTCGAGCGCCTGCTTGGCGTCGCTGCGCTCCCTCTCGTCTGCGGGCACCGGCGATTCACTCAAGGCAGCTGAAATCTCCGCCGCTGTCATAAGCGCTTCGCCGGGGATTAAAACGACGCCATCGTTGCGAATGGCAACGATATCAATCATATCGAGCGTGAGGTCCGAAGCCAGCCGGGCGAGTTCGGAGCGACACCAAGCGGTCGGCGTCCAACCGCCGGGAACGGCGATACTGCAGTTCGTAAAGGCTTGTGGACTGAATAATGCCGCGAGCGCAACCTCACGCGCAGCACGTGCCGCTGCCGGAACGCCCGCAACAAGGCAGTTGGCGTTGGACGACGAGTGGAAGACAAGCACGACATGAGGCATGGTCAATCGCTTTCACAGATCCGGTGCCCTACGACCGGAAAAAAAGAAAACCGAGAGAAGCTTTTGCCTCCCGGAAAGCGCCTTATAAGAATATCGGAATGCTGCCAAGGAGCCGCATATTTAGGCACATATCGATAATATGGACGGTAGCTGTTGGAGACACTGAGTTGGTTGATGAATCGTTAATAGGCAGGGCATCGCGTCCGCGAGAGCTGCAGGATTCCTTGAATTATTATATCTACCATCCTCTTGCCTACCGGCTTGCCAATCTGCTTGCACATTCCTGCATCACCCCGAATATGGTTTCAATCGCTGGCGGTCTAGTCGTGGTGGCTGCTGCTGGCGCCTATTCCCAGGCTAGCCAACCTTGGTTAGCATTGCTCGGTTTCTTATTGCACATGAGCTGGCACGTCATTGACGGTGCAGACGGTGACCTTGCTCGCATGACCGGACGCGCCAGCCCGTTGGGCGAGCTGGTGGACGGGATTTGTGACTATTTCAGCCATATCGTGCTGTACTTGGTTCTTGCTTATCGGCTCAGTTCCCAGCTTGGTTCAACCATCGCTTGGACGCTCACGATCGCCGCGGGTGCAAGTCATATAATTCAATCGAATCATTTCGAGGTTCGGCGTCGACAATATCAATGGTGGGTCTATGGCGTGCCTTGGCTAGGCAACGCGCATAAAGCTGAGCTTGCCCACACGGGCAAGCTCATGGCGTTGGGTTCAATTTATCTCAAGCTGGCCGCGTGGCTGTCGCCCAATACATCGGGCATCGATGCCGCGATCACCAGCGCTAAAGACGATCCGATCCGTCGGCAGAAAATTCGTCTGGAAATCAAAGCAGAACTCTTCAGCTTCGTGCCCCGCCTCAACATTCTTAATAGCACATGGAGGACGATTGCGTTGGGCATCTCTATGATGGCAGGCTCGCCAATATACTACTTCGTTCACGAGATCGTCATTCTAAATTTGGCGCTCATTTGGTCGATCAGAATTCAGCGCGCGGCGACGCATCGGGTTATTTGCCAGATTGATGAGATTGGCCTAGGATGGCGCGGTACAGGTTGAGGTTCGCTGCCGCAAAGGTCTGCCAGCTGAGTTCTGCTGCACGTGCGAGACCCTTTGCGCGCATCGAGTTGGTTGCGATCGGATTATCGATGATTTGAAGCAACGCTGCCGCAACCGCTGCCGGATCGTGCGGGTCTGCCAAGCGCGCCGCGCCGTTCGTAACTTCCGGCATGGCCGAAACGCTGCTGGTAACGATCGGGCAACCGCACGCCATCGCTTCTGCCAGCGGGTTACCAAAACCCTCGCAGAACGACGGATGCAGCAACGCGACTGCGGCCGAATAGAGCCGTACTAAATCGTTTCGTCCAATCGTACATAGGATATGGACACGCTCGCCGATCCCAAGATCGTCGGCAAGCTGCTTCAGTCGTTTTTGACCGTTGCCTTGACGCTGAACGAAGACCAGATCCAACTCCTGGTGGTCCTTGAAAGCCAGTGCGAAAGCACGTAGTGCGCCTTCATGATTCTTGTAAGGAGCGTATTGCCCCACGGTCAGGACGAACCTCTTATTTGATGGAATTCCTAGCAGGGTAAGTGCCGCGGGGTCGAAGTCAGTAGGGCGAAAATTGTAGGAAACGCCCGATCCTGTCACGAAAGTGCGCGCAGCAGCCGCAGGCCATCGGAGAATGATTTCATCTCGAGTAGCGCGGCTCACGGTTGCTATCGCCGCCGAGTGGCGTAGGGCGCGATTGATGCCATGCGTGTAGAAAGCTTTTGCCAGGTTTCCCATTAGACCCGCGTTGCACCATTGGGGATGGGTGAGCCACATGATATCATGAACGGTTGTAATGCAGGGCATCTTCAGGCCCGCTGGCATTATGTTGAAGGTGGCGTGGAATACATCCACCCCGGATAGGTCAACCGCCAAAGGAAGCCACCACATGGTCGCCGGTCCGTTGGCCGGTTGGCGAACCACGATTTCCCGCACGTTCGTGGCAGCACTCAGGCGTCCTTCGACCGAATGGTGTTTTAACAGCAGAAAAGACAAGTCGGGCGCAAGGTCAGGCACATAGCGTATCAGGCCGCTCACCATCTCCGCTATACCGCTGGGCTTCGCGCGGATATACCGGCAATCAACACAAATCGTTGCCATGCCGCCGACTGCCCCTCGTTAACGCCTATGACATCCACGTCAGTGCAACGCAACAGTGCAACGCAACCATGGCTTGAGAGGAAGCAATCATGACGATTCGCGCAAAAGACGTTGCCCATGCTCTATCCGCGTTCTAAGGTGACCTAGTCGTCGCGAGAAGGGCCGATCGGAGCTAAAAAAAATGCGTGACTTTAGTGTAAGGTTCGCGCCAAAGCGCGGCTCCACAGATGCGCAAGTAAGGGATTGACGTTCGATGGAGCCAATTCGGGTGGCGGTAGTTGGCGCTGGCAATTGCGCCAGCTCGTTGATTCAGGGTGCAACCTATTACAGGAAGACCGGATCTTCTGGCGGAACAATCCACGATCGGATTGGGGGCTTCAGCGCTAGTGACGTGAAATTTGTGCTCGGGGTGGACGTCGATGCTCGAAAGGTAGGCAAGGATCTGGGTGAAGCGATCTTCGCACCGCCGAATAATACGACGATATTTGAGCCGAACGTCCCGCGTATCGGCGCCAACGTGATCAAGGGGCGCATACTCGACAGCGTCGCACCGCATATGACCACGGCGGGTGAGAGGGGCTTTATCATCGCCGAAGGTCCGGAGGCAACGAAGGAAGATATTGTCACTGCGCTGATTGCGTCAGATGCGGAGGTAATGCTTAACTTTCTGCCGGTTGGATCTCAGGAAGCAACTGAGTTTTATATGGAATGCGCGCTCGAGGCGGGTGTTGCGGTCGTTAACTGCATACCTGTTTTCATCGCCAGCGACCTAGTTTGGGAAGCGAAGTTTCGAAGGCGTGGCATTCCGATCATTGGTGACGACATCAAAGCGCAGGTTGGTGCGACGATCGTGCATCGCGCGTTATCGAGTCTGTTCGCCATGCGCGGCGTCACCGTTGAGCGAACCTACCAGATCAACACTGGCGGCAACACAGACTTCATGAACATGCTGGATCGGCAACGTCTGGTCAGCAAGAAAACATCCAAAACGGAGGCGGTACAATCGGCGCTTGCGGAACGGCTCGCCGATGAAAATATCCTAATCGGGCCTTCCGAATATGTACCCTGGCAGAAGGACAACAAGCTGTGCTTTTTGCGAATCGAAGGCAGCATGTGGGGAAATGTTCCTTTAAATGTTGAATTGCGCCTGTCGGTTGAAGACAGCCCAAATGCTGCAGCCTGCATTATGGACAGCATTCGTTATTGCAAGATAGCGCTTGATCGCGGCGAGAGCGGCGCTCTCGTTCCGCCTTCGGCTTATTTTTGCAAGCACCCGCCGCAGCAGTTCAGCGATGAAGTTGCGGCCAGAATGCTGGAAGCCTATGCGGCAGAGCAGCTTCAGGCAGCAGAATGAGACTCGGTACGATTGACGGCACCAATGGCGCCTCTGTTGGTACCTGAGCTGTCATTTTGGACGTCCGTCACATGGAAGCTCTAATTATAGCAGCGGGTGTGGGCAGCAGGCTGCGTGAGATATCTAAATCTAAGCCTTTGACGCCTATAGTCGGTATTCCATTGCTTGAGCTTGGGATCCTCCAAGTCGCGCGCGCTGGGGCTGAGCGTGTTATCGTGGTCACTGGTTACCGGGCTGAAGCGATCGAAGCGGTCATGCCGGTGTTTTCGCGCAACGCGAATGTTCCGGTAATCTCGCATCGTGTCGAGAACTGGTTGCTGCCTAACGGTTACTCGGTCATGGCTGGTGCCTCGCTGATCGAAGGCAACTATTTGTTAACAATGGCCGATCACATCTTCGAGGATCCGATCCTGCCCAATCTGGCCATGCAGAATGCTCCAAATCGTGGCCTGACTCTTGCAATCGATCGCAGAATCGATAGTCCGTTACTGGATCCCGACGACGCGACTTGGATCAGAACGGATCAAAATGGATATATTTGTTCAATCGGGAAAGCGATCAGTGATTATAATGCCGTGGATTGCGGTGCTTTCCTTGCTACTCCGGAGCTAGCGCCGGCGATTGCAGCGAGCATAGCCGCAGGCCGGCAAGGAAGTCTATCCGACGGGGTGCAGTGGCTTGCCGATCGAGGGCGTGCAGCTACGATGGACGTGGGGCTATCCTGGTGGCTGGACGTCGATGATCCTCGCACCTATGCACTCGCTGAAGCTGAAGCAACAGCTAAACTTCGCCCGATATACTGCGGACACCATGGGGCAATAGAATCCAAAATTAGCGGTAAAGCTTCGGCGCGTGAACCCACGGGCAAGATCGGGCTCGCATAGTGGCCGAGCGCAACGATAAACTCGAACGAGAATTGTTGCTCGATATCAGTCGCCTTATCTGGCGAAGCTGGTCACGCAGATTGTCCACTGGACTTGATCGAGTCTGTCTTGCGTATTTGCAACATTTCGGCAATCGGGCGCAGGCTGTTGTCCAACATCGCGGAGCAATACGGATTCTCTCGGTCCGTGACTCTGACAAGCTGTTCGACATGCTTTTGGATTCTGATACCGCTTTTCGCGGTAAACTTTTGAAGCTTACGCCACGAGCATTTGCCATGGCTCGCGGGCGATTGGATTGCAGCGGAGCTTTTTACATCAATGTCGGTCATACCGATATGGATATTGATCGACTTAACACATGGGTAAACAAGAACCACTTGCGATCGATCTATATGGTTCATGATTTAATTCCACTTACTCATTCTGAATTCTGCCGCCCCAGAGCAGTGACGCGGCATCGTGCTAGGGTCATCAGCGCGATACGCAGCGCAAATGGCATCCTCGCCAATTCAGAAGCAACGGTCCGCGAGTTACAGGCCTTTGCCAAGGCGGAGCGGTTGAGCATGCCCCCCATAATGGCGGCTTGGCTCGCCGGAACGAAATTACAGCCTCCACCCAACCGGCCAATGGCTCATCATTTCGTCTATGTGAGCACGATTGAAGGGCGGAAAAATCATTTCATGCTGCTCCAAATTTGGCGACGGATGGCAGAACGATTGGGTGCAGCTACACCTAAGCTTGTTATCATCGGCCAGAAAGGCGCCAAGGCGAGCCACGTCGAAGATATGATGGAGCGCTGCGAGGTGATCCGCGACCACATCATGGTTCTATCCAATTGCTCCGACGAAGAACTGGGACGATGGATCGGGACAGCCATAGCTCTTCTATTCCCCTCTTTTGCCGAAGGTTTCGGGCTGCCGGTAGTTGAGGCCTTGCAACTCGGTACTCCTGTGATCGCCAGCGATCTGCCCTGTTTCCGCGAAATCGGAATGGGTATTCCAACTCTCCTCGATCCGCTCGATGCCGTGGGCTGGCACAAGGCGATTATGTCTTTTCTCGAGAATGGTTCGGAGCGTAGGCGTCAGTTGGATCTCTTCAAAAATTATCGGCCGCCAAGCTGGACGGATCACTTCAGTAAGGTGGATGCATGGTTGAATATGCTGCGGCATCCTCCCCGATATGCCCAGCAAAGGAGCAGTGCTTACAACCTTCGGCCGCGGCAAATAAAAAGCGAATGGGGTGCCACGGCTCTGCAAAATGACGCGATCCGATGAGCTGAATTCTACTGCCTGGAGATGGTTATCGTGAACTGAGAGATGAGTGGCTGTTTAATACTGGCACAGTGTACGAAACCTGCTGAGTGTTTGAATATGAGTGTTTCCACCGAAGTCTTGATCGCGAACGAGAATCCGGAGCCGCTTTCAAGCGCGTTGGCTGCAACGCTTGATAGAGAAACTCTTTCTGAGTTTAGCAAAATTAGCCATCTTCTCAAATCCTGGCGTGAGAAGGGCAACACGGTTTCGGGATATCCCATCATAAGGCCGCGCGACTGTACGAAAATCACCTCTACCCTAGAGTCCATATTCGAGACATGCAAAGATGAGTTTCGTACTCGTGACATTGATATAACCGAGCGCTTCGAAGAACTTATAAGCTCATTTCACGATTTGTGTCAAAGACTCTACCCAAGCGAAGCAACATCCGTGCTTTTGCTCCATTCCACTGTTCTGTTGTTCATGGGGCGGACCGACCAAGTAATCGAACTTATTTCACCATTGGCCATGCGTCCCTATGGCATAGAAAATAACCTGAAACACTGTGCAAAGCTGGTCGAACTGCTGGGTCAGGCTCATATCCGCCGCGGGACGCTCGCGCAGGTGCCGATTTCGTTCATCGCTTTCGGAGCCTGGCTCGTCGCGCGACGCCGCGGCATTTCTTCGACCTCTGCAGCCATCAGGATGGCTCCTTTCGTCAATTTCGAACTGGTCGACCCGCGGATGCCGCTGCTTAGCTGCATCATAAAATCGGCTTCCACCGCTTACTTAGCTGCCAAACGCGAACGAAATGGAGTGTTTAGCAAAGCCATCCACTATGTGATGGCGCGGCTCTATCTGCAGATGATGAGTGCGTGTTACGCGCTTTTGGCGCGTCGGGCGGTCCGAAGTGGACCATTCTCATTAAACATGAATGCCGAGGGGCCTATCCTTGTGACGCGCGCCATGGGCGGCATCGGCGACCTTCTGATGATGCAACCGGGCCTTCAGACGCTGGCCATGAAGCACAAAAAACCCGTTGATTTCGCCATTTCTAAAAAATTCTTCGCTCTTTTCAACCACGATCCGCATGTTCGGCTGGTTGATATTGAAGGACCCGTCATCGACGTGTCGCGATACAGCGAATTCGTTGACCTGAGCCTGTGCCCGGCCGGCCGCTATGAAAGTCGCACCAGGCCAAACGTCAAGCGCGGGCGGGTGGAACTTTTCGCCCGCGCCATGGGCATTTCAGCTACAGAGCTGAAAGCGCAGGGCTGGCATATCAATCGTTTTAGAGATCCCGCCGAGGAAGACTTCTGTGATCAATTCCTTGCCAAGAACGGACTTGGTGAAAGGCGGCTGATTGGTGTTCAGCCATATTCGCGTGATAGTTATAAAGACCATGCCGACATTCGCCGCATCGTGGCCGAATTGGCCAAAGAATATGATATCATAATCTTTCACCACATTGCCGATGGGCTGCCGGAAGGACGGGGACTGGCCAACACAGCAGGAATGCCTCTCGCCAATTCGCTTGCTTTGGTATCGCGACTTGAAGCAATGGTGAGCGTGGATAGCGCGTTTCTGCATGCGGCTGCAGCTTATGACGTTCCCGTGATTGCACTGTTCGGACCGACTGATCCGCGGACGTTTACCCGGCACCACCGTAGGGTGAAGATCCTCTGGAAGCCTCAGATATTCGGCTGTGTACCATGCTGGCGCAATGAGGACTTGCCCTGCCGCGTTACGGGAATGACTTCGACCAGTCCTTGCATCGCCGCGATCACCGCGAAAGAAGTGGTAGATGCTGTTGCGGAGGCCATCGGCTAGCTCTCATGCCCGCTGCACCGCCGCTGAGTTGTTGGATACACGTCGAATGCACGCCCGAGAGAAGCTCTCCTGCCTTATTCCTTGATCGGGACGGTACGGTGATCGAGAACATTCCTTATTTGGCCGACCCTGAAGGCGTGCAGTTGCTGCCAGGCGTCTGCGATGCGATCGCCACTTTTCGTTTGGCGGGGTTTGCCATCGTTATCGTTACCAATCAGTCAGGGATAGCGCGTGGATTATGCAGTGCAGATCAATATAGGGCTGTCGAAGTCCGCCTTATTGAGCAATTAGGCCCAAATAACATTGACTTGATCTATATGTGTCCTTTCCATCCGGATGGTCGCGGGCCCTTTGGGTGCGAACATCCTTGGCGTAAACCGGGGGCGGGGATGTTGTTGGACGCGGGCGAGCGTTTCGGGCTGGATCTGGCGCGATCCTGGATGGTGGGTGATAGTTTGTCCGACATCCAAGCGGGAGCGCGCGCAGGGGTTGGACATTTGGTTCATGTTGCGACTGGACATGGCCAGGCTGAACGAGCGGCGGTAGAAGCGTTCGCAGCTCATCTGGGCCATGATCGCGATACCACGGCACCAATCGTGCGATGCGTGCCCGGCATTGACCAGCTCACGGAACTCTGGAAGCATCTATGAGCCGGATAATCACTCCGACGGACAAAGTGGGCCGCCACAATGGTTCGGCTTCACTGTCTTTAAGTGAATCGGGGTCGTTCCATCGCGAGGCGGAGCTATCGAATAGTGCCTCCCCATATCCGCAGTTTATCGCTTCGGCCGAGAGCGAATTATCCTCATGGCTTTTCGCGCTCGATTATAATCGCTTCGTTTATGGTCCACGACAATCTCTGGGCTTACCGATAGTCGAACGCTTTGGCTGGCATGGGCGTGCGATCGAACCAGGCTTTCGCCGTATTCGGGTGATGGCGCGACAAACCTACGTTTTTTGCCACGCGGCTCTTGGCGGCAATACCACAGCGCGCCAGCACGCAATGACAGCAGCCGCAGCGTTGATCGAACGCGGCGTCGGCGCCAACGGCCAATTCTATTGCCGCCTATCCCCAGATGGGTCAGTGCTAAATCCCGATCCGGACCTTTACGACATCGCTTTCGGCCTTTTTGCCATGGCCTGGTGGTACAGGCTCACTGGCGAGGATCGCGCTCTCGACATAGCCGAGCGGTCAATCAATAACCTTCGGGCTAGCATGGCGAGCACCTCAGGCAGGGGATACCTGGCTAGCCTTCGTTATCCTCAGTCGCATGAACAGAACCCCCACATGCATCTATTCGAAGCGGCGATTTTCCTGGCTGCATTCTCGAAACGGCCGGAGTTTCGTGCGCTTGCAGACGAGCTATTTGAACTGGCGGAAGCGGCGCTTTTTGACGCTACCACAGGAACCTTGCCGGAAGCCTTTGATCATGAGTGGCGCCCCGTAGGCCAAGATGGATTATACCGCGTCGAGCCTGGGCACCATTATGAATGGGTTTGGCTGCTGCACCGCTACGGTGATCTTGCGTCCCAACCGAAGGCCTTTGCCATAGCGAGAACTCTTTTTGCCTTTGCCCAACAGCATGGCCACGATGAGGCGACGGGTCTGGTATTGGATGCGGTGGACCAACACGGCCATCCTACTGCGACCGATCTTCGAATTTGGCCAAATGCAGAATTCCTCAAGGCGCAGGTCGTGATGCAGGAACGGTATGGCGCGGGAGAGGGGTTTAGCGAGACGGCGATCTTAAACAATGTGCAGCGTATCCGCCGCTACTTCTTGACCCCCCAGCCAGACGGTCCCGCATCGGCGCTGCCCAAAGGCTTGTGGATCGATTATCTCGAGGGCACCAGCTATCGGCCGAAGTGCGATCATGTGCCGGCGTCCAGCCTTTACCATATCTTTTTCGCTTTTGCCGAGCTATTGCGCCATCGTGCCGGGCATTCGCCGTTCAGCGGGCTGCCCTGGTGAGTGTCCGCCAAGCTTGGGAATGGCCCGTGGCCAGCAGATGGGAGTGAGCGTGTCGAACTACATGTCACGTCGACTGGAGTTTATTGGCGCACACGTTCTTGTAGTTGGCGACGTGATGCTTGATCGTTTTCGCTACGGGTCGGTTTCGCGCATTTCTCCCGAAGCTCCTGTTCCGGTGATGCACGTCTCGAATGAGAAATTGATGCTGGGCGGTGCTGGCAACGTTCTGTCCAATGTTGCTGCGCTGGATGTTGCGTGCGGGCTCATTGGGGTTGTTGGCGATGACGAGGCTGGTCGGTCTTGCAGCAACATGGTGTCCGCGCTCGGCGCCGATCCCTCTCTGCTTGTAGTCGCCAAACACCGGCCGACCACGGTTAAAACGCGCATGATCAGCGGTAGCCAACAACTGCTGCGCTGTGATGAGGAAGACACTTCACCTTTTGAACGCGACATTTACGACACGCTCGTTGCTCGATTCGAGAAGGTGGTGCAAAATTATAACATTGTCGCGATCTCGGACTACGCCAAGGGCGTATTGAACGACCGTGTATTGCGCCATGTTATCGGCCGCTGTAACGAGCTGGCCGTCCCGGTAATTGTGGATCCAAAGCGGCGCGATCTGAGCAGCTATGCCCACGCTACGATCATCAAGCCCAATCGAAGCGAGCTTGCCGTATTCAGCGGCATGCCATGCAGCGACTTGGCATCGTGCCGGCTGGCCGCTGAACAGGCTATGAAGCTTACGGATTCAGCAATCTTGGCGACATTATCCGAACAGGGAATGGCACTCTTTCAGCCGGGGAAGGAGATGCAACATTTTCATGCCACCGCGACAGATGTTTATGATGTTTCTGGAGCTGGTGACACGGCTCTTGCCGTCCTCTGCGCTGCCATCGCTTCTGGACACCCAGTTGATGAAGCTGCGATGCTCGCCAACGCGGGAGCAGGTGCAGTTGTGCGTAAACTTGGTACCGCGACGCTCAGCTGCTTCGAGCTGAATAGGGCGGTAGCGGAAATCGACGGGCCGGTGCTCAACACCATTTGCACGCGCGAGGAAGCAGCGTGGCAGGCAGCACATTGGCGGAGCGAAGGCCTAAGGGTGGGCTTCACCAATGGGTGCTTTGATATAGTGCATGCCGGCCATATCGAAATCCTGACACAGTCGCGGGCTCTTTGTGACCGGCTGATAGTAGGCATCAACAGTGATGCTTCCGTTTTTCGGCTGAAGGGGCCGGGACGGCCGGTGCAGACAGAGGCCTCCCGTGCCGCCGTACTTGCAGCCATCGACGCAGTGGATCTTGTTGTCGTCTTTGAGGAGGATACTCCTCTTCAGCTTATCAGAAGCCTGCAGCCTACCGAACTTTTCAAGGGCTCCGATTACGATGAGGATAGCGTTGTCGGCGCTCGGGAAGTGAAAGCAGACGGAGGTCGGGTCCACCTGATCGAGCTTGTGCCTGGTTTTTCGACCACTAACACTGTGGAGCATATCAAGCAAAACTTGTTATCGCCTCACGCTAATTTCAGTGCCTCCGATCAAGCATATCACGCCACCAAGCCCAAGATCGAGCGGGGACGGCGAGCCGCGCCATGATTCTTATCACCGGAGGCGCAGGCTTTATCGGAGCTAATACCGTAATGGCTCTGCAGGAACGCAGCGTGATCGCAGTGTGCGATTGGTTCGGTCATGATAACAAGTGGCAGAACTTGCGTAGTGCGGAAATTGACCGGTTCATTTTCCCCGAACAACTCGACGCGTTCCTGGCGGAATTCGCCAAAACTATTGAAGCCATTGTACATATGGGGGCTATCAGCGCGACTACTGAACGCGATGTCGATGCGATCGTACGTGCCAACCTTCAGCTAAGTCGAACACTATGGGCCTTTTGTGCTCTCCGTGGAATTCCATTCATTTACGCGTCATCGGCCGCCACCTATGGTGATGGTGCGAATGGCTTCGATGATCGTTCGGACGAAATATATTTGGCTAAATTGCGACCTCTCAATCCTTACGGCTGGAGCAAGCTACTTTTCGATCGCCAGGTGATGGGAATGACACGGAGGGGTGAGCCGGCTCCCCCGCGCTGGGCTGGCCTAAAGTTTTTCAACGTCTATGGGCCGCGCGAACAACACAAAAATTCAATGCGATCAGTCATGACCACGCATTTCGAACATCTGCGCCAGGGCGGCTCCCTTAGCCTATTTCGCTCGGACCGGCCTGATTATAGCCACGGCGGCCAGAAGCGTGATTTCGTCCTTGTCGATGACTGCGTCAACGTCATCGCGTGGATGCTGGACAACGCCTTCCCATCCGACCTCTACAATGTTGGAACCGGCCGCGCTCAGACTTGGCTGGACGCGGGCGAAGCGATGTTCGCGGCGCTCGGCCGCGAGCCCGATATCGCCTTTGTCGACATGCCGCAATCGCTGGTCGGACGCTATCAGTATTTCACTGAGGCACGCATGGAAAAACTGGCCGCAATCGGCGCACCGCTGCCGTGTGTGAGCTTACGTGAAGGTGTTGCGCGCACCTATCGCTATCTCGAAGCTGAACGCCAATGAGTACCGGTACCGCAAGATTAGGTGCTTCCTCGGCTAGCTTACGCCACAAACGAGGCGGCCGTTTCGGTCCTATAGGCGCGGCGCTCATGGAGCATTATGCGCGGACCTTGTTCGTCGCGGTATTCCTGGTGCCGACGCTGATCGCAACCATATATTACAGTTTCATCGCCGCCGATCGCTACATTTCGGAGACCCACTTTCTCGTTCGTTCCGTAAGCAATCCGGCGGCTGAAGGTATCTCGGCCTATCTTCAGGACATTGGTATCCAGCGCGCCAATGATGACGCTTTCGCCATACAGGACTATATTCATTCGCGCGATGCGATGCAGGCGATCATGCGGCATATCGATCTGCGCAAGGTCTGGCGTCGCGGAGGCGCTGATTTCTGGAGCCGTTATGGCACTTTTCAGCGGTCTGATAATGACGAGGCGTTGTTCCGCTATTACCAGGGCCAGGTAGAGGTGCAGAAAGATATCGAGACCGGTATTACCGCGGTCAAGGTAATTGCCTACCGACCCGAAGAGGCACGGGCGATAGCACAGATGATTCTCCAGCTGAGCGAAGCGCGGATCAATGAGATGAACATCCGCGCGCGGCGGGACAGCGTGGCTTCAGCCGAACAGGCCAACAGAGAAGCCGCGCGTCAGCTCGCGCAAGCGAGTGTCGCACTGTCCGAGTATCGTAATGCGTCCGGGCAGATCGATCCGGCGCAAACCGCTGATGCGACTGTCGAACGCGGCTCGGCGCTCGAACAAGAATTGGCCCAACTTCAAGTTACCCTGCAAACAATGTTGAGCCGCGCGCGCGACAATCCCGCTGTGCCTGCACTCAATCAACGCATAGAGGCGTTATCCCGCCAGCTTGCAGCGCAACGCGGTGAACTGACCGGCACGAGCAACGCGTTGTCCACCAAATTGGGAGATTATGAGCGGCTGATGGTCGAGCGCGATCTGGCGGAGAAGACTTACGAAGCGGCGCAAAGACAGCTCGATAACGCGCGCGAGCAAGCACAGCGGCAGCAGGTCTATATAGAAAGCGTCGCACGACCAAACTTGCCGGACAAGCCCCAGGAGCCGCGTCGCCTGCGTTATGTCTTCACCGTCGCGCTGCTTTCGTTTTGGGCATTCCTGATCTTCTATCTGCTGGTCTCGGGCAGTCGAGAGCATCTCAATGTCAGCTAGTGCAGCAACGGTGGACTCGGTGATGCTGCGACTGCGCAAAAAGGCGCGGACAATCAACGCGCTACTGATCAGAGAGCTGATGGCGCGGTTCGGCCATCGAAACCTCGGCTTCATGTGGCAGGTGATCGAGCCCCTCATGCTGACGCTAGGTGTGATGGGTTCGTGGACGATGATCTATGGAGAACGAAACCACGGTGTGCGGGTGATCCCGCTGGTGCTGACGGGTTATACTTACCTCACGCTTTGGCGACATATGGTGGCACGTCTGACGCATTCATTTCGGCATGGTTCGGGTCTATTATTTCACCGTCATGTCCGACCTGCCGATATCCTGGTCGCACGTGGCCTACTGGAATCCATCGGTACATTGATCTCCTTTTTTGTCGCCTATATTCCGCTTCTCTTGCTGGATGTGCTGGAGCCGGTCGACGATTACCTGCTGCTTCTAGGAGCCTGGACATTGATGTGCGCCTTCTCATTTGGCGTTTCGCTGATCATTACGGCACTCGCACATTTCTCGGACGCGTTCGAGCGCGTAGTTCAGCCGATTATGTATTTAATCCTGCCGCTTACTGGGGTGTTCTACATGGTCTATTGGTTGCCAGCGGGATTGCAACAGATCGTCATATACTCTCCCCTTGTTAATATCATAGAAATGTTTCGCGCCGGATACTTTGGACCAAATGTGCCGACCACGTGGGACGTTCCGTTTATCTTATTGTGTACGATCGCGGTGAATGCGATCGGCTGGATCTTGGTGCTCAAGGCTCAGCGACATATCGAACTGGAATAGTTCGGCGAGCGATAGCAGATAGGACAAAGTGAACATAGCCGCCTCCGACCGTGCCGACCAGGGCCGCCAGCTCATCTTGCTCGAAGCGTACGAGCCAGACAGGGCCGTGCCACTATCGCTGCAGCAGCGGCGCGATCGGGTTTTCATCGTTGTGTTCCTCGTCATCGTCTCGGTTGCCGCGCTCTACAACTTCGTCATCGCGACCCCACGCTATCGCTCGGAATTCAGTTACGTTGTGCGCTCACTTGACAGTTCACGCGAACGCTTCAGCTTCCTGAATATGACTTCCGGTGGCAGCGGTGCTGACAACAGCGAAGCAATCGTGGCTTTTATCCAATCTCGGGACCTTCTCGAAGCGATCAACCGTGATGGCCTCGTCACAAATGTCTTTGCCGCGCCCGACGTGGACATATTCAACAGTTTCCCCTCATTTCTGGCGGGCCGCACGCGTGAAGATTTCTATCAGCACGTCCAAGATTACATCAAACCCGAGTTCGACCGGCAGACCAACATTACCTATGTCAGCGTCGAGGCGTTCTCGGCACAGAACGCATGGAAGATCAGCGAGCGGGTGATGCGAGCGTCTGAGCAAATGGTGAATTCGCTCAATGCCCGCGCGCGCGCGAACCTCATCGTTGCAGCAGAGAATGAGGTCAATTCGGCCAGCCGCTCGCTGCGCCAAGTGCTCGATAAACTGAACAGGATTCGCAACCGCGTCGGTGTGCTCGAACCGAAGCTGGCGGCAGGCGCGGCAATCAAAGTCTCATCGCTTTCAGCAGCTGAACTCGCGCAGATGAACGTCCAGCTGGCGCAGACATTGCGCGTGGCGCCGAACAGCCCGCTGATTGGCCAGCTTCGGGCTCGCCGCAACGCGATCGAGGCAGAGTTGCTTCGGCAGTCATCGGCCACCGCCGGCAGTCCGGGCTCCCTAGCCGACCGCGTCCGTCCGTATGAGGAACTCGCGGCCGAGCGCGACATAGCCGAAAAGCGCTTGCTCGCGGCTAGCTTGGCGCTTGCCAGCGCACGCAACAGCGCAGACCGCAATCGTCTGTACATCGAGCGCGTCTCGCAGCCAAGCCTGCCCGACGTACCGCGCTATCCACGCGGATTTCTGAATCTGCTCATCGTAGTACTCGTGACCGGCGCGGTAATTTTTATTGTTCGCTCGCTTTCGGATGTGGTGCTCGACGGTGGCTAGTCTGTTGTCTCCCATTCTGCCGCGGTCGCACCAGCCCGACCGTTTTTTGCAACCCGGACCGATCGTCGCTAATCGAATCAGCAAGGTCTATGAAACCCAGACCGGGCACAAGCAGGTGTTGACCGATATCAACTTCACTGTTGAACCCGGACAGAAGCTCGCGGTGCTCGGGCGAAACGGTGCGGGCAAATCGACGTTGGTGAAAATCATCGGGGGGGTCGAGCGACCGACCACGGGTTCAATCCAGCGCGGTATGTCGATGTCCTGGCCTCTTGCTTTCAGCGGCGGCTTCGAGGTCAGCATGACGGGCTATGACAATATCCGCTTCATCGCGCGGATCTATAACCGCCCGATCGTTGAGACGATCGAGCGTGTCGACGATTTTGCGGAACTGGGAGAGAATCTTCTGCTCCCCGTAAAATATTATTCATCAGGGATGCGCGCCCGCCTGGCCTTCGCATTAACCGTAGCAATCGATTTCGACTGCTACCTGATTGACGAAGTGATCGCCGTGGGCGACCAGCGCTTCCATCAGAAATGCCATGATGCATTGTTTACGAAGCGACGCGATGCCGCGATGATCCTAGTCAGCCACGATGCCGGCGTTATCCGGGAATATTGCAACTCAGCCCTGGTCCTTAAGAATGGGCATGGCCGCGTGTTCACCGATCTTGATCTGGCGATAAGCATCTATGCGACACTTTAGATCGAAGTCCAAACATGCGGTGTAAGCCGTCCCCACATTCTGCAGCGGCACTGGCCTTTTCCGATCGAAGACTGCATGAGCAGTCAAGCCTTCGTTCTTGAGGACCAATACCATAATGCCGCGCCAAGCCCCTTCTTGTAAATTATTGCTGGCTGCAAGCTGTGCATCGCTCCTCTCGGCGGGCTGTGCCACTCTGCCTCAGGCGGGTCCGACTGGGCGCAAAATCGAACATGCGGGGGCAAATGGCGCTTTTTCCGTGATCGAAGTCAACGGCGTTGGCGCGATCCCTAAAGGGCCTTATTCACCCGAGCAAATGCCCTTCCCGCCCAAGCCCGTAGCGGAATTGCAGGCGATTGCCCCGGGTGACGTGATCAGCGTGATTTTCTATGAAGTGGGCGTAAGAGTGTTTGCAGGAGGCCCGTCGGCGCCTGGTGCGGCATTCGATCCCGCCGCGAAAAATGAAACAGTTGGTCCGATCGAGGTAGATCAAGCCGGTACGATTCGTTTGCCCTATGCAGGTGTCCTGGAGGCAGCGGGGCGGACGCCAAGGGAGCTGGCCGAAGATATTGAAGCCAGATTACGCGGCAAATCGGAAAATCCCCAGGTGATGGTGCGGCTGGATGCCGCCAACGGCAGCGGCGTGATGGTCGCTGGCGAAGCCGTGCGGCCCGGGCGGGTTCGGCTGTCGGCCGCGCATGAGAAGTTGCTTGACGTGATCACACTCGCCGGCGGCGCGCGCGAGCCCCAGGCCAACGTGCTCGTTCGCGTGCGGCGGGGAGAAGCAGTGATCGAAGTGCCCGTGGAAGACCTGACCTTTTCTAACCTCGGCGGCATGACCATGGAACCCGGCGACCGGATCGAGCTGGTCCGTAAGAACCGGAGCTATACCATGATGGGCAGCGCCAATCGCGTGAGCCGCTTCGATCTTCCACTGCGTCGCTTCTCGCTGATTGAAGCCTTGGCGCTGGCTGGCGGACCGAGCGAAAATCTCGCCAACCCCGGCGCGGTGTTCGTGTTCCGATACGAGAAGGTCGCGGCCAAGGGTCCGGATGGCGCTGCACCGGACGAGCGGCCGGTAGTCTATCACCTCAATATGATGAAGCCCGCCTCCTATTTTCTGGCGCAACAATTCTATGTCACCGACAAGGACGTGGTTTATGTCGGAGGCGCCGAAGCCAATCAGCCAACCAAGCTGATTCAAATTCTCGGGCAGTTATTCACCCCAATCGCGTTGACGCGGACCATAACGCAATGACTGCAAGCGAAAATATTCTAACTGGTCACTCGATACAGAAGCAACGGCGCAAGAATATGCGATTCTTAAGAATATGGTTGGCATCATTATTCGCGCCTGTCACAACATGTATATATATGATTTTGCAGCGCACAAATTTCCGTTCAAGCTAAAACATTAGTAGAAAGAGGGCACGTGACTGTGAGTTTCCCTTTGCCGCCAAAGCGTTACGATATGACCTGCAAGTTATGCGGATCACATGCGTCTCTCGCTTTTGGATTGCCGTATAGCAAGAAAACTGGACATCCAATTCCTGATGAAGCTGATGACAGCTGGTATTATCAATGCGGGAAGTGCCACTTCCTTTTCACCGATGTGATAGATTATCGCGATAGCCATGCTGAAATCTATGACGATACCTATTGGGAGAATCAAGATCCGGATTGGTATGGTCGAGTGTCTGAAACATTTCGCCTTGTTGCACTCGCTAACGAGTTGCTCAATACGCGTTTAGATCGTGCCGATATTCTCGATTTCGGTTGTGGGATTGGTGGATTCTTAGAGATCGGAAGGCGGTCTCTTAACTTAAATGTTTGGGGAACTGACATTATTCCTCCTAAAGTTGGTAAGGAATATTTCTTACCTAACCTCGGTGGCCGGAAGTTTGATATAATCACTTCGTGCGAAGTGATAGAGCACTTGCCTAATCCACGTGCGATATTCGATACGATAAAACGCCATCTCAAGCCTAAAGGAGTTTTCGCATTCCAGACTGCGCAGTGGGATCCTTCACTTGGGCGCGACTGGTGGTATCTTGGGCCAAATAACGGCCATATATCCTTATATAGTCAGGACGGTTTGAGCTACGTGTTCAAAGACATGAAAGGTGTGAAGCGCAGACTGTGGAATGATTACCCGGGTGTCCAAGCTTGGCTCTTTCACAGCTAAGCGTGGTCGCCTGTTATTGTCTGGCGACAGTTTCGAGCGTAAGGGAGAGCGGTTGAAACTCTCCCCCGATCGATCCGCGGCGTAGAAAAGTACGAAATTCTATCGGATAGAATGGATCTTCAATATCGAATTCACTACTGAACGTGAATTTCCCGGAAACATTAATATCAAAATCGCGATCAAATTTTATCTCTTGATCAGCGGCGACGTCCATTCCTATCGTATTCCCGGAAACATTATCCAGCGACAGGAACGTGAAATTAGACCGCCAGCGACCTCTCGGCAGATAAAGATAGGGGCCGAAAGTCAAGCATCGCGCTGGGCCAAGCAACTCAAGCGTGTAGGTTGCAGGTTGATATGGGGGCGTTGCTTGCAGCAGCATGCCCATCGGAACATCAAGCGCCGTTCTCGATTCTAAAGGCGACCCGTAAAAACGGCCCAGCCTCTGCAGGATATCCTCCATCTCATCCGATCGCGATAGCTTTTCGTGGACGAAGATCTCGTCAAGGACTTCCGTAAGGGGGCGTGCGAGGCTTCGAGCCTCGATCATATCGCTCACAATTTCGCGCGACATGCCAAGCGACGCAGCAATGCTTTTCGCCAGCAAGGCGGGGGCTTCGTGTTGGTCAACCCTCACAACGGCAGCACGGCTAATATCAGCAAGCGCGAACAGCCCCATTTGCGCCCGCGCCATCGTTCGCGCCGTATCGAGCAGGTTCGCATTGCGCGCGGCCATGAAATCATAGCTTGCTGCCACGAAATCGTGATCGAGTACCAAGATCGGAAATGCGGCATCTTTTGCCATAGCGGCAACGGCGGCATCAGGCACTTCACACAGGAAAAGGGCGGGGCCGGAAGTGGCGCCGATCTTTTCGACCGTCGCGGACTCCAAATTATTGAGGCTGATTACCTCACACGCGCCATGGCGCCGCGCCAAAAGATCGCGGCACAGATCAGCCGCGAAATAGGTCAAGGACGAAGGCAACCCAGCGATCAACGCTACAGGTTCGAGGCTTTTGGAAATAAGCGACAAAGCCGTTCCGGCGACGCCCTCGCCCACGACCTCCGTACCATTGCTCATGTCATTCGCAGACATGTGCGCCTGACGCAGTCATATTGACGCGGTAAGTCATAGCATCGCGGATAGGCCGGTGTCTTATTGCCACAGGAAGCCATTCATGGAGCGCCACGGCTTCGTCTGGAACGTCCATCACAAGAAGCCGCCTCATCGCGACATGCCGCCCCGCACCAGGCGATCCAATGCCGGGAAATCAGTGATCAGATCCTCCGTCGAGCACGTCTTCGCAGACCAGAATCCAGAATGGGTCTGTTCGTTCGCACGGTCGGAATCAAACGGGCCGAAATGAAGATCGGTCTCGCCAATCTCGTCTATAATATCAGGCGCTTCCTATATCTCGAACGCGTCAACGCCACCTGATCCGCACGCCAGGAAGAACCAGGGTGCCGCCGAAGCAGCAAATCCCAAGCCCCCTCCCACCGCTACGCCCAGCATGAACCGTCAACGCCGAAAAAATAGGTTCTTCGATCCGTCCAGATCGAAAGCAGGCGGGCTGCCCCTTGGCGGCAGGATAGAGCGGATCAAGAAGCACCGCGACGGGGATCCAATCGATCAGCGAAACAAGCATGTCGAGCGATGACGCAGCCCGCTCCCGCCCAGCAAAACCAAACCGCTCCTGACCGATCGAACGTTGCGTCACCCGCTGCTCTCCTCCTCGGAAATCCCATGGAATCAGCAATCAACACCCCCGTCTACGCCCCACCCGCGCACAGGTCTCATAAGTTCATTGAGCTCAATCTGCAGCCACAACGTGATCGCTGGGGGCCGGCTTTCGCGTCAACCAGACAATGCCGATAACGAAAAGCGACATCCAGCCGCAGACCCAGAAGAGCTCGATCGATGAGAGCAGATATGCTTGATCTCCGATCTGATGCATGAGGGCACCTGCTGCCTGTGCCGGGCTGAGCCCCTGCGATTGAAGCGCATTGCTTGCTTGCTGATAGCTTGGTGAGAAAGGAGTCGCCGCCTCTACCAGCCGCGCCTGATGCAGCGCTTCACGCCGATCCCAATAAGTGGTGATCAAAGAGGCAGCAAAGCTGCCGGCGGTGATTCGGGCGAAGTTCGAAATGCCGCTTGCGGAGGGCACGCAGGATGCAGGAAGGCCGTCCAGCAGGATCGTATTGAGCGGCACGAAAAATACGCTCATCGCCGCACCCTGCAGCAGGAGCGGGAGAGCCAGCGCCCAAAGGCTCGCGTCAGCCGTATAATGTGATCTCATGAAATAAGAGGCGGCAAAAGCAACGAAAGCGCCGGTGACAAGCCACCGCATATCGACACCGCGCAATCTGCCTACAAAAGGGGTCAGCACCACTGCCACGATCCCACTCGGAGCAGCCACAACTCCGGCCCAAGTGGCGGTATACCCCATTTGCTCCTGCAGCCACAGCGGCAACAGCAAATTGTTGGCGAACATGAGCGCGTAGCCGAGACATAGCGCCAGCACGCCCAAAGAAAAATTTCGTCGGGCGAACAAACCCAGGTCGACTGCCGGCTGACGATCGGTGAGTTCCCAGATCAGCCAGGCAACGAAGCCAATGGCGGCGACAATTGCGAGAACAGTGATCATGGTGTCGCTGAACCAGTCCCGCGCTTTGCCCAAATCTAAAACGGTCTGCAGGCTGAACACCCATGTCGCGAGAAGCAGGAGGCCGACCCGATCGATCGGCGCCATGTGCGTGGGCGTATCGCGCGTACGCAAGGAGCGCCATGTGGTGAATCCCGCGACGAGTCCGATCGGCAGATTGATCAGGAAGATCCAACCCCAATGATAATTGTCCGAGATATAGCCGCCCAGCACGGGGCCGAACACCGGGGCGGAGAGGGTCGTGGCTGACCAGATGCTAAGCCCGACGCTGCGCTTCTCAGGCGGAAAGATCGAAATCAGGAGAGCCAGGCTGCCGGGAATCATCGGTCCCGACACGGCGCCCTGCAAGAGGCGAAACATCACCAGCGAGGGCAAACTCCAAGCGATGCCGCACAAGAAGGAGGCGAGGGTGAATGCAAGAACCGAAGCTGTGAAGGTCCTTACGACACCAAACCGGCCCATCAGCCAACCGGTCAGGGGGACGGTCACGCCATTGGCCACCGCGAACGAAGTGATTATCCAGGTGCCGCTGTCAGTGCTGACGCCCAGATTTCCGGCGACGGTGGGCAGCGAGACGTTGGCGATGGTGCCATCAAGCACCTGCATGAAGGTACCGAGCGCAAGCGCCACCGAGGTTATTGCGAGCGAGGTCCCTGCCAGCGGCTTGGGCACGCTCTCGGCCCTGCCGTTGGCCATCGTCATGCCCGCCTGCCAAGATTCTCGGCGATGATTTGCTGGATCTTCGCGTCGATCCTGGGTCCACCGGTGAGGCTCGCTTCATGGCCGCCGGCTGGCGGACTGGCGCCGGCGACGAACGGCCCCGAGCGATCGGAGGTGTCCACCGAAACCTTTACGGAGAGTCCCACCCGCAGCGGGTTGCGGCGCAACTCCTTGGGATCAAGTGCGATGCGGACCGGCACGCGTTGCACGATCTTGATCCAGTTGCCCGTGGCATTCTGCGGCGGCAGCAAGGCAAAAGCATTGCCGCTGCCCGCGCCGAGCCCAAGCACGCGTCCATGGTAAGTGACATTGCTCCCGTAGACGTCGGCTCGAATCGTTGCCGCTTGGCCGACACGCAGATCCTGAAGCTGCGTCTCGCGAAAATTGGCATCGACCCAGAGCGTATCCAAAGGCACCACGGCCATGAGCGGAGTTCCAGCCGACACGCGCTGGCCGAGCTGGGCCGTGCGTTGCGCGATAACGCCGCTGACCGGGGCAACGATGTTCATATAGCTGCGGCTGATCGCCGCCCGCCGCACAGCAGCGATCGCTGAAAGGACAGCGGGGTTGTCGGCAACGCTCGTGCCGGCGACGCTGCTTGCGGCCTGGGCGCGTTTGGCTTGCGCAAGGTTCAGGGCTGCCCGCGCGGTCGAGAGCGTGTCGGCGGCATGGCTCAACTCTTCGCCGGAGACCGCCCCTTCAGTCGCAGCGGCCTTGCGCCTGCGATAATCATTTTCAGCACGCGAGAGATCGGCCTCCGATTGCGCAATTTCGGCATCGGCTTCATCGACGGACGAGTTGGCAGCACGAATGGATCGGACCGCCCGGCCGAGATCGGCTTCGGCTGATGCCAGCGCGACATCTTCCGTCGCCGGATCCAGATCGATGAGGGGCTCACCGCGGCGCACCTGCTGGGTGTTGTCCGCATGAATCGCGAGAATGGTGCCGCCTTCGCGTGACGTGATCGATACGACATCGCCACCAACATAGGCATCGTCGGTAACTTCGGTCGGACCCGACATGAGGCGGAGCACGCCATAGACAAGCGCTGCAACCAGCACCGCCGCACCCAGCAGGATGAAGCCGACCCGACGTGCGCGGGGGCGCCCCGGCTCTGGTGCCGGCGCAACGTCCGGGCGCGAAAGCGCCCCCCTGTCAACGTCGTCCTCAATGATCGCGTCGTCACGATCGAACTGATGAGAATAGTCTGTCATGATGTGCGATCCGCAACTGGAAACTGGAGAGAAGAACCAGGGGAAGGCGCCGAGAACCCGCCGCCGAGCGCGGCGATGAGTTGGATGCGCCGGTTCAACGCGTCAGCCTGGAGATCGACCAGGCCCTGCTCCGCCTCCAGGAGGCGAAAACCCGATTCGATCGCGTCGAGCTGCGAAGCGAGCCCCGTCGAAACGCGTACCTCGTCGAGATGAACCGTCTCGCGCAACCCGGCGACGACGCGCTGCTGCTCAGAAAGATCCGCATCGCCCGATCGGACGGCGGTCACCGCGTCGGATGCATCGCGGATCGCACGCAGAACGGCGTCGTTATAATCAGCCACTGCCTGATCGAGATCGGCTGTCGCGCCGCGATATTGCGCCCGCAATTTGCCGCTTTCGAAGATCGGCACGTGAACGGCCGCGCCGCCGCCATAAACACCCGAACTCAGGCCGAAGAAGTTGCCCAGGCCGATTGATGCCAGGCCGGCCAGCGCCTGGAGATCGATGTTCGGCAGGAAGTCCGCTCGTGCGACCTTTCTTCCAGCCACGGCCGCATCGATGCGTGCCTGTCCGGCTAGAAGGTCGGGCCGACGCCCCAGCAGGTCCGCCGGCAACTTTTGCGGAACGGCGATCACCTGATCCAGCCGAAGCGCTGGCGTGGCGATGCTGGAATAGAAATCCGCTCCGCGCCCGGCCAACGCTGCCAGTGCGTGGACCAGCAGATCCCGCTCCTGTTGCGCGCGGGTCCTTGCCTGCTCGGCTTGAGCAAGCAATGTCTCGGCCTGCCTGAGGTCAAACTCGCTCGCCAGCTTATTGCGGACGCGGGCCCCTGTATAGGCGAGCGCCTGCTCGCGCGATTTCACAAAGCCGTCAGCGACAGCGATCAGCCGGTCAGCCCGCGCTAGCGAAACATAGGTCTGCGCAATGCTGGTCGAGAGGGTCAGGCGCGCCGCATCCGCATCCAAAGCAGTCGCCGCTGCGGTCGACTGCGCCTGTGAGACGACGGCCTTCTGCCGACCGAACAGATCCAAGTCCCAATTGAGGTTGGCCTGCGCGGTCGCTGTCCAGCGCGTCGTTCCTGCATAAGGTGGCGGATAGATATAATGATCACTGAAGCGTTGATCGAGCGCCTGCCCATCCGCTGTGATCTGAGGTCCCTGGGCCGCGTGAGCCACGTCTACCGACGCCTCGGCGCGGCGAACGCGGGCAAGCGCTGCGACAAGCGAGGGATTTTCTGCGAGCCCCTGCTCGATCAACCGGTCGAGCTGGGGATCGCCTAATTCCTTCCACCACTGCGCCGCAATCGGTTGGGCGTCAGGCGCCAAGCCCAGCGACTGAGATTGCACCTGCTTCACTTCGGTTTGAACATGCGGTGCTGCCACGCAGCCGCCCAGCAAGAGGGCGACAAACGTGCTTCTCATCGCCAAGCGCATTGCTACGCCTCCTCAAATTCTTCCAGCGAACTCGCTTTTCGTTGTGCGGCGATCTGCAATTTCCGGAGCGCGCGCATGAAGACGTCGAACTCCATCTCGTCGATATCCGCCAGCACCTCGTTCCAGGTGTCGACCACGATATCGGCCAGCTTATTGACCTGCTCCCGTCCTTCAGCCGTGGTCACCAGATCGATGGCCCTACGGTCCGTGGCGAGGCGTTCGCGCCTAAGCAGGCCGCGATTTTCCAGGGCATCGATAAGACGCGTGACGGCGCCGGTGTTATGGCCAAGCTCGCGCGCAAGCTCGCCAGGCGTAGAGACCATGCCGTCCAACACCAGCTTGAGCGCAATCCATTGCGAGAAGCTCAGGTCCGATGTCGAAAAACGCGCTTCGACGACACTGCGCATTAACCGATCGATGCGACGGATGAGCCGCGCTGGCGCCTGACTCGCTGCGCAATCGTCAATCGTAATCCGTGCCATTGGTGCCTCTCATATTACCTGCCTGGGCAGATGTTATTGGAGGCAGAGACTTTCAAGGCAGGGAAATCAATAAATTTAAAAAGCTGGTTCGCGCAAAACGTGCGGTGAGGAGCGTGACATACATGTATGATGAAAGGCAGCGCCGCCGATCGAAAGCCGTGCACCTCGTCGAAACAATCCCGCTATGCGCTTGCTGACCGCGAGCAAAGCGAAGCCCGTTAGAAGCCGCGTTCAGCTCGATGTCTGCTGGCGTCCTCGCGACGCATGTCTCAGCAGATCGAACAGCAGCAACAACAGGGCCAGCACCACGACCCAGCTCAGCCTTGCTTGATAACGGTC
>Ga0207647_10000648_pt1 | contig 27210 bp, 24 predicted proteins | sample KBSCornC2_FD_184295 | JGI IMG/M metagenome (GOLD analysis project Ga0207647, IMG submission 184295) | Corn rhizosphere microbial communities from Kellogg Biological Station, Michigan, USA - C2 (SPAdes) (version 2) | ecosystem: Host-associated > Plants > Roots > Rhizosphere ... | reverse complement strand
TGTTTCGTCATCACACAATTCTATTCCAATTTTTCTTAGAAAAGGAAGGTCGGGCTGATAACCTGTCATTGCAATCACCCAATCATTTTCAAGAGTGATAATCCCTTGCGGCGTTTGGATGTCAACTTCCTCTTCACGAATTTCTTTAATGAAAGAATTAAAATACGCCTTGACCGAACCTTCTTTAATTCTGTTTTCAATATCAGGTTTTACCCAGTATTTTACCCGTTTCCCAATTTCAGATCCACGCACAACCATTGTCACATCGGCACCCTTCCGCCATGTTTCGAGAGCCGCATCGACAGCCGAATTTTGTGCACCAACAACAATTACTTTTTGAAAAGCGTAAAAATGCGGATCGTCATAATAGTGCTTGACTTTTGGAAGATTTTCCCCGGCAACATGCAACAGGTAAGGAATGCCGTAAAATCCGGTAGCAATAATTATGAAATTGGAAGTGTAAGTTGATTTACTTGTGGTGATTTTATATTCTGTCTTGTCTTTCGAAATTGAACTTCCAGATTTTGACACATCCATTACCTTTTCAAACAAATGAATATTGACACGATTATCTTTTGCAACTCTACGGTAATATTCCAGTGCTTCATTCCTTGTTGGTTTCGGATTGTTTGAAACAAAGGGAACATTGCCGATCTCCAGTCTTTCAGAAGTAGAAAAAAAAGTCATGTTAACCGGATAATTGAACAAAGAGTTGACGATTGCTCCTTTTTCTAAAATAAGGTAATCAATACAGTGTTTTTTTGCTTCCAGGGCACATGCAATTCCAATCGGTCCTCCGCCAATAATGATAAGCGTGTAATGCTGTTCGTTTTTCAATTCCAATTTTTTTATGAAATGAGTTATCAGTGCATGCAATCTTTGAACCACTGAAGGTTTCAAAGGTAATATTGAAAATGTTCAATAGAGTTTGAACAACCAGAGATTGGTGAGCCTGGAAATCTAACTTCTTATTGCGTGCACTGGATCCATTTTAGCAGCCTTGATTGCAGGAATGATTCCTGACAACACACCTGCAACAATGCAAATAAAAATCGCAATGGCTATAATTTGTGGCGAAAGAAAAATAGGAAAGTGCAGAACAGCCGTTGCAATTTTTGTGAGAATCAGAACTAAAATCAAACCAATCAAACCGCCAATAATGCAAAGAAAAGCTGCTTCCAGTAAAAACTCGGTGAGAATGACACTGTTCTTTGCGCCAATGGCTTTCTTTAAACCGATTTGCGTGGTCCTTTCTTTGACTGTAACGAACATGATATTGGCTACGCCAAAAATCCCTACGACGAAAGAAAGGATCCCGATTGCCCAACCGCCAATGTTCACGCTTACAAAAGCTTTACTCAATGCATCGCTAAAATCATTTACATCGTTGAGTGCAAAATCATTTTCCTGTGTTGGACCCAGCTTGTGCAGCGAACGCATCACACTTTTTAATTCATCTTTCACCGCTTTACTGGTCATGTTTGATCTTCCTTTCACGATAATTAAAGGATCGGCTCTTTTTTCGTCCATCAGATTGCGTGAGAACCGATAATTAGTAACCAAACTTTTATCAAACTGCCATCCACCAATAAGTGTATTGCCTTGTTTTTTTATAACGCCGACAATGTTTATTTTTTTTCCTTTGGCCGTTACTTGCTTGCCTACCGCTCTTTGTGCATCGCCAAATAATTTTTCTGCAATTTCATTTCCAATCACAGCAGCGTTGGCCCCAAGACCAAATTCCGCATCGGTCATAAATCTTCCGTATTGAATTTCCATAGGTTGCATTGAAGGAAATTCTTCAGTGATTCCGTAAAGGATAACTCCATTCAAACTGTTTTGGTCAACATCCACGCTACTTTGTGTATTGATGATGAAAGCTGCATTTTCGGCTGTCGTTGTGCGTTCTTTTATTTGTTGCAACTCTTCATATTTCGGCGAAGGACGTTTTACATACTTCCACCACGGGTAATCAGGACCACCCCCAGCGCCATAATCCCATTTATCAATGTAAATCGTGTTAGTGCCTAAAGCTTTTATTTCCGATTGAATATTAAGTTCAAGACTATTTACTGTTGCCAGTACGCCAATGATGCAAAAAATGCCGATAGTGACGCCAAACAAAGAAAGAAATGTACGCAGCTTGTTTTTCCATAGCTCCTGCATGGCTATTTTAAAACTGCTCGAAGCAATTTCAATGATTCTTTGCATAAAACAAATGTAACAAAAACTGAATGGTAAAGGCCCGCTTGTCAGTTTTAAAAACTTTATTGTTGAAAGCAAGGGGTCTTTGGGGTGAGGGAGCGTATCCTGTGGTGCGACTTTTTGAATCCAAACCCAGGTTGGACTTCACTAATTGGCTATTTGGCTTTACCAATTATTCATTAATTTCGGTCGCCTCATTTCCACCTTGAAAAACAATTTATTGAACCCTTTACTATGACGAAAATTTTGATTATTGACGACGATCCGGATGTAAGAACTTTAATGAACTCCTTAATGCAAAAACAAGGATACGAGGTGGAAACTGCTTCAAAAAAAGAAGAAGTTTTTGCAAAGCTCGATGCCTTTCAGCCTTCAGCCATTTTACTGGATGTATTGCTTTCGGGGGCAGACGGCAGAGAAATCTGTCGGGAAATAAAATCAAACAATAGTACAAACCACATCCCGGTGCTTATGATTTCTGCACACCCCGGAGCTGCAGAAAATATTTCAAGTTACGGCGCAGATGATTTTGTTTCAAAACCATTGAACACGGGTCTTTTACTGCAAAAGCTTGAAAGATTGGTCTGTAAATAAAAAAGTCCTTCGTTGATGAAGGACTTTTAAATGTTGTTAATAGTTAAAGTTCATCATGCCGTTTGCTGCCGCCGCTTGAATCATCGCTCCTGGTTCCATTGCTATTATGATTAGAATTGTAAGGCTGTCTTACCTGTTCATAATTCATGCCTTCAAAACCTTCATATCGTTTGCTGTCCTGACTGTTATTTGATCCGCGGCCAGAATTCCCCTGACTATCACTTGGCTGATTCCCCATATTCTGTGACATTAACTAACTATTTATCACTCACAGAATAAAAAACAGTACCAACTTTTGCGAAGTGGGAAAATCCTTTTTCTAAAGGGCCATCTTGCCTAAATAATGAATTTCAGTGGTGTAAATTCCACAATAGAAATGCCCCCGGAAGAAGTTACTCTTGCTTTTTGATCCAGGAAGAAACCAAAACTCCTGCAACGGGGTAGTGTTCTTCTAACCATTGATTAAGTGTTTGAAGACTTGCTTTCGCCTGTTCTTCGGTTAAACCGTTTTCAATAAACCTCTCAATCAACTCCCGCATTTCAATTTTTTTGCAATGCTAACAAATAATGCCGACGCGGCTGCTTACCAGTGCTGAATTTGATTTACATCAAGTCCAAACGAGTAAATAAACCGCTTTACATGAATGGATTATTAGGGTTTTTCTAAATACAGGTGCATTTTCGTTAGCACAGATCAACCTAAATTTGCGCCGCTGAACGGAAAAATCAATGAAGTTTTTTATTTCATTGATCAACTCTAATTACATGAAATATTTAAACGAAATACAGAAGCGAAAGACATTTGCCATCATCTCTCACCCCGATGCCGGTAAGACAACTTTGACCGAAAAGTTCCTTTTATTCGGTGGTGCTATCCAGGTGGCCGGTGCAGTGAAAAGCAATAAGATTAAAAAAGCAGCAACGTCCGACTTTATGGAAATTGAAAGGCAAAGGGGTATCTCTGTTGCTACTTCTGTAATGAGTTTTGAATACAACGGGACGTTGATCAATTTGCTTGATACGCCTGGGCACAAGGATTTTGCTGAGGACACTTACAGAACGCTTACAGCAGTTGACAGCGTAATTCTTGTTGTAGACAGTGTAAACGGAGTAGAAGAACAAACAAGAAGATTAATGCAGGTTTGCCGCATGCGAAAAACGCCGGTTATTGTTTTCATTAATAAGCTTGACCGTGATGGAAAGAACCGCTTTGATTTGCTTGAAGAAATTGAAAAGGAATTATCTATTTCACTTCATCCCATGACATGGCCAATTAACCAGGGAAAGGATTTTAAAGGCGTGTATGATCTTCACAATAAAAATCTTCGGTTGTTTACCGCAAATACAAAAGCTTCCGACGAAGACACAATGCTGATCTCGGACCTTTCTTCGCAAATTCTTGATGAAAAGTTGGGTGACCGGGATGCTGCACTGCTTCGTGAGGATGTGGAACTAATTGAAGGTGTTTACGGCGAACTCGATGTAAAAGATTATTTGAGTGGCGATGTGGCTCCGGTCTTTTTTGGAAGCGCCATCAACAACTTTGGTGTAAAGGAAATGCTCGATACTTTCATTCGCATTGCGCCAACACCAAGAAGCCGTGAAACCAATAAACGTTTGATTGCAGTTGATGAAGATAAATTCAGTGGATTTATTTTTAAAATACATGCCAACCTCGATCCAAAACACAGGGACAGAATTGCATTTCTCCGTGTTTGTTCAGGCAAGTTTGAACGCAACAGGTATTTTCATCACGTCCGCCTGGATAAAGACGTTCGTTTCAGCAATCCTTATTCATTTTTAGCAAGAGAAAAAAATGTTGTTGACGATGCTTATGCTGGTGATGTAGTGGGATTGTTTGATACAGGCAATTTTAAAATAGGAGATACGCTGACAGAGGGAGAAGATTTTTATTTCACTGGCATTCCATCCTTCTCACCCGAAATATTCAAGGAAGTGGTGAATAAAGATCCCATGAAAACAAAGCAATTGGAAAAAGGCCTATTACAATTGACGGATGAAGGCGTTGCACAATTATTCACGCAGTTTGGAGGAAACAAAAAAATTATCGGTTGTGTTGGTGAGCTCCAGTTTGAAGTAATTCAATACCGTTTGCTGCACGAATACGGAGCTTCAGTAATCTTTAACTCGCTTCCATTTTATAAAGCCTGTTGGATCACCAGCAGCAATGAACAGAAACTTGAAGATTTTACCCGCTTTAAGCAGGCAAATATTGCCAATGATAAGGATGGTCACCTGGTTTATTTAGCGCAAAGCGAATGGTTTTTAAATACGGAACGAAATAACAATCCCGATATCGAATTTCATTTTACATCAGAAATCCATAAATAGTTTTTAGCTGAACTGAAGGTCCTGTAAAAATTTTTGCTAACTTCAAAGCAAGCCATTTTTCATAACCTTAAATAAACACTCATGAGAAAGCTTGCTTTGGCTTCATGCCTCCTTGCCCTAATTTTTATGGGCTGTAAAAAATCAGATACACCTTCACAAGATTTATCGGATAGCCAATCTGCCATTTCGAAGCGAACCTGTGGCTCATATGAAGTTTTGCAGGAGCAGTTAAAAACAGATCCGGGGCTGCAGCAACGCATGGATCAAATTGAAGCGTTTACAAAAAAGTTTATTGCAAGCGAACGATACAGGCAAACAAACAGCACTGTTACCATTCCTGTGATTGTGCATGTTGTTTACAATACGCCTTCGCAAATGATCAATGCGCAGCAGATTCAATCGCAGATTGATGTGTTGAATGAAGATTATAACGATCAAAACGCGGACAGGACTAGTCTTCCAAAAAATAGTTTTCAAAATGTAGAGTCAGGTGGTTTTAATGTTCATTTTACGCTGGCCCAGGCAAAATATGTAAAAACCAAAACAAAAAGTTTTTCTACTAACGACGCGGTGAAGTATACAAAACGCGGGGGCGATGATGTGATAGATCCGCAGCACAATTTGAACATTTGGGTTTGCAATCTTGGCCAAAATCTTTTGGGATATGCACAATTCCCAGGTGGCGCATGGCCAACAGACGGGGTGGTTATTTTGTATTCAGCATTTGGAAGTAAAGCGAAATATTCCGGAGGCACTTACATTCCAACATATGATCTTGGAAGAACAGCCACCCATGAAATTGGTCATTGGATGAACCTTCGTCATATTTGGGGCGATGATGGCGGCTCCTGTTCAGGAACGGATTATGTGGACGATACTCCAAACCAGGCAAGTGAAAATTATGGCTGTCCTACCTGGCCGCATATCAGCTGTAACAACAACGGCGACATGTCAATGAATTATATGGACTACACTGACGATGCCTGCATGTATATTTTTAGTCAGGGACAGACTGCAAGAAGTCTTGCCGTATTTGCAAGCGGGGGGCCTCGTGCTGTTTTAGCCGGAAACTGATTTTAGCTTTTAAGTTTGTTTGACTGCCTCTTTTTTTGAAGAGGCATTTTTCTTGTAAGTTTAATTGAAAGATGTTATTGTAATTCTTCTTCAATCAGGTCATTTAGTTTCTTTTCACTTTCAACAACCCAGTTGGGCAAGGATTGTTCTGCAATTCGCCATTGATTTCCTTCCTGCCGGTTCATTTTGAAAACGATGCGGTTACCGCGGTCATCAGGAACATCAACATGCACAGAAGAGTTTGAAGTGCCGGGAAGCATTCTGAAGTTAAATTCACGTAAGCGGTCTGAAGTTTTTACCAGTTTGGTGAAGTGAATGTTTCTCACAAAATTGAATTGCATGGTGGAAATGTTTGGAGCATTTAAAAAGCAACTTCTGTGCTTTATTTAATTAAAGAAATCATAAGATTATTTTGCCGGTCTAATTGTTTTGGTTTATGATTTGCGATGAAATTTTCTTTATATCGCAATTTTAACGCGTTAGCTTAATCATAACCCTTAGCTTTGCGACCCAGTAAATGTTTAATATAAAAGACAGGATGACCACTCCGAAATTTCCCAACGTAAGACAGTCCTTTCATGCGGAGTTGAAAAAAAGAATCAACGATTATTTTCAATCCACCGGACAATCCTTATCAGGTAACACACATTTGTATACAAAAGCTGCTATTCTTGTAGCCAGCTTCTTATTTCTTTATATCCATTTGGTGTTTTTTACTCCCGGTATTTTTCTTTCCATTGTTGAATGCGTTTTGCTTGGTGTTGTTGTCGCCGGCATTGGTTTTAATATCATGCACGATGGTGCCCACGGCAGTTTCAGCAAATACAAGTGGTTGAATCATACAGCGGCGTTTTCGCTAAATGTTTTGGGCGGGAGTTCGTTCATGTGGAATGTGAAGCACAATATCATTCATCATGCCTACACAAATATTGATGGTGTCGATGATGACATCGATATTCAACCCTGGTTGCGAATGAGCAGCACCCAGCCAAAACTTAAAATGCATCGCTACCAGCATATCTATTTCTGGGTTCTGTATTCGCTACTTTATGTTCTTTGGGTTTTTGTTCTCGACTTTCAAAAATATTTCAAGAGAAAAGTAGGAGGTATGCCCCTAAAAAAAATGAGCATTGCTGATCATATCATTTTCTGGAGCTTTAAACTGTTCTATGTTTTCGTGTTTGTAGTATTGCCGATTTACACAATTGGCGTTGTTGAGTGGCTGATCGGGTTTGCTATTTTTTCATTAGTTGCAGGTTTTGTGTTGAGCATTGTTTTTCAATTGGCCCACACGGTTGAACACACTCATTTCCCGATGCCGCAGGAAGCTACAGGAAAAATGGAAGACGAATGGGCAATCCATCAATTAAAAACGACGGCCAATTTTGCCGCAAAAAACAAAATTATCAGTTGGCTTGTTGGCGGATTAAACTTTCAGATCGAACACCACCTGTTTCCAAAAATTTCACACGTCCATTATTTCAATCTCCACCGCATCATAAAGCAAGCTTGTATGGAATATGATGTTCCTTACATTGAATATCCAAAAATGAGTCATGCAGTAGTATCGCATGTTAACTTTTTGAAACAAATGGGAAGGGCTTAATTTGTCTTTGCCGATGTTTACAATGATTAAGCTTAACAATTTAATTCTATCTCGACTATATTTTATTAGGCACGTTGCTCTATCTTTGCAAAGTTATTTGAGCATCGCATTTAGTTAAGTGTAAAATTAATCTGCTACTTTTTGTCCGCTGTTAGTTAGACCCTTTACTTTCTTGCCTCGTGTCTCATATTCGTTTTAATCAAAAAAAAGAAAGTATGAACATTTACGTTTCCAATTTGAGCTTCAACGTACAGGATGAAGACTTAAAAGATTTTTTCACTGAGTACGGTGAAGTAACTTCTGCCAAAGTAATTACAGACAAATTCTCAGGCAAAAGCCGTGGATTTGGTTTTGTTGAAATGTCTGACGATGAAGCTGCTAAAAAAGCAATTTCTGAATTAGACCAGGCTACGGTAGAAGGCAGAACCATTCGTGTGATGGAAGCTAAGCCAAAAGAAGAGAAACCTGCTCGCAGAGAAGGTGGTTTTCGCAGCAATGGTGGCGGCGGCTACAATAACGGTGGCGGTTACAGCAAAAACAGATACTAATCATATTTGCATTTTGTGAGAAACAAGCTCTGACTTAGTTCAGGGCTTTTTGTTTTGTGTGAATTGACCGGAACTTTTTATGGAGCCGTCTCAACTGTTGTTAAGCTGGGGTTGCGAAGGTCCGCCCGGGACCCGGCAACTCTATTGAACCGCGTGCAAAAATCAATTTGTGCCCAGTATTTTTCCAAAAAATAACTCTCGCGGGAGGCAGTCATGTAAAGACAGGCGCAGCAATATCTCGCTTTACCTTGCTGCTTCAAAATCCATTGCCAATAGAATTACATAACGCAAGTGAGTGACACAACAAGTGTTTAATGCCGGCCATAGTTCCAAGTACAAATCACTTCAACACACTATGAAACAGGAGTATTAATCATAGCATACTATTTGTTTTATTGTTTGAGGAAAGGATTTGTATGAATTATGTGGACATTATTCTGCTCTTTGTAATGGCGTTGGCTGTTTGGGGCGGATGGCAAAGAGGATTTATCGTTGGCAGCATTAACCTGATCATTTGGATTGGAAGTTTGCTGGCAGGTTTTTTCTTTTATCAATACATAGGAAATATCCTGAGAACAAATTTTCCCTCTGTGGGTGTTTGGACCCTTCCGATTTCCTTTATAAGCATTATTATTCTTTCACGAATTCTTTTAGGATTTATTTTCAATGCTATTCTGAGGCGAACACCAAATGAAGCTCATGCCAATGGCGTGAACCATGTGTTAGGAATTATTCCCGGCGCCATCAACGGAATAATTTACGCAACAATTGTCGCAGCATTGCTGATCAGTCTTCCATTGATGCACCAGCTTTCTGGAAAAACCGAGAAAAGCGTGATCGCCGATAAACTGGCAGGCAACATCGGCTGGCTTGATGATAAATTATCTCCGATTTTTCATGATGCGGTTCAAAAATCATTATCAAGAACAACGATCGAACCCGAATCAAATGAAACGGTTAAGCTCAATTTCAAAGTTGATGATGCCAAAGCAAGACCCGACCTCGAATCGAAAATGTTGGAGTTGGTAAACAAGGAGAGAACATCAAGGGGATTGAGACCTTTGCAGTGGGACCCGCAATTATTACCCGTCGCAAGATCGCATTCGCAGGACATGTTTCAACGAGGATATTTTTCTCACTACACACTGGAAGGAAAAGATCCGTTTGACAGGATGAAAGCGGCAGGCGTCAAATACTATACTGCAGGTGAAAACCTGGCATTGGGCCCAACATTAATGATTTGTCACGATGGGTTAATGAATTCTCCTGGTCACCGCGCAAACATTTTAAATCCTTCTTACGGCCGCATTGCCATCGGTATTCTTGACGGCGGTGCTTATGGCTTGATGATCTCGCAGGAATTCCGCAACTGATTTACCTGGGCGTTATCGGATACCAGACATAGCCTTTCAATTGATAATGCGACAAAACAGTTTGCGCCGTCAGTGAAATGTTGATCCTGGAAACCATATCTTCTTTCTTTACATCCAAAAAATTCATGGCTTGCCCGCACGCGATAAATTTTACACCATTGTTCATTAGCTCATTAATCAAGGGGATGTTTGGATTATTGATTCCCCATTTTTTACGGTAGGCTTCATTTGTATATAAAGCATAAAGGGCGGGTCCGTGAACAACAACTACAACACTCAATTTGTTTTTTGGGATTCCGGAAGCTACGTGCAGGTTCATGATTCTTCCCACTTCACTCAAGCCCTCACTAAAATCTTTTGCTGCCGCAGAATCTTTAATTGGAACTACTTCTTCCATCAACAACTTGTATTGAAGATTCGGGTCGGGTTTTTCATTTACGTCTTGCATTGGAAGAACTCCTGTCCATTTGCTGGTTTTAATTAACGGATAACTGGCTCTGGAAAAAAGCTGTTCCATCTTAATGGAATCTTTTTGCGCAGCAGTGAGGCTGTCTTTTGATTGTGCATTTGAAAATAGAAATGCACAAATGCCAAGTACAAGAATAGAATATTTCATAAGCAGTTTTGGTATGTATCTAAAACTAAGTTTTTATTTGCTTTGTTTTTCAAGATATTTTACCACGGCAAGTCTAATGTCAGAACGTGGATCGGTTAGCGAACCTGCAGCATCATAAACCTTTACAATATCAACATTGGTCGGGTTCAGATAATCAAGGTTGGCCTCTTTTCCTGTTAATAAAAAATCAGTTATGGCAACATGATAAATTTTTGAAGGATCCAGGGCCACATTATTTAAAACCCATTGGTCATTTGCGGTAGTTAAATTTTCATTGTGTAGCAGGTAACCACCAATTCCGATGTTCTTTTTTCCCTGTTCCAAAATTTTAATCAGCAAGCTTCCCTTCATATCTGCTTCACGAATGCCACCGCCGAATGGTAAGGTGCGGAGAATGTCATACTCAGTTATCGGTACTTGCAAAATATCATCCACACGAATGGAACCTGCGTTCATTAAAACAACATCGGCATTTGGAACAGCATTCTGGATCGAAGAAATGATCAGCCGGGTAAGATTGGTTGGATGACTTCGCACTTCTGTTTCTCTTCCATCCAATGGCTCACCGCTATTGATCAAAACTTTCTTTGCATCAAAACCAAGCGAGCTGTAATTTTTTTCAGCAATGTCCTGCCATTTTTGAACAACAGCATTGGTTGCACTGTCAATGGCAATTGCTTCATTAATTTTTTCAAGTTTTGGAATAACCTTTACCGAGTTTTTCTTTTTATTGATTTTCAAATCAACAATGAAAGCAGATTTCGCATTAGCCAATGCTTTAGTGATGTAAATGTTTCCGATCTTTTCAAAACGTTGATCGTGTTCGTGTCCGCCAAGTATTGCCGCAAGCCCGGGAATTTCCTTTGCCAACTCTTCATCTGCCTGAATAGATTGATGCGTAATAGCAACAACAGCATCCACTGAGTCTTTTAATTGGTTATATAAGGTTTTTGCAGTGGAAAGTGTTTCTTTGTACGTGACATAATCGGCTTTGTTGAATGGAAGCACCAAACCAATAAAGCCAATCTTTGCGGTGGTTCCGTCTGCATCTTTTACATTTAAAATGAAAGTCTTCGGGATTGTTGTATTGCGATAAGTGAAGGGTGCAATTCCTGAACTGGTTTTGTGAAACGCATTTGATGAGATCCATTGAAAGTTTGATTCATTAATTCTGTCCTGCAGTTCATTTTCTTTAATGTCGAATTCATGATTTCCGAAAATGGCGAAATTCATTCCCGCTGCATTCATCGACTCTATCATTTGTTTTCCCCGAATAGGTTTGCCTTCATATTGCAAACTGTTGTATACCGAAGGACTTACAAAATCTCCTGCAATTACTAAAAAAGTATTTGGATTTTTTTGTTCATATTTCTTTTTGAGCGTAGCAACTCGCGCCATGCCTCCTTCTTTTCCGCCGGAAAGCGGAGCGATCTCATACACATCATTGATTTGAACAAATGTTACATCAATCTTTCCATCATCTTTTGAAGTTGATTTGCGGATTGAGGTACAGGAAGCAAAAACAAAGAGCACAAGTATTAATCGTGAAAATCCTTTCATAGCGATCATTAATTTGGTGCGCAATTTAAATTAAAAAGAAGGAGTATTCTGCCTGTCTTATTGCAGAGATCAATATGAACTGGCATAGTTGTTGAAACATTATAACTGATGTTTCGTTTTAGTCAACGACTTTTACAAGCGTCATTTTTCAATTACAAGTATTACTACACGTAATTGAAAACCAGGTCCCGCCGAAAGGCGGGATTTCTTTTTTAAATAAGCTATTCATCTTCAAAAAGAAATCCCGCAATTGCGGGATTATTTGTTTTTTCTTTTTCGCATTGTATTGTCGCTTCTGACGTTTTTTTCATTATGAGTTACGTCATCTCCTTTGTTATCCTGTTCTTCATTGCTGCGACTGTCGATGTCATCTTTATTTTGCGGTACCGGCCGATGACCAGGCATTGTTTTGTTTTGCGCCGTGTTTTGACTTCTGCTTCCTTTCATAAATGATAATTTCTTAAAACTTGTGAAAAATTCATACCATTTTGGTGAAAGCGTTCAATTTCTTCGATTGTTTAGTTATGTTTGAACCTGTTCAAATTCATATTCTTGAAAGGCATCTTATTTTTTGTTTTCAGTTTTTGGTCAGGAGCTGTTCTTTGTCAAACTAAAGTGATTGCGGGAATTGCAAAAGATCAACATAGCGATGAGCCGGTGCCTTTTGCTTCTGTACATTTGAGAAAAGCCAATGGCGGAACACTCGCCGATTCTTCCGGAAGATTTTTCCTCCACGTTTCTGCTAACGAAAAAGATACTTTAGAAATCACTTCAGTAGGCTACCAGGATTATACGATCACGATTGACCTTTCTGCAACAACCGTAGACACGCTCAAACTTTCGGCATACATGGTCCCGGGGAAGATCACAAGTGGAGTGACACTAAAAGTAAAAGTAAACCGTGCCCTGATTTTATGGCGAAGAATTGTCGCACACAAGCCAATGAACGACCGCTATCGGTTCAAAAACTTTTCATATCAATTATACAATAAGCTTGAACTTGATTTAAAGAACATCAACAAAGACAAATTATCACAGGCCAAGCTGATGCGGCCTTTCAACTTTATTTTAAACAACATCGATACTACGGAAGGTGTAAGTTATTTGCCGGCTTATTTAACTGAAGCAATTTCAAATTATTATTATCAAAAAAATCCTGTAAAGAGGCGTGAAGTTTTTACTGCGGTGAAAACCATTGGCGTTGATAACGAAAGTATTTCCAAGTTGCTTGGAGGAATGGATCAAAACATCAATATCTACAACAACTTTATTCCTGTCTTTGACAAAAATTTTGTAAGCCCGATCAGCGATAATGGTGACGCTTATTACAATTATAAAATTGCAGATACACAACATTTAGCAGGCAAGAGGATCATTCATCTTTTGTTTTACCCCAGGAGAGCAGGAGAGAACACATTTCAAGGTGACTGCTGGGTGCAGGATACCACTTATGCGATTCAAAAAATGAGTTTGCGCCTCGGCAAGGAAGCGAACATCAATTTTGTTGACAGGCTAAGTTTGATACAGGAATATCAATTGATCAACGACAGCACCTGGTTTTTATCAAAAGATAAATTTGTTGTTGATGTCAACCCAATTGGTAAAAGCAATATTTCATTTATTGGAAGAAAGACGACGACCTACAAGAATGTTGTTGTCAACGACTCGTCTGTGATTCACGAACTGGCAAAAAACAAAAAGAAAGAAGAAGTAATTCTTCCTTCGGACGCCTCACAGAAAACCGAGCAGTTTTGGTCTTTGTCTCGGCCGGAGGAATTAAGCAAACAGGAACAATCAATTTACAAGATGATTGACACGTTGCTGAATCTTCCTGCGTTTAAACGTTATACAAAAACAATCAACTTTATTGGGACAGGATATTTACCTGTTGGCAAATTTTTGATTGGCCCCTGGCAGAACTGGATTTATGATAATTCAGTTGAGGGATTGCGACTGAGGTTTGATTTGGGCACAAACAGCAAATGGCAGAAGTACACAATTCTTCACGGGTATACGGCATATGGTTTTGCGGATAAAAAATGGAAAGGCGAAGCCGACGCGATGTATCTTTTTCACAAGCATCCACGCACGTATGTGTATGGTGAGTATGTCAATGATTTTGATTATGGCCAACAATACTTTGACGAGATCAGTTCGGATAACATTTTTGCACTGGCTATTCGAAAACATGGAGTACCTGTTAAGTATGTGAAACTTCGCCAGGAAAAATTTGAGTTCTTTAAAGAATGGCCTGCTGGATTTTCAATTCTCTCAACAACATTGCACAAACAATACAACCCGATAAAAAATCTTCCGCCAAAGGATTTTTTTGCGGCAAATGGGGGCGAGCCACTAACTGGTTTTGAAACTTCCATTCGTTTTCGTTTTGCTTACCTGGAAAAGTTTTTGGAAAATACTTTTTACAGGACAAGTTTGGGAAGTCCGTACCCGATTGTTGAATTAAAATACACCAAGGGCATTTCCGGTGTTTTCAACAGCAGCTATAATTATTCAAAGCTTTCCGGCAATATTCACAACTATAAAAAAATTCCACCGCTTGGAAGTATTTATTTCAATCTGTTCGGTGGAAAAACTTTCGGGACCCTTCCTTATCTGTTTTTAGATGTTGCACCTGGAAATGAGATTTATTACTATAACGAATATGCATTCAATTTGATGAATAAGTTTGAATACATCCATGATAAATATGCAGGCATCAACTTCGAACACAATTTTGGAAATGGATTATTCCGTTTTATTCCGCTCACAAGAAAACTAAAGTTCCGCCAGTTCTGGACTGCAAAGGCGTTGTGGGGAAGTTTGTCAGATAAGAATTATCAATTAAACAGGGCAAGCGGTTTAAACTTTCAATCGCTCAATGGAAAAACCTATTTAGAACTTGGAACCGGCATCGATAATATTTTCAAAGTGCTTCGCTTTGATCTTATTTACAGGCCTTTGCCGTTGTCGCATTCGCAAGTCAACAGTCAACGCTTTGGGGTATTTGGAAGTTTTCGTTTTACTTTCTAAAACTTGCCACCATTTGATGAGCAGTCTCTCTGCCTGAAACCAATGCCGCTTCAACAGTTCCAATTTCAGTTCCGCTAAACAAACCTTCACCCGCAAAATAAATTGTGTCGTCAACCCCTTGTTTCAAAATGCCTTTCCATTTTTCTGCGTCAACAACTTCATAAGAATATCCGCCGCGGCAATAAGGATCATTAATCCATGAAGCTACATACCATGCTCTTAATCTTTGTTGAATTTCTGAAGCATCAATACTGAAAATTTCACTTAAAGATTGCACTGCCTTTTGCAAAATTTCTTCCTCAGGCAAATTCTTGATTTCTTCTGCATGCGGACCTCCGCTCCAGCCCGTAAGCATGGCGGCATCTTTGGGGTAATAGGTCCACCAGGTGGGAATGATTTGTTTTGAAAAAAGAAATCCCATTTTACTTAAGTCCCTGTTTTGTGTGAGAGTTTTATTCTTCCAAAATGCTTCATCAAATTGAAGAATGGTTTTAATGACCGGGCCAAAGCCCAGGTTTTTTGCTGCATCGATTTGTCTGGAAATAGAAGGAGAGAACTGTATACTTTCAGATTGCAAAACGCCAATCGGAACTGTGATCAAAATTTTCTGGGCAGCCAGGTGATTGCCTTCGCTATCAATTTCAACTCTGTCTTTCCGCCATTTGATATTTTTGACGGGGTTTGATAAATAAAAGGCAACTCCTTTTTCGCGGCAGTGATTATACAAGTAATCAATAAGCTTTGCATACCCACCTTCAATGCGAAACTGGATATCATCGGAATTGTTTAATTCTTCTTTTAAAAAATAAGTGCTTGCTTTTTTCATGTCACCTGCGTAGTAACCTTCTACATAATTTTTCAAAGTGAAACGCAGCTCATCGAACTGTGGACCTTGCAGATAATTTTCGGTAAAGTCGGCAATGCTGATGTCTTGATTCAATTGTTTAAATTTTTTATTGAGCGCAGAATAATTTTCGATAAAATCTTTTTGATCATCAAAAGTTCCATCTTCATTTTGCCAGATATCGCCTTTCAATTTGTAAGCGTCTGCATTTGCTTTTTTCAAAAGCATGCGTGTTAATTTTAATTCGCCGTGAATAAATTCAGCACCCAGTTCCACAGGCAAATCAAAGCGGTCATCATAAACAGTGCATGCTCTTCCGCCAACACGATCTTTAGCTTCAATCACAGCAACTTTTTTCCCTGTTTGCGCTAATTCCAATGCGGCTATTAAACCTGCGGCGCCGGCTCCTATAATAATTACATCAAATGAAGGTTCTGCCATGAAAATTGTTTTTAAAAAATCGAATATATTTACTGCAAACGTTCTGCCATGAGAAAAATTACTTTCTGTTTAGCAAGCTTGCTTTGGTCGGTTTTTGTTTTTGCACAAAATGACATGGATAATTTCGAGAAAGAATTTGCAAAGCTCACCAAAAACACGACCGGAATTCCTTATGGCAATAACAAAGCTGCGGGGAAATATTATAACATCCGCGGTTTTAAAATGTATGCAGAAACTTACGGGCAAGGTCAGCCTTTGTTGATCATTCATGGCAATGGAGGTGATATAAGCAATTTTGTTCACCAGATTCCTTACTTCTCAAAAAAATATAAAGTTATTGTTGCAGACAGCCGTGCACAGGGACTTTCAAAAGATGATGCCGATTCGCTGTCCTATGAAATGATGGCTGATGATTATTCTGCTTTGCTTGATCAGATGAAAATTGATTCGGCTTTTGTAATCGGTTGGAGCGACGGCGGAATTAATGGTTTGTTACTCGCAATCCGTCATCCTGAAAAAGTAAAGAAGCTTGCAGTTACCGGCGCCAATCTCTGGCCTGATACTACGGCCGTTTTTAATGATGTGGAACAAATGGTTTTGCCTGATTATACTTATTTAAAAAACAAAACAAACAAAACGGCACAGGAAAAAGCAGGGTGGAAATTAATGCGTTTATTGGTTGAAGAACCTCATATTTCATTAACCGATCTTCACAAAATTTCAGCTCCTGCTTTGGTTGTGGGTGGTGATCATGATGTGATAAAGCCGGAGCACACAATGTTAATTGCAGAAAATATTCCGAACTCCTATTTATGGATTCTTCCAAACAGCGGACATTCAACACCGATCGTTTATAAAGATGAATTCAATAAAAATGTGGATGATTTTTTTTCAAAACCTTATCGCAAGATTGATAAAGCAAAACGGTTTTTTTAAGGATTTTTCAAAAAAGGTAGTAATACGGTATGGGTTTAGGTAGTAATACGGTTGTTTTGAATTATTGAACTGCTCAACTTTGATAACTTCTCTTAGAGAAAATCTCAACTAACTAATCAATCAAAACAACTTTATGAGAAAGTATTTGCGGCTCGCTATTCTTTTATCATTAATATTTGTGATCTCATGTAAAAAATCAGAAAAAAGTTTAACTGATAGCTCTCGAACTAATCAAAGTTTGACAACATTATCAAGTGGTTGTTCCGCATACCCAATTATCGATAATATGCCTACTATCAATACAGATGCAGATTCAACTGAAGTGGCAACTGTCTTAGGAAATCAAAGAACCAACCCTTATACGCTTGCGAATATGAGAAAAGCATACAATAATCTTGGCTTCACGTCTGTTTCTGTTAATGTTACTAATTTATATGTACGCTTTTTACCCAGTTCTGTAGACCAGCTTTCTATTCTCGATTCAACTTTAGATGAACAGGGAATAGAACTGTTTGATGCTCCGATGGATTACGATGTAATACAGGAAGGTGATTACTATCAGGACCCATCAATACCTGACAGCTCCATTACCTGGCAATATGCGGTTGTTCCGTCCTCTTATCAGGCACCACAGGGAATGACTTATCAAATACTTGCGCAAATTCATATCCCGGCGGATAATTATACCGCTGTTGAAACTGAGGCTGAACGATTGGCTTCAATACAGGACAGCATTAATTGCAGTGGCGGCGGAATAGGCGTTGAAAAAACAAAGGCCGATGCAACTGGAAAAGACAATAGTCAATCTCCCACATCACAGAAAAAAGGGCAGCCTTATACTGTTCCACAGACATGTGACAATGGCTATCACTGGGACTCCAATTTACAACAATGTGTTGCAGATGGTAATTGCCCGGCAGGGTATTATTGGGAAACTGTTACGCAAACCTGCATACCCCTTCAATCAAATCCATCAGCCCCAGATGCACAAACACCTGCAGGTAATATTACAGTCTCAGATATTAACTTCGGTAATACTCCTAATTTGAGAAGTGTAAGAGTTGTTGCCAAACGCTGGTTTAAAGTGGAAAGAACATATACAGATAACAATGGTAATTTTCAGTTTACAAAACATTTTAAGCATAAAGTAAAAATCAGGGTTAAGTTTAAGAATGATTATTCGACTATAAAAGTTTTTCGTCTAACTAAATTCTGGCAAATGCTTTATCCTGTGGCCAGAACAATCGGCGTATTTAGTTCGGATAAAAATAACATTCACTATAATTTTTACAAATACAATACTTCAGTTGCTGACAGAGGGAATTTATATTGGGCTGCCGCAACTGCAATTAATGCTGTTCAGGAATTCAGGGATTTTGCATCACAGGAAAATTTCGGACAGCCTCCGTTGCATTTGAAAATATTCTTGACAAGGTATGCTTATGGTTCAGGAATGACTCCGATGTGGAATAAGCGATGGTATTCCGGGCTTCCTTTTGAAGTAGTTTCTACTTTTTTTGTCAGTCAAATCTATCTCCCCGCCGGTGCTGTTGCTGCTTTTACTTATGTGCTTAAACACGAGGTAGATATGGCTATCAGCTACAAGGCACCTTATAATGATGACTATTCAAGTTTTTATTCTGATCAGCTTAAAACAACCATTTACCATGAGCTGGCACATTCCACCCATTATGTAAAACTTTCTGAAAATTGGTACGCCACTTTTGTTGGAGCAGAAATAAATGAAACTGTAGTAAATTTCTTTTCACCATCGAAAACACCTTATGGTGATGGCTCCAATCAAAATGATTCACCTATTATTGCTTTGGGCGAAAGTTGGGCTTATCATATCGGGCAATATCTTGCCGATAAAAAATATGGCGCCTCAAGTGTTTGTTCAGGAGAACAAGGTACTTGTTACAGCAATGGATATATCACCGGGTTAAACAGTCATCAAATTGCTCTTGAAAATTTTGATCCGACATTTACTTCAGACCCCTTTCATTGGATACCTAAAGGATTGTATTATGATTTGATGGATACGAGGAATGACATACAAGCTATCCCAAGGTATATCAATCTTGATGACCAAGTTTCAGGTTATACGAATCAGGAATTTTTCAGTGCTTTTAGCTCCAGTATTCAAACCTTGCAGTCTTATAAGCAAAATCTTTTGCAGCAAAACAATAATATTCAATCCGCCCAGGTTTTAAATTTATTTCAACAATATGACTACTGATTTAAAAACTGTAATAGCAGTGCTATTGATCAGCAGCACTGCTATTTATTCAACCTGTCATAAACCGCTTCTCGGATGTGAGAGCAGTTATTCTTTTCTTATGAACCCGAGAGTATATCCTGATAAGGATACAGTGTCTATTGGCGATACCATTTGGGTAGAGATTAATTCTTCAGATACATTTATTGATGCAATAAGCAATCAGACCATCAAGTTTGACAATGCAGAAAATTTGGGAACTAATATGGGTTTTGTGAAGTTAGTTAATGCATCTCCTACTCAATTAGCCGATGCAGTAAATGATTTTCAATTCAACTTATTTATCGGGCAGGAAATAGGGTCAACAATGCCACAACGCATAAAGAACTATTTGGTTAGTTATAATAATGGAAGTTACAAGTTTAAGTTGGCAATTATTACCAAAAGCTCAGGCATTTATAGTTTTAATTTAGGGAATGCAGCAAACGTATTTAAAAATGGTGAACCATGTCCAAAAGCTAATTTTAATTTTCAACTTATTCAAACCAATCAGCATTATTACCTCTACCCGGGAGGAAGCGGGGTGACTCCAACCGGATCTGACTACTATTTTTATGTTAGATAGCTAATTAACTCACGTGTTTTTTTACCCTATTTCAACAGTATGGATACTAAGTAAAAATTGCAATCATAGTGATGCTAAGTAGCATCACTTTGATTTACAGCAGATGTAAACCCATAATCTGTAGTGATGCTATATCCTATTCATTTAAAGTGGATAGTGCCAGAGCATATCAGGATAAGGACAGTATTACAGTTGGTGATACGCTTTGGATTGAAATTGATTTACCAACACAACTTCAGGATATTAATACAAACAGGATTGTTGATTATAACAAAAGGGAAAGCCTTAACCATAATAAATGCAATATTACAACATAAAATCGGAGACACTTTTTAGATAGAAAAAATTTCTGAAGAAGCTTCATCAATGCTTACCAAAACTTTTTTCTCCTGCAAGAATAGCTACGGGTAAGTGATTTTCCCTGGGAGGAATCGGACAATTATAAACACCGCTTACATAGGCACAATAAGGATTGTAGGCTTTATTGAAGTCAAGCACAACCTGGTTGTTTTGAATATCGTTGATTTGCAGGTCGATGTATCGTCCGCTTTCATAAGTATCAATACCGGTTGTTAAGTCGGTAAAAGGAAGAAATAGATAGTTCTTGTATTCTTCACTTCCCATCAATCCCTGCGACTGATAAAGATTCATATGCACTAAAGTGTCGTTGATTTTAAATGTCAACGTACCATACAGACGAAAAACTTTTTTCAATCGTCCTGAAGTGGGCATTTCAAACCATTCATTATTTTTTGTTGTTTGAAATTGTGCAACTACCCTGTACTTTTCGTTAACCGGGAAGAAGTTTATTTTCTTTTTATCATCACCTTTCACTACTTCATGATTGTCCACATAATTCTTGAGATAAAGTTTCATCGAGTCTTTATAGCTCTGTCCGAAAGAAACAAAAAAACACAAACTAAAAACAAAAACAAAAATCGATTTCATAGAAAAAAATTAACTCATCATCAAAACGTTTACACTGCGCTGCAGAATATTGAATGCAATTTCCGCCATCAGATTTTCTTTATCGAGCGTGGGATTTACTTCTGTAATTTCAAAACAACAAACCTTCCTGTTTTGCATGAATTTGCTGATCAAATCTTCAGCTTCTCTTTCACGCAAACCGTTATTTACCGGCGTTCCTGTTCCTTTGCTTATTGAAGAATCCAAACTATCAACGTCAAAGGAAACATAAATGTCCGAGCAATCGCTCAAATACCTGGTTACAGCTCTCACAATGTTTTCAGGTCCTTTGCTCCGCACTTCTTTTGTTGTAATCACTTTCATGCCATACTTATCGATCAAATGCTTTTCTTCTTTCTCAAAATCCCGCAGCGAAATGTAAACAACATCTTCAGGCAACACTTTTGGAACAATCTTACCGATTGTTTTTAGCGAGTTCCACTGCTTTATTGTATCTGCATCTAATTCATGAACAGCAGATTCGGCATTATCTTCATTGATGGCAATTGCTAAAGGCATTCCATGCAAATTGCCCGACGGCGTGGTGTAGGGTGTGTGCAAATCGGCATGTGCATCAATCCAAATTACTCCTAGCTTGCCTTTTGGTCTCGCCATTTTTATTCCTGAAATTGTTGCAGCAGACGTAGAATGATCACCGCTCAGCACAACGGGAAAGAAATTATTTTTTAAACAATCGCATACTGCCTTACTTAGTTTTTCGTACAAGGAAACCACGCCTTTTATACGTTTTGCATACGGCGACTCAATTGGTTGATATAGCAAATCGTTTTGAACAGGAATTTTTTCGGAAGGGAAATGAATAAAAAAATTGCTCATAAAATCCAGTGCAGCAATCTTGATGGCTTCAATTCCCAAACTTGCACCGCGGGTGCCTGCGCCAATCTCGGACGGAACTTCTATCAGCTTAATATTCTTCATACGTTCAAAATGAAAAACCTCCTGGGCTCTAAATTAGCTCAAGAGGCTTGCAAAACGAAATGTGCCATCGGTTCAATCGGCTTGATGACTAGATTTCTTTCGGCAGATTACCAATTGTCACATTGTCGAATTAATTATTCATGCGCTGCTAAAATCGGAATGGTGCTTTCATAAACCAGGCGTTTTGTGTTGCTGGTTTTGAATAAACTTCCGAAGAAGGAATGATTTCTTGGAATGGTGATGAGCATGTCGATATTTTTATCGGCAACAAATGTTTGAACTGTATCAAGCAAATCAAATGTGCCGATGAAATAAAATTCCGGTTTGTAGCCCTGGAACATTTCGAGCATGCGGCTTCTTTCAGCCATAAATTCCTGGGTAAGTGAAACATAGTGTTCACTGTTTACATTTACAATATGCAATGATGGTCTGAACAGGTTGAGAACATTTTTTATAGGTGCGTCAGGCACACTTCCCTGGACATCTTTAAAATCGGAAAGGAGGCAAACATTTTTTATTTCAAAGAATTGGGCTGTTGGAGGAACAATTAAAACCGGGCAAACATTTCTTTCCACCATCTTCAAGGTATTGCTTCCCAAAAACACCTGCTCCAATTTCGATTTGCCTGTAATTCCCATTACAATCAACTGCGCATCGGCATGGCGTGCCAGTTTTTCCAAACAATCGATCAAATCACCACCCTCATCCATTCTTGTTTCCACTTTTGCAAAATGCTTTGATTGCAATTCTTCTTTTAATTTTTCCAATAAGACAGTTGCGCTTTGTTTTTCGGCTTCGTTCTCATAAACATGATAAAGGATCAGATTGACATCATAGTTGCCTTTGACCATTTGTGCCGCATATCTTGCAGCATTGTCAGCTACTTGGGATAGATCCGTTGGAACAATAATCGTCGTCATAAAAAGCTTCTGGTTTTGTTTCGGGTTTCAAGATAATGAAAAAGGCAACCATTTGATTTTTCAACCTGTTTTCCACCTGTGAAGAAGCTGGGCATAAACAGTGCGGGGCAGGCGTTAAAATAGCCGGTATTATGGGGTCATTCCGTTATATTTGCCCATCCTAAAAATCTGATAGAGTGCGACTAAAATCTCTGGAAATCAAGGGCTTTAAAAGCTTTGCTGATAAAACCCTCGTTAACTTCGATGAAAACATCACCGGTATTGTTGGTCCCAATGGTTGCGGCAAGAGCAATATTGTGGATAGCATCCGCTGGGTTATCGGTGAGCAAAAGATATCTCACCTTCGTTCTGAAAACCTGGAAAGCCTTGTTTTTAATGGCTCAAAAACCCGTTCGGCAAGTGGTTTGGCTGAAGTGAGTCTGACTTTTGAAAACACCAAAAATCTTCTTCCAACCGAATTCAGTACCGTCACTATTACAAGAAAGTTTTATAAGAATGGCGAAAGTGAGTATCGCCTCAACGATGTAAGCTGTCGTTTGAAGGATATTCAGAACCTGTTTATGGATACAGGTGTTTCAACCGATAGTTATGCCATCATTGAATTAGGAATGGTTGATGACCTGATTAAAGACAAAGACAATAGCCGCAGAAGAATGCTGGAACAAGCTGCAGGAATTTCTATTTATAAAACAAGGAAAAAGGAAGCGAAGCAAAAGCTTGATGCAACGGAACAGGACCTGGCGCGTATTGAAGATCTTTTGTTCGAGATCAACAACCAATTAAAAACTCTGGAGAACCAGGCCAAAAAAGCGCAGAAATATTACGAGATCAAAAAAGATTACCGCGAGATAAGCATCGAGCTGGCAAAAGCGGCATTGGAAGGGTTCAACCTTACGTTCAGAGATTTAAATGAACAACATGAAACCGAAACGGATAAACGGATCGTTTTGGAAGCAGAAATTGCAACTGAAGAAGCAGCCTTGGAGCAGCAGCGCGTTGGCTTTATTGAAAGAGAGAATGAGTTGCACACATTGCAACAAGGTTTTAATGAGTTGGTTCAAACCGTTCGTACAAAGGAAAATGAAAAGAACCTTGCTACCCAGCGTTTGGAATATTTAAGAGAAAGAGAAAATAATTTGTCGCAGTTCCTGAATAAAGCTGAAGGACAGATCACAGGCATAGAAGAAAGCATCAATTTCACACAGCAGCAAATTGCAGAAGAAGAACAGACGCTTGCGGGGTTAACCGAACAGTTGGAAGAATTGCGTTCACAGGTTGATGAAAAAAGAGTTGTGTTGGATGAGAATAGAAACGCATTAAACAGTTTGCGTTCTTCGTATCAACAAGTACAAAGAAGCCAGTTTGATGCTGAGAAAAAAGTTGCGGTTGCCGACACTTCCATTCAAAACCTGCAAAGAACTATTTTTCATTTGGAAGAAGAAAAATCAACAAGACAGGATCAGATACATCAACTGGAAATAGACAAAGAAGAAAAGAAGAAGCAGTTGCAATCCAAACAAACCGATCTGGAACAATTGCAGCAACATCACGATCATACCAAGGAGCAAATTTTGCAAACGCAGCAGGTTTTGGAAGGTTTGCGTGGACAGTTAGCAGATGAAAGCCGAAAGCTGGATTCCAAAAAGAACGAACATGCTCTATTGAAAAGTTTGATCGACTCGATGGAAGGTTATCCTGAGAGTGTAAAATTTCTTCACAAAAACAGTGGATGGAATCACAATGCACCCATTCTTTCCGATATCATCTACGTAAAAGAAGAATACCGTGCAGCTGTTGAAAATGTATTGGAACCTTATCTCAATTATTATGTTGTCAATAATTTGCACGAGGGTTTACAAGCAGTCCAATTGCTCGATGAAAACAAAAAAGGGAAAGCTAATTTCTTTTTGTTGGACAAGGTGAACGATGCAAACATTTCTGCAGCCGATCATCAGCCGCAAGGCGCAACACCGGCACTGAATGTTGTTGAAGTAGATGCGCAATACCGAAAGCTTGCAGAACAATTGCTCGGTAATGTTTTCATCGCAAACGATGAATCGGCATTGGAAAACAGCAATGGTTTTGTCATTTTAGAAAAACATGGCAAATACGTAAAAGGCAGTTACACCTTAACCGGCGGAAGCGTTGGTTTGTTTGAGGGAAAGAAAATTGGACGTGCAAAAAATCTTGAAAAACTGCAGGAGGAAATTCTATCGCAGCAAGCTGTTGTTGATGAATTGAACAATCAAATTCAATCAAGACATAATGAGGTAATTGCTTTCAATGCAGATTTGAAAGAAAATATAATTCGCCAGACAGAACAGGAAATCCTTCAGGTTAATAATCAATTGTTCAGCATTCTGAACAAGCTTGAGAATTTAAATTATTCTCAATCACAAGCACAAAGCCGCATTGAGGATTTGCAGGGACAATTAGACCAGACACATGCGTCTATTGAAAACGTTCGCAATGAATTGGCTGAACTCAACGAAAGTTTGTCAAGTTATACAAGCCAGCTACAGCAAGCAGAGGCAGCCTATAGCGATATTGAGATCCAGTACAACGAGATCAATACGCAATACAACAATTTGAATTTGCAGGTTACCCGTGAGCAAAGCAAGATCAGTGCTTTGAAACAAGAACTTCAATTCAAAAGCAATCAACTAAATGATTTGCGCAACCAGGTCGAAAGCAATACGGTTTCATTGAAAGAAACCACAGAAAACATTTCTGTGTCAGAAGAAAATTTAAAGTCAATTGAAGAATCCCTTTATGAATTGTTGAGGAGAAAAGAAAACGAAGAACACATTCTTAACGAAGCCGACCAGGCTTATTATAATATACGTAACCAACTCAATTCAAAAGAAAGTGAGTTGCGCCATAAAGTGAAAGAGAAGGAAAACATTGAGCACTTATTAAGTGCCATCAAAGACAAGCTCAATGATGTAAAACTTCAGTTGGCCGGAATGAAAGAACGCCTCAATGTTGAATTCAAAATTGTTCTGGAAGATATTTTGGATGAGCCACGCACCGGCGAAACTCCGGTTGAGGAATTGCAGGAAAAATCTGATCGCATGAAAAAGCGCCTGGAAAATTTGGGCGAAGTCAATCCAACAGCAATTGAAGCTTTCGAAGAGATGAAAAAGCGTTACGAGTTTATTGTTGAACAAAAAAATGATTTGGTAACTGCGAAAGAAAGTTTGTTGCAAACAATTGCTGAAGTAGAAACAACGGCTAATCAAAAATTCCTCGATACATTCAACCAGGTCCGTGAAAACTTTCATCGTGTGTTCAAATCACTTTTCACAGAAGATGACCAGTGCGATTTGATCCTGGAAAATCCAGATAATCTTGCCGAAACGGGAATCGACATCATGGCCAAGCCAAAAGGAAAACGTCCGAGCAGCATTGGGCAGTTGAGTGGTGGAGAAAGAACGTTGACAGCAACAGCATTATTGTTCGCCATTTATCTTATCAAACCTGCACCGTTCTGTATTCTGGACGAGGTGGATGCACCGCTTGATGATGCGAACGTGGGTAAGTTCACCAATATGATTCGTGAGTTCAGTAACAATTCCCAGTTCATTATTGTTACGCACAATAAAACAACCATGAGTACGGTGGACGTGATTTATGGCGTAACGATGCAGGAACCCGGCGTAAGCAAACTGGTTCCCGTAGATTTTAGAAGTTTGAACTAATAAACAAATATTTTTGTTGTATCAAGACCAGTTTTACTGGTCTTTTTTTATTGAATTAAATCCTGGTTATGCGAACAATCATTTTATTGTTTCTCTCGAATGTGTTTATGACTTTTGGCTGGTACTATCATTTAAAACACACCAACTGGCCAATATGGATTGCTATTTTGATCAGTTGGGGATTTGCATTTTTTGAATATTGTTTGCAAGTGCCGGCCAACCGGATCGGTTATACCGGTGGCTTCAATGTCTACCAGTTAAAGATCATGCAGGAAGTAATAACCTTGGTGGTGTTTAGCGTGTTTGCACTGATTGTTTTAAAACAGCCATTTCATTATAAATACCTGATCAGTTTTGGCTTTATGATTGGTGCAGTTTATTTTATGTTTAAGTGAGTTCGATAGCAGGTTACTAAATTTTATTCTCTTAGGCTGAGGCCCTGCAAAAGGCAGGGCTTTCAGCTAAGAGTACCCAAAGAAAAAACTTGTTCTACTTATAAGAAAATCATTTACAGTCAAACCATCGGTTGTTGAAATGTATTTATTGCTTTACAAATTTTGTTGACACTCTTTCATTTCCAAAGAACAGTTCAACCACATACATTCCCGAAACAAAGCCCGGGGTAAGTGGAAGATTAAAGGAATTAGATCCTTGCAAGGCGG
>Ga0207647_10000646_pt1 | contig 27230 bp, 22 predicted proteins | sample KBSCornC2_FD_184295 | JGI IMG/M metagenome (GOLD analysis project Ga0207647, IMG submission 184295) | Corn rhizosphere microbial communities from Kellogg Biological Station, Michigan, USA - C2 (SPAdes) (version 2) | ecosystem: Host-associated > Plants > Roots > Rhizosphere ... | reverse complement strand
GCCCGGCGCCAGCCCGGCCAGGCGCAGCAGGGTCTTGCCGGCGACCATCAGCCTCGGCTTGCGGCCGGCCGCGGCGGGACCAGACAGGAGCGACCCACCGATCCGGTTGAGCCGGCATCGCACGCGGACCGTGGAGGATGCACGGCGCAGCTAAAGATGGTCAGGCTTACGCGGTGCATGACCGCCGGTCAGAACGCCGCATCGGAAGACCATGGCGACGTTCAGCGCCCCATGGCAATTTGAGCGAGCGGCCGTAACCTGGCCTAAGCCTCACCTCGCGCATAGATCGGGGGTGCCGCGCTTTTCGGCGATCCCTTCGGCCGCGCCTGGCATGCTGAGCGAAGACCTCACGCAGCCATCCAATATTTCGAGGAGCGCGCGCTGGTCCGCGTCGGGCCGCCAAATGGCCCGCATGGTGACGCCGATCGGGCGCGTCGTGGTGGCGAACGGCCCTCCAATCGGGGTGAGGAGGCCCAATTCGCGCTCGATCCGGAACTGATCGGGCGAGAGCATCGCAAGCCAGTGACCATGCAGCAGCAGGCTGCGTACCGCGCTTGCCGAACTGCATTCGAGCCGAGGTACCGGCGGGATAATTCCGCGCTGGCGCAGCATCGCCTCCCACAGCGCGCGCCGGGGTGTTCCTCGCGGGCTCGCCGCCCATGGATAGGTTGCGATGGCGGCCGGGTCCCATTGGGTCGCGCCGGCGAGCGGATGGTCGCTGCGCGCGACCATAACCAGCTCGTCGTCGAAGAGATGTCTTTGGATCGTCCCGTCCGGGGCCGTCTCGCGCAACGCGCCGAGCAGGAGATCGAGCTTTCCGGCGAGGAGTGCATCGAGCAATTGGGGATAAGCGCCCTCGATCACCTCGACATGGACGTCCGGCCGTGCCGCGCATAGCTGCGCGATCGCGCTCGGCAGGAGCCCGACGCGGATCAACGGCATCGCGCCCACGCGGATCGGCTGCGGTTGTCCCGCTCGCGCGGTGGCCAGCCCGGCCTCGAGCTCGCCGATCGTCACCCGCGCCGCCTGGGCCAAGGTGAGCCCTGCCGCGGTCAAGGTCACACCCGAGCGTTCCGGAATGGCGAGCACGGTTCGCACGCCCGACTGGAGGTCGCTGAGCGCACGGTGGATCGACGCCTCGCTGAGACCCGACGCGCGCGCGGCGCCCCTGATGCTCCTCGCCGCACCGACCGCCAGCAACGCGCGCAACTGCGTGAGCGTCACGCGGCGCGAAAGCGGAACGCCCCGCGCCGCATTCGTCTGGTCGAGCGTGACGTTGTTCAGTCCATCCAGCGCGCGTGCCACGGCGTCGGTGAAGATCGCGCCGGCCTGGGTCGGAAAGGTGCCGTCGGGCCTGCGTTCGAACAGCGCGCAGCCCAAATGTCGTTCGACCGCGGCTATGCCCTGTGTGAGCGCCGACTGGCTGAGGCTGATCGCGCGCGCGGCAGCGCCAAAATGGTGGGTCCGGCGAAGCTCGAGCGCCCCTTCGAGGTGACGAAGATTGAGGCGAAGCGGCCGCACGAATGGCTGTTAGCAACATCTAATCAGATGCGCCAATCATGTAATTTGCCTCGGCGGGCACATCGCGACAGGAGAGCATTGGTCAGGCAAGAACCGAGTTCGCTAACACCGGCGCCCTTCCCAACCGCCGCCGAGCTCATGTCGCTGATTGTCTGACCCCTCCCTGGATCGTCTCTGCCTTCGGGCAGAGGCGATTCTTTCGGCCGCGGGGGCCGTAACAACATGGCGCACGAACATGGCGGAAAGCACGATCGGCATCGGTGGCAAATATATCAACTATCCGGTGCGCAAGGGCAGCACCGGGCCGGACGTCATCGACATCCGCACGCTCCACGCCGAGACGGGCGCATTCACCTATGATCCCGGCTTCACCTCGACCGCGAGCTGCCGGAGCGGGCTGACCTTTATCGACGGCGACCAGGGCATCCTGCTCCACCGCGGTTACCCGATCGATCAGCTCGCCGAGCAGTCGAGCTTCCTCGAGGTCGCCTATCTGCTGATCCACGGCGAGCTGCCGAGCAAGCCCGAGCTCGACACGTTCATCGGCACGATCACGCGCCACACGATGGTGCACGAGCAGCTGGCGAGTTTCTTTTCCGGCTTCCGCCGCGACGCGCACCCGATGGCGATTATGGTCGGCGTGGTGGGGGCGCTGTCGGCCTTCTATCCCGATTCGACCAACATCACCGATCCCAAGCAGCGCATGATCTCCATGCACCGCCTGATCGCGAAGATGCCGACGATCGCGGCGATGGCCTTCAAATATTCGGTCGGCCAGCCCTTCGTCTATCCGCGCAACGACCTGAGCTACACCGCGAACTTCCTGCGCATGACCTTCTCGGTCCCGGCCCAGGAATATGAGCCCGATCCCGTCATCGTCGACGCGATGGACAAGATCTTCATCCTCCACGCCGATCACGAGCAGAACGCCTCGACCTCGACCGTGCGCCTCGCCGGCTCGTCGGGCGCTAACCCGTTCGCGTGCATCGCGGCCGGCATCGCCTGCCTGTGGGGCCCGGCGCATGGCGGCGCCAACGAAGCCGCGCTCAACATGCTGCGCGAAATCGGAACCGTCGATCGCATCCCGGAATATATCGCGCGGGCCAAGAACAAGGACGACCCGTTCCGCCTGATGGGCTTCGGCCACCGCGTCTACAAGAATTTCGATCCGCGCGCTAAGGTCATGCAGAAGACCGCCGCCGACGTGCTCGACAAGCTCGGCGTCAAGGATCCGATCTTCGACGTCGCGCGCGAGCTTGAGCAGATCGCGCTCAAGGACGACTATTTCATCGAGAAGAAGCTCTACCCGAACGTGGACTTCTACTCGGGCGTGATCCTGTCGGCGATCGGCTTCCCGACCACCATGTTCACCGTGCTGTTCGCGCTCGCCCGCACCGTCGGCTGGGTCGCGCAGTGGAACGAGATGATCTCAGACCCCGAACAGAAGATCGGCCGCCCGCGCCAGCTTTATACCGGCCCGACGCAGCGCGATTATCCTGCCGGATCGCTGATCCAGGAGCGGACGGACAGCACCCAGCGCGGGGACCCCGTCAGGAAAGAGGAAGAATTGGTTTCCTGCCACCAATAGGCCCGCATTCCGCGATGATTTGCACCAGGGGCGTGAAGCCGGCTTCGCATTCGGGCGACGCGTATCGCGAGCGGCCGAACGCCGACCCGAAGACCCTTCCCGATGACCGCCGGTTCCGCCGACGCGCGACAATTGCGTTGCTGAGTAAACTCCCGCCGAAATTAGGGCCGGATTTGCAACAGCTTCGAATTGCGCGCAGACTGCAGAGGCAGCGAGGCAATCGCCGGCGACACGCTGCGGAATAACACCGCCAGGCATCATACGCGCCCGTCCCTGACGGTCGGGCGACATTCCCAAGGCACAGCCCGGCACGGGATTTCTTCTCGTGCGAACGATCCTTGCTGCGCCCGCGTCATGCGGATCGCGCCCGAAGTGCGCGTGACGCCGTGGCGCGATCGGAGGAAGACCAGGACGGCACACCAGCCCCGCCTCCGGCGCCCACCGCCGAGGCGTGGTTCGAGAGCCTGTACCGCGAAGAGGCGCCGCGGCTGCAGCGCCGGCTGCGTGCGACATTGCGCTCGGCGGAAGATGCACGCGACGTCGTGCAGGACGCGTTCGCGCGCCTGCTGGGCGCACGCTCGCTGCCGCGCGAGCCCGCCGCTTTCCTCAACCGGATCGTGCGCAACCTCGTGATTGACCGCGCACGCCGCCAGTCGGCACGTGGTTCCGAACTCGCGCTCGACAATGAGAATGAGCCCCGGATCGAACCGACGCAAAGCGACGCGATCGAACTCGAGCAGACGCGTGCGCAATATCGAGCATCGGTCGAAGCGCTGCCCACGCGGACGCGCGAAGTGTTCCTGCTCCATCGGCTGCAGGGCTTGGCCTACAAGGAGATTGCCGAACAGCTCGGCATCAGCATCCGCACGGTCGAATGGCATGTCGCCGAAGCGATCGTTCGGATCGGCCGGGATCTGCGCGGATGAGCATGCCCGACGATCTGGCGCCGGACGAACTGGCACGCGAGGCTGCGACCTGGTTCGCGCGCATGCGCGGCCCTGACGCCGAAGCCCGGCAGGACGAGTTCGAAGCGTGGCTGGCGCGCGCGCCCGAGCATCTCGCCGCCTATAATCGCGCGAGCGAGGTGTTCGCGCTGGGCAAGCTGCTGGCCGATGAGCCGGTGGCCGCACCGAAGCCACGGCGCACCTGGCGGCGTGCCCCGCTCGCGGCGGCGACGGCTTGCCTGCTCGCATGCGGGATCTGGATCGGGACGCGCCACCAACCCGCGCCGCAGCAGGCTGCCTCCGTGACCCCTGCCCCGGCTCGCCAGCTACTGGCGACCGAAGCGGGCGAAGAGCGGCTGGCGCGGCTCGAGGATGGGTCGACCGCGCGCCTGGCGAGCGACAGCCGGCTCGCGGTCGCGTTCGGCAAGACGCAGCGCCTGCTCGTCCTCGAAAAGGGCTCGGCGCGGTTCGACGTGCATCACGAGACGCGCCCGTTCATCGTCATGGCCGGCGGAGGCAGCGTGACCGCGCGCGGGACGATGTTCGATGTCGACCTGACCAGGAGCGGTCAGGTCGAGGTCCGGCTGATCCGCGGGGTGATCGACGTTCAATTGCCCCATGCGCGGCCCGATCGGCCCGCACCGGTCCGGCGGCTGGTCGCCGGCGAGAACATCGCTTTCGTCGTCCAGCAAAGCCTATCCCCGCTCCCGCCGCAAATGGCAGCCACGCAGGAGGTGGCCGGTCCTATCGATGCCGATACCGACGCGCGCAACTTCGCCTCGGTCCCTGTCGCAACATTGGTGGCCGAAGCCAATCGATCGGCGACACGGCCGATTCGCCTGGCAGACGGCGCGCTTGGCGATGAGCGTGTCTCGGGTCGCCTCCGGGTGGACGACACCGAAAAGCTCGCGCGGCGCCTGTCCGGCCTGTTCGGCTGGTCGGTCGATACCAGCGACCCCAAGGTGATCGTGCTCAAGCCCTGAAGAAAATATTTTGCCGGCCGACCCCGTAGTCGGCCCGCGCGCTGCGTCACGCCTCCCATCGCCGGCTTGCATGCCGGCTTGGAGAAGGGGGATGAGCATGACGAAGCGCAGCACGACAATGACCGCAGCCTGGCTTGCCTTGGCCGCGATGGCGCTCACCAACACCGCGACGCCGGCCCGAGCGCAGGCGCCTGCCGCGGCACAGCTGCGGGCCACGATGCGCTATGACGTGCCGGCGCAGGACCTCGGCACGTCCTTGCGCACGATCGCGCAGCAATCCCGGATCGAGATCATCTTCGCGGACGAGACGGTGCGCGGTCGACGGGCCCCTGTCATCCGCGGTGAGCTCACCCCGGACCAGGCGGTGACCGCAGCGCTGGCGGGTAGCGGCCTGACCGCAGAGCTGCGCGACGGTGCAATCCTGGTGCGCCTTCGGCCCAGCCCCGAGACGGCATCGGCAAACCCGGCGGACGAAGTGACGATCACGGGCACGCACATTCGGGGCGCTGCCACCGCCTCGCCGCTGACGGTCGCGACCCGGCAGTCGCTCGAAAATGCCGGCATCACCGACATGGCAACTTTCTCGCGGATGCTGCCGCAAAATTGGGGCGGCGGGCAAAATCCCGGGGTAGCCGGCGGCGGCGACCAGGGCGGCTATAGCAACATCAACAATTCGACCGAGCTCAACCTGCGCGGGCTCGGCGCGGACGCGACCCTGACCCTGCTCAACGGTCATCGCCTCGCTTATGACGCCGTGTTCCAGGGCGTCGACATTTCCGCGATCCCGCTGCCCGCGATCGATCGGGTCGAGATCATCACCGACGGGGCATCGGCGCTCTATGGGTCCGACGCGATCGGCGGCGTTGCCAATTTCATGTTGCGCCGCGACTTCGTTGGCCTCGAGACCAGCGCGAAAGTCGGGACCGCGACCCAGGGTGGCGACGTCACGCAGCAATATGACGCGGTCACTGGCGCGCGCTGGTCGGGCGGCGGCTTCATGCTCGCCGCCCAATATAATCATAATTCCCCACTGACCGCAGCCGACCGCGCCATCACCAAGTCGCTCAACGGCGCGCAGACGCTGATCGAAGAGCAATCGCAGGTCAGCGTGATTGTGGCCGGTCACCAGCAGATCACAGCACCGCTCAGCTTCGATCTCGACGCCGAGTTCATGGACCGGTCGCTGCACAAGACCAACGCGTTCACGACCAACACGCCGGTGACGGTGAACGGGCTGATCAACCACCCCACGGTCCGCTCCTTCGCGGTGACGCCGAGTTTCCGGCTGAAGCTCTTCGCCGATTGGGAGGCGACCTTGTCGGGGACGCACTCGCGGAGCCTGACCATTATCCGCGCGCAGAATATCCATGCCGGCAAGGTCAATCCGCAGCGGCTGCGCTACGACGACAGGCTCGACAATGTCGAAGCGGGCGCGAACGGCACCTTGTTCGATCTGCCTGGCGGTCCTGTTCGCCTGGCGTTCGGCGGTGGCTATCGCGACTTCCAGCTTGGCATCTACAACATTTCGACCGCGGGCGGCGTGCTCAAAGTCACCAAAGACGCCCATGAGAGCCGTGGCAGCTGGTTCGGCTATGGCGAGCTGAACGCGGCGCTGGTGAGCGCGGCGAACGCAATGCCGCTGGTCGAGAAGCTCGATCTGAGCGGGGCGATCCGGTACGAGAGCTATCGTGGCATCGAGCGCGTCGCGACGCCCAAGCTCGGCCTGATCTACGCGCCCCATCGCGACGTGACGATGAAGGTCAGCTGGGGCCGCTCGTTCAAGATCCCAACCCTTTATCAATCCAATCAGATCCCGGCCGCGGGCTTGCTGCCGTCTTATTATTTCGATCCGCAGCCCAACCCACCGCTGGCGAGTGACCAAACCGTCTTGCTGTTGGGGGGCGGCAACCCGCATCTGCGTGCCGAACGCGCCACGACGTGGACTGGCACGCTCGAACTTAGGCCGGCATTCGTCCCCGGCCTGACGCTGAGCGGAAGCTTCTTCCATATCAACTACCGCAACCGGATCGCGAGTCCGCTCAACGACCCATTGGGCGCGCTTGCCGACCCGACCGTGGCCAGCTTCGTCAAGATCGCACCGACCACGGCCGAGGTACTGGCGATCGTCGCCACGCTGCCGCAGGGGATCAGCAATGCGACCGATGGTCCGTTCGATCCGGCGAAAGTGGGCGCGATCATCAACGGGAGCCTGCAGAATGGTGCGCGCGATCGCGTCCAGGGCGTCGACCTGACGGCCGACTACCAGCTCACCTTCCCGGACAGCAGCAAGCTCGGGCTGACCGCGACCGCCTCCTATCTCGACGACGATCGCCAACTGATCCGTGGGCAGGGTTTCATCGACAATAGCGGCGTGATCTTTACCGCGCCGCATTGGCGCGGGCGGGCGGGGGCGGATTGGGATCGGGGCCGGTTCCAGGCCAGCACCTTTGTCAATTATACAGGCATGGTTCGCGACAACCGGCTTGCGTCGCCCGGCAAGATTTCGGACTTCGCGACGGTCGATCTGAGCGCCGCGCTGCGGACCGGCGAGGGCCACGGCCTCGGCCGGAATATCGAGTTCCGGCTGTCGGCGCTCAACCTGCTCGGCCGCATGCCGCAGCGGATCGTCCAGTCCAACCCGACCGACATACCGTTCGATTCCACCAACCAATCCGCAATCGGGCGCTTCGTCAGCCTGTCGGTCAGCAAGGCCTGGTGAGCGCGATGCGGTCCCTTGTGGTTGGTCTCCTCCTGCTCGGCCTCCCCCAGGCCGCGCACGCGGAGGCGGCGGGTGGGTGCGGCGATCTGCTGCCGCCCCCCGCCGTGGCGCTCCCCTCCGCGAAACGGCCGTTGCGGCCGGTCGATCTCGTCCGCTTGCGCGATATCGGCCCGAGCGAACCGGGCGCGATCCAAGCGCACCTGTTCACCCGCTCGCCGGACGGGACCCGCGTCGCATTTCAGCTGCGGCGCGCCGATCCCGACACCAATGATTATTGCCTCGGCATGGTGGTCTTGCCGCTCCGCACCGGAGGGCAGCCGAACCTGGTCGATCGCGGGGGAGAGTTTCTCCGCTCCAATTATGACTTTCGCGGCAAGGCCAATTTTCCGATGGGAGTGGCCCGGGTGATCACGCCGCGCTGGTCGGCAGACGGAAGCTGGATCGCCTTTCTCAAGCGAGAAAACGGCCTCACGCAGGTTTGGCGCGCCGAAGCGGATGGATCGGGGAGCCGGCCGCTGACGACAAGCAAGGTCGATGTGGAGGATTTCCGGCTCAGTGGCGACGGCCGCACGTTGCTCTACACGAGCCGCCCGGGGCTGGCCTTAGCCTATCAGAACATCCAACTCGAAGGCCTGCGCGGCTTTCACTTCGACGATCGCTTCGCGCCGACGTCGAGCAACCGCCCATACCCGCTGGCGCCAGTCGGCCGGACCGTGACCGCCCTCGACCTGCAGAGCGGCATGACACGCGACGCCACCGAACAGGAGGCGGCTGCATTCCCCAGCCTGCCCATCTTCGAAATTGCCGGGACGGGCGCATGGGACCCACGCGGGCGGCGCGCCTGGGTGGAGGTCCCAAAGGAGACGTTATACGCGTCGCGCGGCCGCCTGATCGCCGAGGCGCGTTCGGGGCGCTTTGCCACCTGTGCCGAACCGGTGTGCGCCGATGCGATGCGACCCTGGTGGACCGCGCAAGGCCATGTCCGCTTCCTGCATCGCGAGGGCTGGGCCAACGGGTCGACCGCGCTCTACGACTGGGTGCCTGGCCCGAGCGCGCCGCGCCGGCTGTACGTCACGGACGACGTGCTGGTGGATTGCGCACCCGACCGCGACGCTCTGCTGTGCCTCAGGGAAGGATCGCTGGTGCCGCGCCGCCTCGAACGGCTCGATCCTGCATCCGGCCGCCGCACGATCCTGTTCGACCCCAATCCCGAGTTCGGCCAGATGGCGCTCGGCACGGCCGAGCGGCTGCACCTGCGCAACAGCTTCGACCTGCCCTTCAACGCCGACCTGGTGCTGCCGGTCGGCTACCAGGCAGGCAAGCGCTACCCTTTAGTGGTGGTGCAATATGACACGCGGGGCTTCCTGCGCGGTGGCACCGGAGACGACTTCCCGATCCAGGCTTTCGCCAATGACGGCTACGCGGTGCTGAGCATCGGCCTTCCGGACTTCGAGGCTCCCAACGTGAAACCCGGGGATGTCCTCGCCGGCGAACGGGGCAACCTCGCCCAATTTGCCAATCGCCGCAGCGAGGTCTCGGCGCTCGAGGTCGCGACCCGGTTGGCGATCGGCCGCGGGATCGCCGATCCGAAGCGGATCGGTCTTACCGGCATGAGCGACGGCGCCACGTCCGCGACCTACGCGCTGCTGCATAGCAAGATGTTCGCGGCGATCTCGATCACCGCCTGCTGTTTCGACGAGACCTTCCCGGCCCGCGTCGGACCGGCGGCGGCACGCTATTTCGCCAAGGTCGGATACCCCAAATTGACCGACCGATCTGCTGAAGCCGACCATTTCTGGAATGAGATATCGCTCGTGCGAAACGCCAGAAACATCGCGATCCCAATCCTCATCCAGGTGTCCGACGATGAGCTGATGAGTACGCTGCCCACCTTCACGGCGCTGCGCGAAGTCGATGCACCGATCGACATGTTCGTGCTGCCCGGCGAGCATCATGTGAAGTGGCAGCCGGCGCATCGGCTGGCGATCTACCAGCGCTCGCTCGACTGGTTCGATTATTGGCTGAAGGGCGAGATCCCGACCGACGCTCTGCGGCAGGCAGAGGTCAGGTACTGGACGACGCTGAGGCACTCGCCGACTGGCCCGGCCGGATGACGGCCGAACCCCTCGACGACCATGTTCCGGCCCAGGCCTCGCTGTCGACCAGTTCGAGCAGGCGACCCTGCTCCTCGCCGCTGAACGGCCGGCGATCGGCGAAGCGCGCCTCGAGCGCCGCGCGGTCGACGACGCCTTCGCGTGCGAGCATGCCGTCGAGCAGCCGCTCTCTTATCGCCGCCCGGTGTTCCCGCAAGATGATCGCGCTGAAGCCGTCGGGGCCGCCCTTCGATCGTCGCCCGATGATCGCGGGAGGAAGGTCCGCCACGAAGGCCGCGCGGGCGACCGCGCGGTCGCGGCCACCAGTGCGCCATTCCCAACTCGGAATGGCGAGGCAGGTTTCGATGACGGGCTGCGAAAGCAATGGCGCGAGGACGGGTGCAAACCGGCTGCGGCCCGGCTCGAGCGAAGGCTGCACGCGCAAGAGGCTGGCGACGTGCGCGGCCTTTCCCGGCCCGACGCCGCCTGGGACGTCGAGCCACGGCTGATGGAGCGGCTGCGGCGCCAACGCCACGAGCATCTCCGCACCCAGGAACATCGGCCCGGCGGGCCAGAGATAACCCCGACGCTTGAGCCGAAGCGCCGCACGCACCACCTCCACCGGACCGCTTTCGGTTTGCCGGCACACGTCACGGAGGGTGCGAAGCAGCCCGAGCCCCAGGCCCTGCCGCAGATAGTAATCGGTGACCGCCGCTGCGGACTGCGAAAAGCCGAAGACATTGTCGCCGCCGTTTCCGGTCACGAACGCATCGGCCTTGATCTCTGCCGCGACCTTCAGGTGCGCGCGCTCATAGGCTTGCGCCAGCGTTCGCCCGATCGGGCGCGGCAGATGCGGGCTCATGGCCAGATCGATGTCGACCTCGTCGATCCGATAGACGCATTCGGTCAGCGGCAAGGCGAGATGCCGGCAAAGGTCGCGCGCATACAGACGCTCATCGCCCGATGGATCGGTCGTGAACATCGTAACGCAGTGGACCTCGCGTCCGGACCGGGCGAGACAGGCGGCGACGATCGACGAATCGAGCCCGCCCGACACGCTTACGAGCAAGCGCCCGTACGACGCCGTGAGCGCCTCGACACTGGACGTGACGACCCGCCGCAATTGGTCGGGTTGCGGCGCGCCGGCCTCCGGGTCCGCCTCGACGTGCGACCAGGGCGACCACCACATGCGCTGATCGACCGTTCCGGCAGACACGTCGAGCGCGTAGCCGGACAGGAGTTCCTCGATGCCGTGCAGGCAGGTTTCGGGAGACGGCAGTCCACGCAGGTGCAGATGCTTCACCAATGCGGTCCAGCTGACCGCGGGAGGCGTCTTCCGCACCGCCAACAGGAGGTCCACATCCGACGCCAGGACCAGGCCCAAACCCGTCTCGGCATAATAACAGGGGAGCGCTCCGGACGGGTCACGCAGGATCCGGTGGCTGGCGCGTGCCGGAAAGAGGCCGACATAGCCGCCCCAATATCGCTGGAGCAGCCGATCTTCCGCAGAGGTCGCGCCGTCAGTTGTTCCGATGGCGATCTGCGCTGCCTGGATCGGCGCTGGTGGCCCGAACCGCGCAAACAGCCTCCCCAGGACGTGGCCCTCGCCAAGCGCATAGCATCGGCAATCGCCGCCGATCAGCACGAGCAGGTCGGGTCGGTCGACCGCGACCGTCAGGCCGAGCTTCGACGCAAGGTCTCGTGGCGAGGGAGCGGGTCCCTTCCTGAGCAGGATGAGGTAGCGAGTCCTCATGGCACCGCCAGGATCGGCGTGAACATGCGCGCCTGTTCAAGATCTCCGACGATCACGGCCGCATGCCATTGCAGCCAGCAATGCGCCGCAAAAGGCTCCAGCCGGACACCGAAGACCAACGTCGGCAAGGCTCCGGCGGCGCGGCACAAGTCGCGTGCCGCCAAGGCACGCGGCAGGCAATGCTTGGCCTTTCGCATGGCGAGCGGGGTCGATCCGAAAGCCGCCGCGATCCTGCGCACCGCCGCTTGCGCGTCTCGATCGGCACGTCGCGGAGCGGCATCGCGCGCGAGGGCCGTCACCAGGGAGGCAAGCTTGCCGCGGCGAATGACGGATGTGGCCCGGCGCTGTGCCAGCAGGCCGCGCCCGATATCGATCAGCCGCGCTTCGCCGCACGCCTCCTCGCCCAGATCAACCGAGGGAGGCACGATCGCGACCGGCGCGTTGGGCGTCGGCGGTTGGTCACACGCGACGAGGATGCCGACCTCGACCAGGTGCGCGGCGGCAGCGCCGCTCACCGCACCTGACTTTGCCCATAGCTGGAAGGTCCGGTCATCGTCCGGGCCCAGTCGGAAATAGCGGTCGCGCGGCAGGTCGAGGAAGACCGCCTGCTGGTCGCAAAGGCACCAGCTCAGACCGTCGCGGAGACGATGATGCATGAGGTCGCTCCTCGAGATGGCGCGCGCCCCAAAGGAGCGCGCGCCACGCAGTTCAGTCGTCGGACAGGCCGAGCTTGATGCGCTGACCGGTCTCCTGGTCCTCGTTGGGGACGGCGTTGCCCTCGGTGTCGACGCTGACGCTGCCGAGTTCGAGGAGGTCGTTGGTTTCGATTTCGGTCTTCATAACTTTTCTCCGTTGGAGGGATGCCATGGCCATGACGACTCCAACCTAACGGCGTGCCAAAGTATAAGAAGATTATAATGCAGTTATAATCACTTAGTTTGTGCGAGCCTTGGACCCCGGGCGTGAGAATCGTGTCTGGACACGCGCCGCCGCCTTTAGCCTCGCGGCCTGGACATGCGCGGTGGCCACCCGGGTAGCGCGACGATTTGGCGAGGAGTGGGTCGGCAGGTTGCGGTCCAGTGAGCGCAACGTAATGAACGTTGGTTTGCCTAACCCGTTCGACCGACTGGCGAAGCAACGAGGGCGCGCGCCCTCTCGGACGCGCGCCCGAGGATCAATCGTCGGCGAGGCCGTTTTTGAAGCGCATGCCGGCTTCGGTGTCCTCGAAGACGAACGTGCTGCCCTCGGTGTCGGCGCTCACGCAGCCGAGTTCGACGACGTAGCTGGTTTCGCAATCCTGTTTCATGACTTCACTCCTTGAGATGATGCCACGGCCATGACAGGCTGAGGATAAAGGCAGGACAGATTATAGGAACATTATAATCGGATTGTTTCGGGAGAGCCGTCGCGGGCGGCGCCGGGTGTGAGAATCATGGTCTGGCCATGCGCCGGCGCTTTTAGCCTCACGGCCTGGACATATGCGCCGACCACCCGGGCCGAGACGAGCATCATGCAATGACGCCGGCAAGCATCAACATAGGTGGGCCAATCCTCTACAAAGCCCATAAAGGGCGAGATAAACTTCTGATCGCGATCTCAGAGTCGCAGAGTGCTAGAACCACCGTGGCCTTGGCCATCACGCATCTCGCTTGCCCGCAAGATCGGGGTCCCAATCCGCGTAGTCCCAGTGCTCGGCCGCCTTGCCGTCTTCCATACGCCACAGATCGAACCAGAACGAGACGAAGGTCTCGCCGCTGCCGTCGCCTTTGTCACGATGCACAGGTTGCATCATCATCACATAGTCGTCTTCGGCGAGCACCAAGGGCTCCCCCGCGAACTTGAGAACACCGAACATCTCCCGCGCCTTCTGCGTATGTGGGAAGCGCATCACCGATTCCGGGCCGTTGGCGAAGTTCGGATTGTGCTGGATATAGTTCTCGGTCATCAGCGCGCGTGTCTCGGGGGTGTTGCTCGTCTCGGGATTGAACAGGCGGCTCATCAGCCGCTTCACGACCTCCTTATTGGCCTGTAGCCGCGCGGCATTGTCGTTTGTGCTCATTCTGTCTCTCTTGAGGGTTCTTTCCTGCCCATATTGACCATATGCTTGGCGCCACCCAACGACCCGGGCGCCCCCCAAGCAGGCCGCCGAGCTCGACGATCTGGACGTCAGAAGTGGGCTGTCAGCACGGCGCCGAAGGTGCGTGGATCCGACAAATTCCCGTCGGCCTGCAAGGGCGTGATTGATTGCAGGTTCACATAGGTTTTGAAGCGATAACCGGTCAGGTTCCTGACGTAGGCCGTGACTGAATAGCGCTGGTTGGCCGATGTCCAAGTGGCGCTGGCGTTCGCCTGGAAGAAGTCCTTCTGGCGCACATAGGCCCTGCCGCCCTGCGCGGCCAAGGCTGCGGACAGGACAAATGTGTCATAAGCCGAGCGATAGGTGCCCTCCGCGTGGAAGTTGAGGTTCGCGCCGCTGGCCAGGCGGAAATCGTGATCGTACAGGCCGGTCACGTTCACCGGGGCGAAGCCATACAAGCCAGCGCCCGACTCCGCCGCGACGAAGGCTGCCGGGCGATCGTGGAACCTGGATTTGACGTGACTCGCGTTCAGGCCGAACTTGTCATGCGGCGTGGCCTGGAACAGGACCTCCAGTTCCTGGCCCGTCAACCGCATCGGCACGTTGAACAAAAAGCCGCTGGCAGGGTTCCTCGCGTCGAGCTGGACACTGATCTGATAGCCGCCATAGTCATAGTGGAAGACATTGGCGTTCACCTGCAACCGCCTATCCAAGAAGCGGTTCTTGCTGCCGATCTCGTAGGCGACAAGTGTCTCTGCCTTATAAACGTTCACCGTCGGCAGATTACCTGCACCGGTTCCGATCTGGAGGTCGCCTGGCAGAACTGCGCTAGATACTGACGCATACAGCAGGCTTGCGGGGGTGACATCATATTCAAGCCGCGCCTTGAACGTGTTGTTTTTGAATACGCGGCGGCCGGCATCGCCGCCTACCGAGGCGGAAACCGGATTTTCCGGCAGGCCCGCATTTGGCGAATCTGGTGCAGCGGCTGCGCAGCCGAAAGCCGGACCCACCGGGGTGTTGCAGAGCCCATTCAGGTTCTGAGTGTAAACCTCCTCGGTCTTCACGATCGTCTTGTCATGGCGCAGACCGCCGGTGAAGCGAAGCGCCGGGGTGATGCTGAACGTGCCTTCGGCGAACACACCAAAGTTGTACGTCTTGCGCCCCACCTCTGCGTCGAACAGCAGCGCGCCGGAAGATTGCCACCTATTGAGGTTGCTGGTTACGAGTTCGTTCCCGTAATAGAACAACCCCGCTTGCCAGCTCAACCTCGACGAACCGAGCGACGCAAGGCGCAATTCCTGGGTCAGGAAATGGTCCTTGGGTGATTTTACCCCCTGGTCGATAATCGAGCCCCCAGGGCCGACGAGGTAGACCGTCGCATCCTGCTTCCATGTGCGATAAGCTGGCAGGTAGGTCAGCCGAACACCGCCGACCTCCCAGTCTGCCTGCCCCCACACCTGTCGAAAGCGGGTCTTGGACGAGCCTGTCGTGACCGGATCGAACGATACCTTACTGGGCGCCACGAAATTGGTGCTGAGCCCGCCGTTGTTGAACTGCCGATCTTGAAAAGCGCCGCCCACCAGCAGGGAGAAGGTGTCGGTCGGCTTGAACCGCAGTTTCGCCTTGCCCTCATCCAGGTTAACGGCACCGTACCCGCGCGACGCGTCGGGTCCGTCGCGCTCATAATGGTTGCCGGCCACGCGCAGCGCCAGCTTGTCTTCGACGATCGGGACGTTCACCGCCCCCGTCACGTGGACGAGATCCAGGTTGCCGCCTTCCACAGAAATGTCGGCGGACGTCTGCCCCAGTTGCGGGTCGCGGGTGTGAATGGCGACCAGGCCGGCGGTGGCGCTGCGACCGTAAAGCGTTCCCTGCGGCCCGCGAAGCACTTCCACCCGATCAATGTCGTAGCCGCCGCCAAGGCCCCCATAGACGTCATCAACATAGACCGCAGTCGCGGTGACACCGGGAATGCTCTGGCCGCTCACGGTTCCGTTGGATGCAATGCCGCGGATGGTGATGCCGGAGGCAGGACTGTCGTTGCCGGTCGGGTAACGCGACACGCCCTCGGATTCGCCGCCAGAAACGTTCGGCACCGTTTCCAGAATGTTGTTCAACGTAAACTTGCCACGTTGAAGCAGATCTTCGCCGCTCTGTACGGTGACAGCGGCGGGGGTCTTTTGAACGTTGGAGCTGCGGCGTTCCGCCGTAACGATTATCTCCCCAAGCTGTGCGCTTCCCCCGTTCGTCTCCTGCGGGCCGGCTGCCATTTCCGACGACGTTGCGGCTGTTGTTTGCGCGTGGGCGGACGATGCCGACAGCACCAAGCATGTCGCAAGAGCCCCCGCCGCGACGCGGGGCCAGGCCATGTCCGGCTGCGAGAAGTGATGCCTTCCGTTCATAACCCCCTCCAGATTAGTCTTTTTTTACAGACGCGTCGGCTCCGCCCGCGCGTTCCGCGCCTGCAAACGCAGGCATTCTTTTCAGCCGTTCCCGGTAAGCCCGTTCCTTGTTCAAATTCGTCGCCGGACGGCGAGATGGAACGAAGCAGACGGCAATCCTTGTTGTGCCGCGCCGAGACCGGTTACTCGTGTGCAGACTAGATCTGCCCGGGACCGAAACAAGTATTAGGAATTCCGGGTCTCCGCTTGGCGCTGCCGTGCAAGACGCGAGAGGTCGGCGGCGCATGCTCTCCTACAGGACGTTGCTGCGCCGGGCTTCACGCCGATGCATTCTGATCCGTACGGGCAATCGCCAAGCCCAAATCTCGGCGACTGACCGCATGGCCCTGCTATCATCGTGGCTTGGCGAAAGATCACCCTGGTCGAAACCGCTGACCTGCAATGACCCACACGTTAGTTTCATCGCAGTGAGCTGCTGCCGGGTTGGTGTACACGGAGCTCATTCAGGCTACCCCAGCTCCGCGCTCAGGGCCTGCCCGCGCCCGGCGGCCCCATGCCGTCCGCGACCTCCCAATGCTCGGTGAGCTTGCCCTTCTTCACACGGAACATGTTGAAGATGTAATTCGGGTGGGTCGCGCCCGCCGGATCGACCATGTCGCGTTCCACCAGCATCATCACCAGATCGCCTTCGGCCATGACCGCGACCCGCTTTTGCGGGCCCATCGCCGCCGGTCCTGCACCCGGCGGCCGCGGCGGCATGCTCTGGAACATGCGGATCAGCTTGTCGCGGTCGGTGCCCGGCCCGGGCAGGTTCTTGAGCTGCTCCGAATGCTGCGTGTAGCCGGGGTCGAGGAATTTCTCGGCGATGATCGGGATATCCCGCCCAGTCGTGCCGGCAGCATCGCCCGCGTTGAGAGCGTCGAAGAAACCGAGCACGACCTCCTTATTCGCCTGCTCCTGCGGCGTTTCCGCGGCAGCGGACGAGGCTGCCGTGACGGTAGCGGCCATGGCCATTCCGAACCGGAACGCGAAGCGAAAATGTGCGTGTCGCATGGGACCTCAGTGGAAAAAAGTTGTCTGGGATCAGTCTTGAGGCTCGGGAATGAGACCGGCCTCGGCGCCGCCTGCAGGATCGCCGATCTGTTCTTCGCAATTATATTCCCTGAAGCTGCCAAGATTCCACCCGAACCGGCGGACCACCGACCACGGCTCGGTATAATAGGTCGGATCGACGATCGTCGTCTCCATTTCCAGGAATGGCCGACGCTGCCCGTCATCGATCTTTCGGATGCGCGTGATCAACTTCCCGTTCCGGGACAGCGGTGTGCCGTCCACATCGAGATAAACTCCCTGCTTCATGTTGGTCGTCTCAACGACCAGCGTGTTTCCTTCCCAATGCCCGACCGAATAGCCCATATACTGCTTCTCGGTGGGCGGGGGCGCGACGTTAGGATCGAGCTGGATGTACCACCGCCCGTGATATTCCTCGAACACGAACTCGACATAGTTCCTGTTCTGGAAGACCCGGAACTTCATGTTCAGATCGTGTTGCCATTGGATTCCCGGCGGGCGGCAGATCCCGGACGCGTTCAAGAAGGGCTTGCCGTGGTTCAGCGCCAAGACGCGACGCTGCAGCACCTTCGCCCCGGCCATGTTATACGGGGCCGGCTCGCCATACATGTCGTACTGCATCCGGAACACGAGCGGCGTGTCGTGATTCCAGCCGCCCTGGAAGTCGCGCGGGTCGGGCGAGGGCTTCGGAGCATCGGGCGGCAGATTGACCGGCGGCCCCGAGGCGCCCGGTTGTGGCGGAGGCAGCGAGGCGACCAGCTTCTGCGCCTCCGTCAGCGGCTTTACCATCGGGAATCCGGGCGGAGGCCCGCCCGCTCCCGGGGGTCCGCCGGGAGGTCCGCCCGGAGGCCCGCCGGGAAATCCGCCGGGAGGTCCGCCGGGCGGCCCTTTGGGCACCGCGGGAGTATCCTGGGCAGCGGCGCTGATCGTCGCCAAAGAGCAAGCGGCTATTCCGGCGAGGGCAAGGCGCCCCAATCGAACTGACCTTGCGAAATCCGTCCTCATGCGAAGACTCTCCAATCTCTTATATAGGATTACGACGTCGGAAAGGCGGGCTTGTGCGCCTGTATCCGGTCCAGACAGATGTCTTCGGGGAAGATAGCGTCAGGCTGCCGCTTGTAGGTGATCACCGCATCCCACGGCTTGGTATAATAGGCCGGATCGTCGATCGTGATGCGGTTTTCCAACGTGTTTGGATCGGTCAGCCGGAGACGCTCGGTGACCTTCATGTCGACCGAGTGCGGCAGGAGATCGTCGAGCAGCGTACGTTCGGAGAGGTTGGTGGTGGTCGCGACCAGCGTGTCGCCCTCCCAATGACCGCGCGAATCTCCCGTCATGGTCGGCACCAGGTCGTCGCCCATCATGTCCGGCTGCTTGGTGGCGTGCAGATCGATCTGGCGGATCGCGCGGTTCCACTCGAAATCGAAGGTCACGTAGCCGAGACGTGCCCAGATCTTGAAGCGCATCGGGGTGAGCATCAGCCGCGGTACGCCGGGGCTCGAACAGCGCGAGGTGGTGATGTCGTAATCGTCATAGTCGCCTCGCGCCTTCATCTTCTTGTTGGCGGCATATTCGTTGCGCCCCTTGGCCGTGAAAGGAACGGCATCAGGCAGCTTGAGCGTGGTGGTCGACGTGGCAATCTTCCACACGCCTTCGAACTCGGGGTGATCCGACTGCACTTGGGCGGACGCCCCTGAGCCGCCGCACAGCAGGGCTCCGCCCAGGAGGGCGCCGACGCCGAGGCGGAGAAACCTGGCCATGGTGAGATCGCCTCCCGTCACTGACCAGCGCCGCCGGCGATGGCGGCCGCCGCCTCCGCATCGGAAAAGGTCCGCCCATTCATCGTCAGGCTCGCCAACGCTCCCCCCGGCAAGCCGTTGGTGTACGGGTGATACGTCAATTGGACCTTGTCGCCTTTGTGGAAGTCGCGTGGCGCGAAGCCCTGCTTGGAGAAGGCGAGCGGGCTGCCGCTGATCAACGACATCTGTGCCGTCGCGCCTTTCTTGTCCTTGTACACCAGTACCATCGACGAGTGCGGCGCTCCCCACCGAAATTCCTTGAGAGTGCCCGAAATCGCAACTGTCTTGCTCATGTCGTATGTGTTGAACGAGTGATGCGCCGAAGCGGCCGTGGCCCAAAGACTAGTGAGAGAGAGCGCGGTTGCGACCAGACGCGCAGATGATCCGTACATTTCCAAAGCTCCTTGCCATGATGGGCACCGAACAGCGGCGGTCTGACCAATCAGAATTTCAAAGACGCGATCACGCCGAAAGTCCGCGGATCGTACAGAGCCGCACCATAGCTGTGACCAGTGATGTTACCGAAAAAGTCCCTCAGCGTATTGGCGGCATTGGCGGCCCCGCTGTTCTTGGAACGATTGTTCGCGACGTTGCGGACATAACCAGTGATGGAAAGCCCGGTCTTGGGGAAAGCCAGTGTGGCGGAGAGGTTGCCGATGAACTGGCCGCCAGTGTGAATGAAAGGCTCGGCGCCGGCGTTGAGCTGCTCCACGGTGAAGCGCGCCGTGTCAAAGGACGACCGGTAGCGGAGTTCTCCGTGCAGCGAGAAGGTTGCCCCGCTGCTCAGCGGAATGTCGTGATCATAGGAGAGCGTCGCCTGGACCGGCGGCAGCGCGGGCACGCGGGAATGGGCAAAGAACGCTCGATATTGAACCGGAATGTCGCGGAACTGAGCGTCCGTGTAGGCCATGTTGTAGCTGAATCGGCCATTCGCCCACGGGCTGGCGATTGCATCGAGTTCGAACCCGTAGGATCGTAACTTGGTGACGACAATGCCGAACGCCGGATTCTGGTCATTTCCGCTCACATTGATGCTCCCGACCTGATAGCCGGAATAGTCGTTGTAGAAGACGGCCCCGTTGATCTGGACCTTGCCGCCGAGGAACCGGTTCTTCGATCCGATTTCGAAGGCGGTGAGGGTCTCGGCCTTGAGTTCAAGGACGGTGGGCTGGTACGTCGCGTCGGTTGTGATCGCCACGTCACCGGGCGAAACACCCGTCGACACCGATGCATAGATCAGGTTGGTCGGAGCAAGGTCGTGTTCGATACGCGCCTTGTAGGTGACGTTCCTGAACTTGCGCGTGGCGTCGTCACCACTGATCGACTTCGAAACAAGGGACGGGTTCGGCGGAGCCTGCGTTTCGTAATTCTGATCGTTCCGAACCTTGGTATAGTCGTAACGCACCCCGCCTGTGACGCGCGTCTTCGACATTATCGAATAAGTCGCTTCAGCAAACACGCCCAGCGAAAGGGTCGCTTTGTGGTTCTCCGTGCTGAACGCCAGAAATGCCGGTATTGTCGGCGTGGCATAGACTGTCACCGAATTGATATCATGCAGCTTGTTGTAATAATACATGCCGCCCGCCTGCCACTGCAGAGCAGAGCCGCTATTTGAATGGAAGCGCAACTCTTCTGTGTGGAAATAATCACTCGGCGTTTGAGTGGTTTGATAGATTCGCAGAGCCGGCGAGTTCCGGGAATCGTTGATGAAGTTTTGCCGCCAGGTTCGGTAAGCGGGAATATAGGTAACCCCAAACGAGCCGAGATTCAGGTTGAATTCACCCCAGTATTGGCGAGCTTTGTTTTTGCCCGGCGTGACCGTATCATCCGTGATGCAATATTCGTTCGGCACTGGCCTTGTGATATCGCAACCACTGTCCTGATATATCTGGACGCCACCGTTGTAGGTATTGTTGTTCTCGAGCGCGAAGCCGAGCAGCGCAGTGAAGTTGTCGGCGGGCTTGAACAGCAGCTTGACGCGTGCATCCTTGTTGATGCGGCCACCACCCATATTGCCGAAATAGTAGCCACCCTGCTTGTAATAGTTGCCCGAGACCCGGACAGCCAGCATGTCGCGAACCAGCGGCACACCGATGCCGCCCGTGTAGTGCCGCAGCTGATAGTTGCCGATCTCGGCTGAGACGTTGCCGTCGATGTTATCCAGATCGGGATCGCGGGTGTGAATCGCAACAACGCCTGACGTTGCACTGCGGCCGTACAGCGTCCCCTGCGGCCCGCGCAATATCTCGACGCGATCGAGATCGAAGGTGCTGCCGATCCCGTTGTAGATATTGTCCGAATAGAGCGCGGCGGCGGCCGCCGTGGAGGTAACGCTGCCGCCGGCGCCCTGGTTGGAGGGTATGCCCCGGATGACGAGGCCAGAGGCGGGATTGTCCGTGCCGCTGCCGCCCGAGGTGCCGCTGCTTTCGGCCGCGCCGCCGCTGATGCCGGGCACGGTTTCAAGGATGTTCTTGAGCTGGTAGCGGCCCTGCTCCATCAATTCTTTGCCGCTACGGACACTGAGCGAGGCTGCGGTGCGCTGGACCGTGCCCGCGCGTCGCTCGGCGGTGACAATGATGTCCTGGACATGGTCGGAATCATACTGCGGGTCCGCCGTCGACGCTGGCGCCGTCGGCTCGCCCGTCGATGGCTGATTGCCTTCTGTCGGCGATACGGCGGCGGACGACGCAGTTGCAGGCACCTGTTGCGCCACAACAGGTTGCGCGATGACGCAGCAGCCCAGAACGGATGTCGAAACCAGGCATACGTGCCTATGTTGGAAAATCCTCATCATCTGCACCTCCCCCTTGGCCTTACTATTAGCAGGCCTTATTTATTTGATTTATTGCCGCAGTACCCCGACCTTATTGATTTAACACTCCGAATTCCGGCTCGTTAATTTTGCAGATCATATGCTTAATCTTTTCTGCCCTGCCGATCGCCTGCTCTCCTGCTCGTAGCCGCAAATTGTTGCGCGCAGTTCTCAGCGTGTTTCACCGCTGCAATGAATGCGCGGGACATGCTTCATCCCCAGGACGATGGCGCCCCTGTTGCCGTCGATCGCGGCGTATCGAAAACTTGACCAATCCGTCCAATCATAGTTGAACAGTCTAAAAATGGCCCGCGGCTGAGCCATGCCGGTCCAGAACAGATTGAAGCACGAACCCAGATCGGTCGTGGAGGCAGTCGCCGAACGGAACGCCGGGTTCGCCGGGATCCGGAAAAAGGACGTCCGGCGAAGAGCAGCCGGAGCAGTGAGACGGGGAGAGGTGCATTGCAGAAAGGGACGTTTCCTGGGCGGCATTTGGCCGGCGGCCTGCTCGTTGCGGCGCTTGTGGATGTCCAGGCGTCCTCCGGCGCTCCGGCCGCCGTCAGCACGGTTCAGCGGCCGCGCCGGCCGGCTTGTACGATCTGGACCTCAATCTTACTCGGCTCACCATGACGTCAAGCCAGCGCTGGCGACGCGTTTTTTTCCATTAACATTGTAGCTCTGCAATCCAGCCGGCGAGTTTGCTCGGCATATTGTGTCAAGGGACTGCGAAAACCCCGACATGTCGAACCCCTCGCGCATCCTGATTGTCGACGATGATCCCGGTATTCGGACATTGATGGCCGAATTTCTGACTCAGCATTCGTACATCGTCGTTACCGCAGCAGACGCCAAAGCTATGGACTGCGAGATCGCGCGGGGGCAGTTCGACCTTGTCGTCCTTGACGTGATGATGCCCGGCGAAGACGGATTGAGCGCCTGCCGTCGTCTTGCTGCGGCGGGCGGCCCGCCGGTCATCATGCTGTCGGTTACGGGACAGGATATCGACAGGATCATCGGACTTGAGCTTGGCGCTGATGATTACATCGCCAAACCGTGTAACCCACGCGAATTGCTCGCCCGCATTCGGGCCGTGCTGCGTCGGCAGCACGGCGCCAATGAAGGCGCCGACATAGGGACGAGCTTCGAGTTCGGGGGCTGGCAGCTGAATGTGATTCGTCGCGACCTCACGAGCCCGGGTGGCACCGTGGTCAATCTGTCGGATGGCGAGTTCCGGTTGCTGAAAGCGTTCGCCGAGCGACCGCAGCGGATCCTCACCCGGGATCACCTGCTGGAACTACTGAAAGGCCCAGATACCGAGTCGATGGACCGGTCCATCGACGTCCAGGTCAGCCGTCTCAGGCGCAAGCTTGGAATCGAAGGCGGCGAAGAGCTGATCCGCACGATCCGGCACGAAGGTTACGTGTTGGTGGCGAAGGTTTTGCGACGGTGAAGATTCTTGCGAAGCTGCGGGGTCTGCCCCTCTTCGTTCACGTGGTCGGGCTGCTTTTCATCAGCACGCTCGTCACCCAGGCCTTGAGCCTCGTTCTGCTCTTCTACTCACCGCCGCCAGCGTCCGAACTGTACGCCGTCCCTGATATCGTCGCATCGCTGAGATTCCCGTCGACAGAAGCCGCCAAGCACAGGCTGAAGGTCAGCCCTGACACCGCGCCGCCCTATGAGCAGTCCGAAGACCGGCACGCCCGAGCGACGAGCGAGCGCATCGCGCGGGCGCTTTCACTTCCGTCGCATGCGGTAACGGTGACGCTTGGCTGGCATCCAGGCAAACCGTGGCTCTCGCTGGTTACAGGTCCAAGAGCGCCGGAGCCGCCCGTCTCAGCCAGTTCGCGGTCACAGCGCCTGGTGAATGTCAGCGATCTCGTCGTCGCACCATTTTACATCTCCGTCAGACAGCCCGATGGGACCTGGTTGACCGCCGAGCCGAGTGATGACGGGTTCCTCATCGCCTGGCGGCAGAATATCGTGAAGTGGCTGGTCGCGAGCACGGTGCTCGTCATTGGCATCGGCTATTTCTCCGCGCGTCGCTTGACCGCCCCCCTGCGGTCGTTCGCGGAAGCAGCCGAGCGGTTGGGACGAGACCCGCGTGCGGCGCCCCTGGCGATCGAGGGGTCAGCCGAAGTCGGTGTCGCTGCTCAAGCATTCAACGACATGAAGGAGCGGCTGCGTCGCTACGTCGAGAACCGCACGCAAATGATCGGCGCGATCGCCCACGACCTCTACACGCCGTTGCAGCGGCTGGCATTCAGGCTTGAGGCGGCACCGAGCGACCTGCGTACAAAGGCAAGCGCAGATATCGCCGAGATGGAAGCCATGCTCAATGCAACGATGGCCTTTGTTCGCGACGCGACGCGAACCCAGCGCTGCCGATTGGAACTTACCTCGATTGTCGAGAGCGTCGTCGACAATATGGCCGAGACAGGGGCAGAGGTCGAAATGGAGCCCGGTCCCTCCATCCTCATCCAGGCCGACCCGATTGCCGTTCGCAATCTTGTCTCCAACCTCCTCGTGAACGCCGTGAAATATGGTGTGTCGGCGACCGCCCGCGTCTTTGCGGAACACAGCTTTGCCGTTGTCGAGATCGACGACATTGGCCCTGGCCTTCCGACCGAGGAGCTCGGGCGCGTGTTCGAACCCTTCTACCGCGTCGAGCGATCGCGCAGTCGCGACACTGGCGGGGTCGGGTTAGGACTTTCGGTTGTGCGCTCCATCGCTCTTGCGCATGGCGGCAACGTGGACCTGGTCAATCTGCCCGACGGCGGCTTGCGCGCTCGGGTTACGCTTCCGCTTTAGCAGTCTGGATATTCATGCCGTCGATCCCACGTTGGCATTGGGAGGGACTTTTCGACAACATCAACCGTGCCGGGGATATTCAGACCATCGGAGCAGAAAAGCCGATCCACCGGCCTAAGAAGGCAACGAGGATCCAAAGTCCGAGAGAGGTGATCCCGGCTACCCGCGCCATGATGGGCGGCGGCAGCAAATCGTCCCATTCCGCGATCCTTCGGTAGGCCGTGAGGTGAAAGACCGCCATGTTGAGGCCGGCAAGAAAAAGGGCAATCATCTTCCAACGGAAGGGATTGCTGTCCCAATAGTTGAGCGCGTTGGATGCGAATAGCGCCAAGCCCGTGATCACCGCCAGCACGAATGCTCCCCAGGTAAAGGGCAGCATGTCTTTGATCAGCTGTTTTGCGCCACGGCGATGCGCGGGATAGCCAAGTAATCGAAGGTCGACGATCGCGATTGTACCGAGCACTGTCGTGACCATCAGCACATGCGTGCCTTCAATCCAGGCGAAGGTCGTCGCGCCCTCGCGTATTGCCGTTCCGAGAGCCGAGTTGCTGACGCTCTCGAGGAAATCGTTCCACGTCATTCATCTATCCAATCAAAACGGGCTAAATCGCGTAGGCGATCCAGCGGCCGCAGTAGACCACGGCAATCCATATCAGCAGCGATGCCCAGGCCATCGGCTTGACCATTTTCGCCCAGCGCCCATGTTCAATACGAAACTCAGGGTTGAGGATTGGCAACCGGAACAGGAGTGTCAGCACGAAGGCGAAGAGGACGAGGCTCATCTTCAGCCAGAAGACGTTGTTCATCAGCACGCGGTTCGGTTCGCCGACGGTCATGATGATCCCGGTGGCGAGGAGAACGAGCAGCGCGCCCCACATCCACGGCAAATGTCGGCGCACAACCGTTCGGGGGGTCTCGTCGGTCGCGAGCACGCCCGCAAGGCGCAGATCGGTTACGATAGCGGAGCCAAGGACAAGGGCGATCGCCACGATGTGGATGCTCTGAACCGTGGGAATGACCCAGGCCACTTCGCGGATTTGGGTACTGACGGCTGTCCGATACAGCTGCGCAGCGGCCTCACGCATGTTCATCGCGCTTTATCCCTCTCAACCCGATTGACCACTGTTCGACGCCTGGCGTCACCCCGATTTTGGTGTGAGGCCTGGCCGCGACCGCAGAGCGGACGAACCTGACCGGGACGCTCGGGCAAACCAAGCCGATGTCAGATATTATTGGACGATCCAATCACAATTGGACTTCTCGGTCAACCTTCCTTCGGCTAGCTAGTGAGGATAAAGGGCGCAGCCACGATTTGTAGCGGGCAGAAAAGCCGACAGACACCATTATGCCGTTGACGTAGGACGCGTTTCGCCGATCCTGTCATCGGCTACCCACCGCTCTCTGAATGCAATCCCAGAGCAGCACGCTTCACCGGAGATCGACGTTGACCTCTCCCAATCCCGTTTCCTCTCGCATGGAACGCCGCCGCGCGCGCACACGGGAGGCATTGCTAAAAGCTGCGCAGGAGCTGCTCTCGACACGCGCGGCGGGGGTGATCAACGTCGACGAGATTACGGAATTGGCGGATGTCGCCAAAGGCACTTTCTACAATTATTTCACTGACAAAGACGCATTGATTCGCGCGGCGGAAGCGTCGGCGCGCGGCGAACTCGAGCAGCGCATCGCCGAGTGTAACGCCAACGTTTCCGATCCCGCCGCGCGGGTGGCGCGTGCATTCGCAGCGATGCTCGATTGGTCGCTGACCGAGCCGATCAAAGCGCGGACGGTGCTCAGGATGAGCCCCCACTTCGCCGACCCCGACGCCCCGATCAACTCAGGCGTGCGCGCCGACGTCCACAGCGGCGTGGCCGCCGGTCGCTTCAGCGTGATTTCGGACGAGGCCGGTATTGTCCTCGTCCTCGGTGTCATATCGAGCGGAGTCAATCGCGCGCTCGACCTTGGTAAGAAATCAAAGGTACATACGTTGGGTGAGCATCTCGCTGAGGCGCTTTTGATCGCACTGGGCCTGGACCGCACCGATGCAAAGAACGTTGCCAAGAGCGCCATGTCTGAAGTCGGCTAGTCCTTCATCGCCAAGGGTCCGGGCTTAGAGCCGTCCGCCGGGAGCCACAATATCAGAGCGGTTCAGCGCCGCCTGCTCAAGCGCGCGACTGAAACTGTCGCGCTGATGGTCTCGCCCCAACCGGCCCACCCATTCGAACCTACTTGGGCACACAAAGGGGCGGGAATCACCCGCAAGTCCGCTCCATCGCTTGATCGCCGCTCCGGCTGCGCCCCGATCAGATCCGAATGGCAGTAAACGGGATTGGCGCGACGTTCACGCCAGCGATGCACTCGTTGCAAGATCATGCCGAGTTCACACGGCAGATCACCGGCCTGCGATGCCGAGATGATGGCGCCGCAGAATTGACCGGCATCGCTCACGCGCAGTCTGCCGAGGTCCAGGCCCCGAATGTCGGCCGCTCGAGATGTGCACCCAGCAGAGATTTATTGCGGCGGTCCGGGCGCAGAGATCAAGAATTCAGGGAAAATGATAGAACGACCGCCTTTTGATTGGATGGGACTGATCCGGCCGGACTAGCTCGGCGCCGTGGGCGACGAGGTCACCTTCATTGGATTCGGGGAGGCGGGGTCGG
>Ga0207647_10000643_pt1 | contig 27280 bp, 24 predicted proteins | sample KBSCornC2_FD_184295 | JGI IMG/M metagenome (GOLD analysis project Ga0207647, IMG submission 184295) | Corn rhizosphere microbial communities from Kellogg Biological Station, Michigan, USA - C2 (SPAdes) (version 2) | ecosystem: Host-associated > Plants > Roots > Rhizosphere ... | reverse complement strand
TCGGCCGCCCGCCATAGAGTAAAGCGACATGCGGGGCGAAGCGGCCGTGAAGCGAGAAATCAATCCCCGCCCGTTTCAACGCGAATCCCAGGCGTTCGCGGAACATGCGCAATGTCTCTAGAGGCTCGCTTGGCCGCAGCACCGCGGCGCCTGGTCCGCCGACCACGCTATCGAAGAGGATGCGCATCGGCGGCATTGCGATGGATTGCGCAACCTCCGCGGCCTCCTCAATCAGCCCCTCGGGTATGAAGCCCCTATACACGAGTGCGAGCAGCGAGACGTGCAGGCGATCGGCGCGGACCGGGGTTCCGCCAAGACCCAGCGAAGCGGTGAGCTCCATGATTTGGCGCGCCGGATCATCGGGCGGCCGGATCGCGAAGAAGAGGTTGTGCAACCCCGGGCGGACGATTGATTCAGGGACACTCGACATCGCAGTCTCCTCTCCGACTCGTGTAGATGTTCTTATTCTGTTCCACGCGGCCACTCAATGCTAGTTACGCGCCGTTGACGTGCCCGCCGGCCTCTCCCATGCGGCAGTCGGGAGGAATCGATGGGCGACGTAAAGCTGCACCCAAGCTGGTTCGAACCGCTCGCGGGCGAGTTCGAAAGCCCCTACATGCAGGCGCTGCGGCAATTCCTCGTCGCAGAAAAGCAGGCGGGTAAACGCATCTTCCCAAAGGGCAATGAGTGGTTCCGCGCGCTCGATCTGACGCCGCTACAGGATGTGCGCGTCGTGATCCTCGGGCAGGATCCCTATCATGGCGAAGGACAGGCGCACGGCCTGTGCTTTTCGGTTCAGCCGGGGGTGCGCACACCGCCCAGCCTGGTCAATATCTACAAGGAAATGGAACGCGACCTCGGCATACCGCCCGCGCGCCACGGCTTCCTCGAACATTGGGCTAGTCAGGGCGTGCTGCTGTTGAACGCCGTTCTGACGGTGCAGATGGGGCTCGCCGCGTCGCATCAGGGACGTGGATGGGAGCGCTTCACCGACGCGATCATTCGGCTGGTCAACGGGCGGGCCGAACCGGTCGTGTTCATGCTGTGGGGCAGCTATGCGCAGAAAAAGGCGGCGTTCGTCGACAGCGTCGACAAGGGAGGGCGCCACCTGGTGTTGAAGGCAGCGCACCCCTCCCCGCTTTCCGCGCATAACGGCTTTTTCGGCTGCGGCCATTTCTCCAAGGCCAACGCGTTTCTGAAGGAGCATGGCCAGAAAGCGATCGACTGGCGCTTGCCGGACTTGAGCTAACACCGACCCGTTCGACCCGAGTGCCGTCGAGTAGCGGTGCAACCGCGTAGCGAGACGGCGTATCGAGGGGCTTGTCTCGATACGGTTCTCGACAAGCTCGAACCTACTCGACACGAACGGGGAGCGTGCTGCACGTCACCGATGCGTGCTGTTGAGGATCTGGAAGGTCTGTTCGAACCGCCCTTCCTCGGCCGCCTTGCGCAGGAAGTTGACGCGCGCGACGGCATTCTCCGCAGGCGTCGGCTGCTGTTCGAAGTTGGCCATGGTCTCGGCAATATAGTCTTCGAGCGGCATCATCTGCGGGTCGTCGGCCTGGCCAGGCATTAGGTCCGTCTGCACGCCGGGCGGGACGATTTCGATGACCTCGACATTGCTGTCCTTGAGCTGTTCGCGCAGCGACAGCGAGTAGGAATGGATCGCGGCCTTGGTCGCATTATAGGTCGGCGTCTTGACGAGCGGTACGAAGGCCAGGCCGGACGAGACGGTCATGATCGTCGCGCGGTCCTTGGCCAGAAGATGCGGCATCAGCGCCGAGATCAGCCGGATCGGCCCAAGCAGATTGGTGGTGACGATCGCCTCCGCGACGCCAAGGTCCTGTGCCTTCAGATCCTCGGCCGCCATGATGCCCGCATTGTTGATCACGACATTGAGATCGGGATGCTCGGCCGTCACTCTTGCGACGAAATCCTGGATTGCCTGCGCATCCTGCACGTCGAGCACATAGCCGGCGATGCCTGGGTTGGCAGCGATAACTTCGTCGATCGTCGCCTGCTTCCGCCCGGTGATGATGACCTTGTTGCCGCGCTTGGCGAAATCCTCGGCGAAACGGCGGCCAAGGCCGCTATTGCCGCCGGTGACAAGGATCGTGTTGCCGCTGATCTGCATGGATGTCCCTTTCCTTTTGCGATTGCGCGGGCATCCATCTAGTTTCATACTCTCTTTTGGAAAGTAGGCACTGTAAAGTTCTATACTTACCTCAAGGAGAGTATATGACGCGCGAAGCTCAACCGGCCGAGGACGACCCCCGCGTCGAAGCGCTCGTCACTGAGCTGATCGGCCGGGTCGCCGACAAATGGACGATGCTGATCCTCGAGGTGCTCGAGGAGCATGGCGAACTGCGCTTCACGCGCATCGGAGACCATGTGCCCGGCATCAGCCAAAAGATGCTGACCCAGACCTTGCGGCAGATGGAACGTGATGGGCTGGTGGTGCGCACCGTCCATCCGGTGGTGCCGCCCAAGGTGGAATATCGGCTGACCGGGCTCGGCCAGAGCTTGGGCGAGGCCTTTTGCGGCGTGTGGGTGTGGGCAGCAAAGAATTTGAGTGAGATCGAAAAAGCGCGAATGGCCTTCGACCAGCGCCGTGCCGATGCGCTGTGAACCGGAGGTGGAGATGACGGGGCGGAATGATATCATCGTGCGGGACGTCGAGCAGGCGGATCGCGACCAATGGCTGCCGCTCTGGGAGGGTTACAACGCCTTCTACGGCAGGAGCGGCACGACGGCACTGCCGGCAGAAATCACCGCCGTCACATGGGAACGGTTTTTCGACGCAAGCGAGCCGGTCCACTGTCTGGTGGCCGATGACAAGGGACGGCTCGTCGGGCTGACCCACTATATCTTCCATCGTAGCACCACCGCGCTTCAGCCGATCTGCTACTTGCAGGACCTGTTCACCAGCGCCGATGCGCGCGGGCAGGGAGTGGGGCGCCGGTTGATTTCCGCCGTCTACGATCGTGCGAGGAATGCTGGGGCATCCCGCGTCTACTGGCAGACGCACGAAACCAACCTCACGGCACAGCATCTCTATGAGGCGGTGGCAGAGCGATCTGGCTTCATCGTCTATCGCAAATCGTTCTAAGCCGATCGCTCTACCTCTAAGCAGCGGCCTACCTCAGAGCACCACACGTAACGTCAGGCCATAGGTGCGTGGCGCACCTAGCTGGCCGGCGAAGGCGAACGGAGATGCGCCGACGATCGAGTTGGTCGAGAGATTCTGATAATATTTCTTGTCGAACGCATTCTCGACCCAGGCGGACAGATCATATTTGCCCTGTGCGAACAGCGCACCGACCCGGAATTCGGCGATGCCGTAGCCAGGGATCAGGCTGTAGGGGCCATCGTCGGCCGTGCCGAACATACTTGAACGATAGGCATAACGGCCGATTGCATAAGGCTTGGCTCCGCCCGCGGTTTCGAAGTGCACGTCGGCAATCGCGTTGGCGGTCCATTTTGGCGACTGGAACAGGCGCTTGCCGGTAAGGTCGCAGACGCCGCTCGTGCCCACCGGACACGGCCCGTTGGTGTAGGAACTGTATTTGGCACTATTGTACGCACCGTTGGCGGTCAGCGTGAGCAGCGGGCTCACCTTCCAGGTTGCGTCCGCCTCCACGCCCTTGGCGATCACGTCGCCGACATTCGCCAGATAAGAACGATTGCCGTTGCTGGGGACGATGTTCGCCTGCAGCCCCGACAGCGTGGTGCGATAGACATCGACGTTGAGCACCAGCCGATGGTCGAACAACTGCTGCTTGAGCCCAGCCTCCCAAGCGTGGACCTTCTCGGGCTCCAGAATGAGCGGCGTGCCCGCCGAAACCGCCGCGTTGAGGTTGAGCCCGGCGCCCTTGTAGCCGGTTGAATAGGAGACATAAGCGAGCAGATTGTCGGTCGGCTTCCAGGACAGGCTGCCAAGCCAGGACACGTTATTGTTCCTGACGGACACGTTGTAGTGGAAGGGCAGCGAGGTCGCTGGATTGGGTGTGCCGACGGTCGACGTATCCGAAACGCCGACACGCTTGTCATGCGTATAGCGGATGCCGCCGGTCGCAATCAGCCGCGGCGTGATCTCGAAATTGGCCTGCCCGAAGAAGGCGAGGCTGTTGGTGTGCGTGTCGACATCGTCGAGATATTGCGACCCGGGCGCAATCGTGATCGCCGCCGCGTTCGGGTTCGCGAGCCGAGCATAGGTCGTGTAGAATGCCGACGCATCATAGCCGAACTGGTTCAGGATATAATGATCCTGCAGCCGCTGGTGAAAATAGTAGGCGCCTGCCTGCCAATTGAAGCGCCCCGGGCCAGAAGCCAGTCGGAATTCCTGCGAAAACTGCTTGTAGCGGGTGGTCGCCACGTTGACCTGGATCACGTCGAGCGGCGTGGAGTCGCTATCCTGGAGCGGGTTGAAATACCAATGGCGGTAGGCCGTGATCGAGGTCGCATTGGCAAAGCCCAGATCCCAGTCCGCCTGCAATGATGTGCCCCATTGATGCGTGCGCATTTCCTGCGGTGCGTTGGTCCGTGCATAGCGGGCAGGCGTCGGCACGTAGCCCAGCGCCGCAAGCGTCTGTAGCGTCCGTGCGGTCGTAGGACTCAGGCTCGCCGGCAGCACGAGCTTGGTCGAGCTTACGCAGCAGCTATCATCCTCCTGCGAATAGTCGGCGATCAGTCGAACCTTCAAATTGGGCGCGGGCGTCGCGAGCAATTGGGCGCGGCCACCGCTGCGCCCGATGCTATTGGCGGGCGCACCGGTCTTCACATTGGGAATGATCCCGTCGCGGTGCGTGTTGAAGCCGGTCACCCGGAAAGCGAGTAGCCCGTCGATGACCGGACCCGTGACGGCAATGCGTTCTTGATTGTAATTGTAGTTTCCGCCCGAGACCTCGGCATAGAGGCCGAAATCGAAGCTGGGTGCGCGGGTGGTGATATTGATCACCCCCGCCGAGCTGTTGCGCCCGAATAGTGTCCCTTGCGGGCCGCGCAGCACCTCCACCCGGTCGACATCGACGAGATCGGCCAGTGCCATGCCGGGACGTCCAAGATAGACATTGTCGACATACACGCCGACCGACGTATCGAGCCCGTCCGACGCGCTCGACACGCCGATACCGCGGATTGCGACGGAGCTGTTGCGCGGGTTGGAATTATAAGCGGTGAGGCTGGGCGTCTGCTGCTGCAGATCCGCGATTGTATAAGCGCCGGTCCGTTCGAGCCCGCTGCCGGAAAGCACCGACAAGGCGACCGGCACGTCCTGCGCCCGCTCGACTTGGTGCCGCGCCGTGACGACCACCTCGGCCCCGCTCAGCGCCAGCGCTTCGGCGTCGGCCCCACTATCGCTCGCCACAGGAGCAGCGGAGGCCGCTCCACTGCCAATCCCGCTGGCCGCCGCGAGCTGCACCTGAGCTTGTGCTCCTCCAGCCATCAGCCCCGCAATCAAGGTCGCAGCCGACGCGGCATACGCAAATCGACGATCCGTCATTCAAACGCCCCTTCGCCAAATCAAGGGCGCTGTCCCTAATTTCCTATTTTCCTAGTAGGGAACTATGGAATCTAGCCGAGGCTTAAGTTTTTCTGCGTGGCCCGGGATCAGCTCCGGAGCCACCAATTGGCGCGAAAGCAACCCTCGCAGGAGAGTCACGTGGCGAAGATCGGACCATTCGAAGTTGGTGCGCAAGGGTTCGGCGCGATGGGTTTGTCGAGCAGCTATGGCCGCGCGGAAGACACGGAATCGCTTCGCACCATTCATCGCGCGATCGATCTGGGCATCACCTTCTTTGATACCGCCAGCGGGTATGGCGACGGCCATAATGAACGGCTACTGGGGCGCGCCATCGCCGGGAAACGCGACCGCCTGATCATTGCCAGCAAGTTCACGCATCGCAGGGGTGATGGCGGTGCGCTGATCAGCGCGCGCGACGCGGTCGAGGCGAGCCTGCGCCGGCTCAAGACCGATCACATCGACCTTTATTACCTCCACCGTGTCGATCCGCTGGTGCCGATCGGACAATCGATCAGCGAGCTCGCGCGGCTGCAGGAAGAAGGCAAGATCGGGGCAATCGGCGTCTCCGAAGCTGATGCCGATCAGATCCGCCGTGCCCAATCAGTAGCCCCGATCGCGGCCTTGCAGAGCGAATATTCGCTGTGGACCCGCTACGTAGAGCCCGAAATCCTGCCGACCGCGCGTGAGCTTGGCATTGGTTTCGTCGCCTATAGCCCGCTTGGGCGCGGCTTTCTCGCCGGCAACCTGCCGACGGATGCCGACGATCGCCGCAATCTCCATCCGCGCTTTCAGCAAGAAGCGATCGCAGCCAACGCACGCCGCCGCCGGATCATCGAGGATGTGGCCGAGCGGCTCTACGTCACGCCCGCGCAGGTCAGCCTCGCCTGGGTGCTTGCCAAGGGCGTCGTGCCGATCCCCGGCACGCGACACATCGCGCATCTCGAGGACAATGTCGCCGCACAGGACATCGTCCTCGATGACGAAACGATCGCTGAACTTGAAGGCGCCTTCCCGCCGGGGAGCACTGTCGGCGAGCGCTATCCCCCCGAGCAGATGAAGCTGGTTCCGCGCGAACCGGCGCTCGCCTGACCCAATTTTCCCCCGCAGCCAGAAAGGCGCACATCATGAGCAGCGCAGCACAGCTACAAGAGCGTAGGTCGTATCAGCGTATACAGGTGGAGCCCGTCACCCCCGTGATCGGTGCCGAGATTTCGGGCGTAGATCTTTCGCAGGGTATCGACGACGCAACGGCGGCCGAAATCCAGGAGGCGCTTCACGAATGGCGCGTGGTCTTCTTTCGCGACCAGCAACTCAGCAACGATCAATTGAAGGCGTTCGGCCGGGCTTTCGGTCCGTTGACGCCGGCCCATCCGATTGCCGACGGGCTGGAGGAGCATCCTGAAATCTGGGAGCGCTCGGTGACCGAATATCGCGTCCGCCGCACGGCAAACGACACGCTGCCGCCCGGCCGTCAGCCGCCCCGCGACTATAAAGGCTGGCACATCGACATCACGTTTGTCGCCAATCCCAACCGCTATTCGATCCTCTACGGCGTCGAAATCCCGCCTTATGGCGGCGACACGATCTTCGCGAACCTGATCGAAGCCTATCAGGGTCTGTCCAAGCCGATCCGCGATCTGATCGACAATCTCCAGGCGGTACATCGTACCAGCACCTACGACAGCGAGAGCCGCGGGCCGCGCCGTGATGGGCTACCGAACGGCCCGTTCACCTCGCTCCATCCTCTGGTGCGCATCCATCCCGAAACAGGCGAGAAATTGCTGTTCCTGAATCCGGGAACCACCAGCCACATCATCGGACTCAAGGAACGCGAAAGTCAGGCCTTGCTCGATCTGCTCTACACCGAGCTGACGCGACCCGAATATCAGGTGCGCTTCCACTGGCGTCCGGGCAGCCTGGTGGTGTGGGACAATCAGGCGGTCGCGCATGCCGGCCCGATCGATTACGCCCATTTCACCGGCGCGCGCACGGTTCGTCGCATCACCGTCGCCGGGGAGCTGCCCAAGGGACCGGACGGCTTCACCTCGCGGCCGCTGGAAGGCGACCTGTTCGGCGTGCTCGGCTGATGCCGCAGGCCGCGCCCCGTTCGCGGGCCGGGCCGATCGGCCTGGCCGCGTTCGTGATCGTCTCGATCGCCCTGCTGGTGGCTTTCGCCCCAGCGTGGCGCGGGGGCGCGGCCGAACGCCGGCTCGACGTGAGCCGGCCTTTGCCCGATCATGTTCCGCCGGGCGTTGTTTTGCGCGTCGGCGATCCAGTCACCCAATGGGTGTTTCAGCATCAGGGCTGGGAGAAGAGACTCCCGTTCAAGATCCAGTGGGCGCAGATCACCGGCGGGCCTGACGTGACCGAGGCTTTCCATGCGGGCGCGCTCGACGTCGGGCTCGGCGCGAGCGTGCCCCCGATCCATGCCACCTGGACAGGCATTCCAGTTCGTATCGTGGCGTTTCGCGATTATGCCGAGCCCGCCAATCATTATTCATGGGTGTTCGGCATTTCGCCCAAGGCGAAAGTGCTTTCGATTGCGGACCTTAAGGGCAAGCGCATCGCCTTCAGCCCGAGTCAGGTGCAGGCAGTGGTCGTCCTGCAGACACTAAAGGCCGCGGGCCTGAAGCCGAGCGACGTGCAGCTTGTCGAGCTTCCCTCCAGCATTGGCGGCGATGTCTATACCAACGCGCTCGCGAGTGGTGAGGTCGATGCGGCGCCGCTGGGTGCAGGGATCGTCGCCGAACGATATATTCGCAAATTTGGTCGAGACGGCGCGCGCCTGCTCAAGCACCCGCCGTTCCGGGACGACGCGGTTCTCGTCTATGTTCCGGAAACCGTGCTTGCCGATCCCGGCAAGGCGGCCGCGCTTCGCATATTCGTCCGCTACTGGGGGCTGGCCCAAGCCTGGATCAACGAGCATCCGGAGGAACTGGCCCGCGGCTATTACGGCACGCATCAGGGGCTGCCGATCGAAGATGCGCGGCTGATCGTGGCGGCCAATGGCAAGGCCAACATCCCCACGGACTGGGGCCGGGCACACAATGTGGAACAAGCGGCGATCGATATATTGGGTCCGCAGACCGGCCATGCGCGACTGAATGCCGCCGACCTTTTCGATCCCCGCTTCCAGGGCCTTGCCGCCGCTGGCGCGAAAGGACATGCCTTATGAACGCACATAGCGGAGAGATCATCGCCGCCCCGCCCTTGCTGATGCCGGCGCGGGAACGCCCGCCACTGGGGCCGGGTAAGCCCAGCCGGCATGGTACTCTGCTCGGGCCGGGACTGCTGCTGCTCTACTGGGCAGTCTTGTCGGCAACCGGGTGGCTGGACCCGCGCACATTGCCCGCGCCCTGGACCGCCATCACTGCCGGCGCGGAGCTGGTGCGCGAGGGACGGTTGCAGGCCAATCTCGCCGTATCCGCCGCGCGCGCTGCGAGCGGGTTGCTGGCGGGCGGACTCGCCGCGGTGCTGCTCGCGTTCCTTTCCGGCCTGTCGCTGCTCGGGGGTTACGTCATCGACGGCATCGTCCAGCTCAAGCGCGGTATTCCCATCCTCGCCATCATTCCGTTCATGGTGCTTTGGCTCGGCATCGGCGAGCCAATGAAGATTGCAGTGATCGCGGTCGCGGCCTTCTTCCCCATCTATATCCAGACGCACAGCGCACTTCGCGCCATCGACCTGCGCTATGTCGAGCTGGCCGAAACATTGGGTCTGAGCCGCTGGCAGTTCCTGCGACGGATCGTGATACCGGGTACGCTGCCGGGCTTCCTGCTAGGGCTGCGCTTCGGCGCGACCGCGGCGTGGCTCGCTCTGGTCGTTGTCGAGCAGCTCAACGCCACCAGCGGCATCGGCTACATGGTCACGCTCGCGCGCAACTATGCGCAAACCGATGTGATGCTAGTCGGCCTGGTCGTCTATGCCCTGCTCGGTTTCGGCACAGACAGCGCGGTCCGCTGGGCCGAGCGCCGGCTACTCACCTGGCGCAGGACGCTCGGCCGATGAGCGCACCCGCGGTTCGGATCCGCGATCTCCGGCGGACTTTCACGCTGAAAGGCGTGCTGAACGGCGTCGATCTCGACATCGCGCAGGGCGAATTCGTGGCGCTGCTCGGCCGCAGCGGTTCGGGCAAAAGCACATTGCTCCGCGCGCTGGCTGGAATCGATCATGAAGCCGAGGGCACGGGCGAGATCGCTCTCCCGCCGCGCATTGCAGTGATCTTCCAGGACGCGCGGCTGCTGCCCTGGATGCGCGTACTCGATAATGTGACGCTGGGCCTTCCCGCGGCAGCCCACGCGCGCGCGTTGCGGGCATTGGAAGAGGTCGGCCTAGCGGGGCGCGAGCGATCCTGGCCGCACGAGCTTTCAGGCGGCGAGCAACAGCGGGTCGCGCTCGCGCGCGCGCTGGTACGCGAGCCGGACCTGTTGCTCGCGGACGAGCCGTTCGGAGCACTCGATGCGCTCACCCGTATTCAGATGCACGATCTGGTCCGGCGCCTGTCCGAGCGACACCGGCCCGCCATACTGCTCGTCACGCACGACATAGATGAGGCGATCGCGCTCGCGGACCGGATAGTGATGCTGGATGACGGCCGTATTGCCTCTGACCTGCGCGTTGAAGGCGCGCAACAAGGGCTGCGCAACAGCTTGCTCGCGAGGCTCGGCGTCGGCTGATCCGCCAAACCAGTGATTTGTGGCCGCTTTGCATCGGCCAATCGGAAATGAAGCCCCTCGGCTGCCCCCTGCTCGCTCAATGCGACCAGTTGAGGAACCGGTTACACGAACTGAGGTTGGCCGGGCACAGGGGTTTCCAGGGAGGTCTCATGACCCGCTTCCACAAAGTGATGCTGCTCGCCGGCAGCGCGATGGCCGTCTGCGCGCCGGCAATGGCACAACAATCGGGCGCGGATGCGCCCGCCACGCCGACACCCACGACAGCCAATTCTGAGCCCGCAGCGCAAGCGGCCGCGGCGCCAACTCAGCCCGCGGCAGGAACCCAGCCCGAGGACCAATCCTCGCTCCAGGAAATCGTTATCACCGGCAACACGTCGGGTCGGCGCACCTTGTTCAACTCGTCGTCGAACGTGACGCTCGCCAACAATGCCGATCTGCAGCGCAAGGCGCCGCGATCGACCGCGGAAACGCTGGAGCTCGTGCCCGGCATCTTCGTCGAGGGCACGGCAGGCCCCGCTTCCAACAATTATTCGGTACGCGGCCTGCGTGGCGGCGCGCAGACCTTCATCACGCTGGAAGAAGACGGGCTGCCCATCCTTTATGGCGGCGGGGGCGCCGACTTCTATTTCCAGCAGGACCTCACGATCGATCGCATGGAAGCGGTCGAGGGTGGCACGTCGGGTATCCTTGCTCCCAACGGCGCAGGTGCGACGATCAACTTCATCTCGCTCAAGCCCAATTTCGACAAGATGGTCGCGTCGGCGCGCGTGACCGGCACGACCTATCACGATTATCGCGCCGATGCTTATGTCTCGGCACCGCTCACCGACGATATCGCGTTCAATCTGGGCGGCTATTATTGGTCGCAGAAGGGCCAGCGGCATTCGCCATTCCGGTACAACAGCTACCAGGTCAAAGGCATGCTGGAGAAGCGGTTCGACGACGGCGGCTATATCCGCGCGACGGTCAAGCGCCGCGACGAGCATGACCCTTATTATGCCGACATGCCGTTCGCGGTGGATACGTCGGGCAAGATTTCCAGCGTTCCTGGGCTCAACCTGAAATATGACAACATATTGGGCGACGCGTTCAAGAGCATCGCCGTGCCCGATGCGCCCGCGACCGGTAACGCGCTGCGCACCTTCCGCGGCGATCGCGGTATCCACACCACCTCGACGACCTATCGCATCGACTTCGAGAAGCCGCTGACGGAGGGCCTGAGCGCCTTCGCCCGCGCGCGCTACCTGGACGGCAAATATGATTTCAACGGCATCTTTCCGGGGAGCGGATCAGGCACTGCCGGCCTTGCCTCGGCGGTCGATTATCTGAACCCCACTACCTCTCCGCTGGCGGGAGTGAGGCCGATCCAGGGATCGGACGCGGGCTATTTCGCGGTTGCGGCCGCGCGCTTCCCCGGCACCGCGCAATATGGCCTGCGCGACGTGCAAACCGGTCAGGTCATCCCCGCGTCCAACACGTCGGCGCTGAGCGGGCTCAACGGCAACGGTCTGCTCCAGCAGACGGTGCTCAACCATCAGGTGCTTTCGACCAAGGATTTCGGCGGCGATTTCGGCCTCAAATGGGATATGCACGGCGGGAACGTGGACAATTCGCTGACGTTCGGGGTGATGTATTATGACGTGCGTCGCCATAACGATCAGTCGGCGGTCGCCACTTTGATCAACGATGTCCGGGACAATTCGCACATCTATGATCTGGTCGCGCTCGATGGTGCCGGCAGCGTGATCGGCCAGCTCACCAACAACGGACTCGTCAATTACGGCAATTGGGGTCAGGGCATCTTCAACGACCACGTCAAATCCTACTCGACCTATTTCAACGACGAGCTGACGATCGGCGAGAAGCTGCACATCGACTTCGGCGTCCGCCACGAATGGCAGGACGTCGCCGTGAATATCGGGAACACCGCGGCTGTGAACGCCCCGGTACCGGCCGGCACACCCGGACTTGTCCAGGATGTCGGCAGCACGTTCGATGGCACCTACACGCACCAATCAGGCAGCTTTGAGGACACCGCCTATACCGCGGGCGTGAACTATGAGCTCACGCGCAACCTCTCACTCTATGTGCGTGGCGCGAGAGGCTTCCAGACCAACGGCGGGGATACGGGCGGTGTGCATAAGCCGACTGATCTGACGCTGTACGAAGGCGGCGTTCGCTTCCAGATGCGCGGGCTGACCGCGTCGCTGGTGGGCTTCCGCACCATCTTCAAGAACCAGTCCTACCAGTTCATCGACCCCAACGACCCGGCCAATGCCGCCAATGCGCTGGCGAACAACAAGACCAACGGCATCCAGCTCGACGCCGAATGGCGGCCAGTGCGCTTCTTCAGCATCACGGCGACCGGCGTGTACCAGGATCCGAAGCTGCATAATCTGCGCTTTAACGGGGTCGACCAGCCGCAATATGACGGCAACACACCCGAACGTACGCCCAAGAAACTGCTGACGATAACGCCGTCCTTCGTCCTGCCGGGTGGCTTCGGCGAGGTGTACGGACGGTGGAAATATATCGGGAAAGTCTATGCCGATTCCGGCAATGGCATCGCGCTGCCGAGCTACAATGTCTTTTCGCTCGGCACGAACCTGAATGTCACCGACCGGATCAACGTCGGCGTCAGCATCGACAATCTGACCAACGTGAAGGGCTTCACGGAAGGCAATCCGCGCCAGGGGCAAACCCAGCAGATCGTCAACGGCTTCTTCTACGGCCGTGCGATCGCGGGCCGGAACGCACTCGCCACCGTAACGTTCAAGATGTGATGCGTGCAGGCCGGCGCGATTCCGAGCGCGCCGGCGTGCGCCCCACGGGGAAGGCGATGCGATTGGTTCGGATGGTGGCGGGACTCGCCCTGGCCGCTTTGCTCACCGGCTCGTCCGGGGCCGCCGCGGGTACGCGGAGCGAGGGTGTGCGCGAGGGGCTCAATCTCAACAGCTTCGTGCAGGATGGACCGATCGCGGCGCACCTTGTCTTGCGATCGGGGACCGAGCCGCGCCTGATCGTCGCCTTTCCCGCGGGCAATAGCGGCGTGGGGCTGTGGTTCACACCTGTCACGCACTCCACGGAGTGGACGCTGCGCGGCAAGCCCCGCCCGATCACGACCAAAGATGATCGCGGCCGCCCGCTGCGTGGCGTCACCTTCCGCGCGACGATCCGCGCGCCCCAGCTGCGGGTGAAGCAAGCGGTGCTGTCGAGCATACGCGTGCTGCGCGACTATCAGGCGCTGGGCAAGGCGCCTTCCGAAGTGCTGGCGCCTCCCCGGACTGACGGCAAATCGCTACTATGGGCGCGCAACCGGCTCGATGGCGAAGCGGGCTATCGATTGGCGGTGAAGGTCGATGGAGGAACGCTGAGCGGCGACACGATCATGGCGGGGCGGGACGGCGCAATCGCGCTCACCGTTACCGCATTGACCGGCGAGATACCGCTCGCGCCATTCCCACCCGGCGCGCTGCTGACGAGTGAAGCCGCGAAAGATCCGGGTGCGCGCGCAGCACTCCAATTCCTGAGTTACCGCCAGAAATTCAACGCGGGTTCGTGGCGGTTCAACACCTATTTCGGCCGCGACACTTTGATGTCGGTGCGGCTGCTAATGCCGGTGCTCAAACCCGATGCGGTAGAGACCGGCCTGCAGTCCGTGCTCGAGCGCTTGTCGCGGGACGGCAATGTCGCGCATGAGGAGGATATCGGCGAATTTGCGATCCTCGATCATATGCGCGCCGGCGAAGCCAAGTCGGACATGCCGACCTACAATTACAACATGATCGACAGCCCCTTCCTGCTCGCGCCTGTGGCACGGGCCTGGCTGGTCGATGATAAAAGAGGCCGGGCGCGCGCCGTCGAGTTCCTCGGGCAGAGCGATGGCGGCCGGCGGAATGGCGATGCGCTGATCACTAATATCCGCTTCGTGATCAAAAGTGCGAAAGCCTTCGCCGACGCGCCGCGGTGGAACAATCTCATTTCGCTGAAACCTGGCATGGATGCGGGCGAATGGCGCGACAGCAATGACGGGCTGGGCGGCGGACGCTATCCCTATGACGTCAACGCGATCCTGGTGCCCGCAGCGCTGGAGGCGATCGAGGCGCTTGCGCGTGCCGGCCTGCTCGACCCCTTCCTGGTTCCCAATGATCGCCCGCTGCTGGCCGATCTGCCGCGTATTGCGCAGGTCTGGCGCGAGCGGGCCCCGCCCCTGTTCCTGCAAGCTGTGAAGCCCGCCGCCGCCCGGACGGCGATCACACGCTATGCAAAAGCGCAGAAGGTGCCGGCGCAGGCTGCACTGGCGACCGTTGATCGTCGGCCGATCCGCTATCATGCTATTGCGCTGGATGCCTCAGGCAGGCCGGTACCGATCCTCAATTCGGACGAGGGTTTTGCGCTGCTGTTCGCGCATCCCTCGCCCGATGCGCTCGAGATCGCCGCAGCGACGATCGATCGGCCATTCCCCGCAGGGCTGTTGACGGGTGCGGGGATGCTGGTAGCGAACCCTGTATTTGCACCGGCGACGCTGCAGAAGAAGTTCAGCCCCAACGCCTATCACGGCACCGTGATTTGGTCGTGGCATCAGGCGCTCGCCGCGGCGGGGCTGGCGCGCCAGTTGGAGCGCAGCGATCTGCCTCCTGCCACCTGCCATAGGCTCCGCACCGCGGAAGCCAATCTTTGGCGCGCCATCGATGCGACCCGAAGCGTGCAAAGCTCCGAGCTCTGGTCATGGCGCTATTCGGGCGGCGGCTATCATGTGGTCCCGTTCGGTGCGAGCGGCGCGGACGTGGATGAGTCCAATGCGGCGCAGCTATGGAGCACGGTCTTCCTGGCATTGCGTCGGCCGTCCCCTGCAAGCGGGTGCGCCGCTCGATGAACGGCCAGCCGGTCCGCAACGTCGTCATCCTGGGTGGGGGTACGGCGGGGTGGATGGCCGCAGCGGCGCTGTCCAAGGCGCTCCAGAATAGCGGAATTGAGATCGCGCTGGTCGAATCCGACGCGATCGGCACGATCGGCGTGGGTGAGGCGACGATCCCGACGATCCACTGGTACAACCAGCTGGTCGGCCTGGACGAAGCCGAGTTCATGGCCGCGACCAAAGCCACCTACAAATTGGGGATCGAATTTCACGGCTGGCAGGGCGACGGCCACGTCTATTTCCACCCTTTCGGGACATATGGCGCGCCGGGCGACGGGGTGATGTTCCCGCAGCGGCTGATCCGCGCCTGGCTAGGCGGATTGGAGAGCTCGGCCGAGCCCTATTCGCTTACCACCCAGCTGGCGCGCGAACGCCGCTTCACCCGTCCGGTCGGCGACCCGCGATCGCTGCTGTCGACGCTCGGCTATGCCTATCATTTCGACGCAGGGCTCTATGCCGCCTTTCTGCGTCGCCAAGCAGAAGCGCGCGGCGTTCGGCGGCACGAGGGCAAGGTCACCGAGATCGAGCAGGACAGCGCGAGCGGGTTCATTCGCAGCCTCGCCACCGATAAGGGCGATCGGCTGACGGGTGATCTGTTCATCGACTGCTCTGGCCTGCGCGGGCTGTTGATCGAGGAGAGGCTACACGCCGGTTACGATGATTGGTCCGACTGGCTGCCGTGCGACGGCGCGTGGGCGGCGCCCACTCCCGTCGAGCCAGAGCCGACGCCCTATACCAAAGCCTTCGCGCATGAGGCGGGCTGGCGCTGGCGCATCCCGCTGCAGCATAGGGTCGGCAACGGCTATGTCTTCTCCAGCCACTACCAGTCAGCGGAGGCGGCACGCGAAACCTTGCTTGCCGCGATCGGGGAGCCGGCGGCCGAGCCGCGCCTGATCCGCTTCACACCCGGGCGACGCAAGCGCGCCTGGATCGGCAATGTGATCGCAATCGGGCTGTCGAGCGGCTTTCTCGAGCCGCTCGAATCGACCAGCATCCACCTGATCCAGACGGGCATCGGCAAATTGCTGTCGCTGTTCCCGCGCGCCGACTGCGATCCGCTGCTGGCGGAGCAATATAACCGCCTGTTCGCGCGCGAGATGGAGGACGTGCGCGACTTTATCGTCATGCATTATCATTTCACGCAGGGACGGCCCGAGCCGCTGTGGAGATATTGCCAGGATACGGCACTTCCGGATGCGCTCGCCTACAAGGTCGCGCAGTTTCAAACCTCGGGCCGGATCATGCTCGCACCTGAAGACCTGTTTCGCGATGCCAGCTGGTTCGCGGTGATGACCGGCCAGGGGATCAGGGCGAAGGACTATAATCCGATGCTCGACACCGTCTCCGACGCGGACAATCTGCGTCATCTGGAGGCAGTCAAGACGGCTATCTGCCAGTCGGTCGGGCAGATAAGCCGGCTTCCTTAACGTAGCGCGTCGCTTTGGTTCGCGTCTGTGCGGGGACGATTGATCCCGCCCGGCAGCCGCTCCGTCACATTGCCCGGAACCTGCGCGCAGCGGCTGCGTAACGCTAGCTTGCGGCAGCGCTCACATGCGCCGTTCTGGCTCCCTTAGACGGCGACGAATGCGGTGCCGGGAGGGCCAAGTGCCGACAGGGAACCGAATATGGCTGATCCGGGAAGCGCGCGCGCGATGGACCGACATGGGACACGCGTGACTGCGTGGGTGGAGCGCTCCGAGATTGGAAAAGGAAAGTGCGATGCAAGTCAATCAATGCATGACGCGTGACGTTCGGATCGTCGATCCGGACGACACACTGCGCCAAGCCGCCGCGACGATGGCGGAAATCGATGCGGGCTTCCTGCCCGTGCGCGAACATGATCGACTGGTCGGCGTGGTCACCGACCGCGACATAGCAATCCGCGGTGTGGCCAAGGGTCTGCGCCCTGATGCCGAGGTGCGCCAGGTGATGAGCGACGAGGTCCGTTACTGTTACGAAGATGAAGACGCCGAAGATGTCCTGAGCAATATGGCCGAGATCCAGGTGCGCCGCTTGCCGGTCATGGATCGGGACAAGAGGCTGGTAGGCGTGATTTCGATCACCGATCTCGCGGGCAACGGAGAAGCGACGCGCGCCGGCGAGGCGCTATGCGAGATCGCCCGACCGAGCGCACTTCATTCGCAAATGGCGTGGGGTGCCTGAAGCACGGCGCACCTTTCTCGATGCGCTGTAGCTGGCAATGGGAAGCTCGCGCGAGGCACCTCAAGAAGGAGGGCGCGATGCGCTCATTTCACGAATGAGCCAGGGAGATCCGATCATCTCCCTCGCCGCTTCTTCTGTCGAGCCCGGCAATCAGGTCCGCCCAAGACATGGGCCGCGCGAAAAGCCAACCCTGACCATAAGCGACGCCACGCTCTGCAAGGAACCGCGCTTGTTCTTCGGTTTCTACACCTTCGGCGATGACGCCGAGCTTTAGATCCTGAGCCATGTTGATAATGTGGACGACGACGCTGCTTGTTGCCGCTCCCGTCGCAATGGAATCGACGAAGCTTTTGTCGATCTTGATATAATCGAGCGGAAATTTCTGCAGATAGGCGAGGCTGGAATAGCCGGTGCCGAAATCATCCAGTGCCACCCGAACGCCGCGATCCCGCATCGCTTTCAGTGCCTGCGCGCCACCATCGGCATCGATCAGCCCGCGCTCTGTCGCCTCAATAGCAAAATAGCGCGCGCCGCAGCCGGTCCTGGAAAGCAACGTCTCCATCAGACCCATTAATCGATCGCCGCGCAGGTCGACAGAAGCGAGATTGATCGAAATGTAAAAATCCCGATGGCGTTTGAGGCCGCCGCCAACTTCGGCGGCGAGCATATCGAACACCTTGTCCGTCAGAAGCGGGATCAGCCCGGCTTCCTCAAGATAAGGAACGAAGATATCCGGCCGCATCTCCTCCCCGGTAGGGCGGCGCCAGCGCACCAGTGTCTCCGCGCCGATCCATCGCCCGGTCTCAAGCTCGACGAGCGGCTGATATCGCAGATAGAATTCGTCGCTCTTGAGCGCGCGCTTTGCGACGGATGCCAGGCTGTTTTCAGCACGAACCAGAGCGCGTAGCAGAAAGATCAGTGCGCCAGCGCAAACGAGGCCGAGTGGGAGCAAGTATAGGAGATAGCGGCCCATCCCACTCGTGGCTTCGTCGATCGGCAGGATCGCAAAGCCTGCATAATCTCCGGATTTCGACGGCTCGACTGCTACAAGCCGGTCCCGCTCCACGAAACTGGTGCGGCGCAATTGATAGAAGGGGTGCAGCCAATCCAGCGCGACGAAGCCCCGATGATTGACCAGGCGCTGCGCACTGACCCCGATTATACCGATAGCCTCACGGTTGTCGGCGAGCGGAAGGTCCAGCGTGAGCTGGGGGTGCACGAACATCACATAGCCTGACGGGGCGCCGACGACGATGAGACCCACGCCGGGAGCGAAGGGGAGTTTGACGCCGGTGCGAACGGCATAACCGCGGCTGGTGTGAAATTGTGGACTGCCCAATCCGATCGGCCGCTCCAGCAAACCCGCCGAGGTACAGATCAGCCGATTGTCCTCGACATAACCCGCACCTTGAATTTGCTCATATTCCAGCACCGCGCTCGCCATGCGCCGCATGCCTTCCTCTGAGCAGGGCTCGTGCGCGGGCGGCGCCTGCAGCTGCCGAAGCGCGCTCATCATCTGCACCGATGCATTATCTGCGCGCCGGACCATTTCCGTCGCAAGCGAGTGCGCCCTCTGACGTTCAGCCACGAAACTCTGGTGGTACGCAATCAGCAGCGCGGCGACGATCGGCGCGAACACCGAAAGAATGGTGAGCAGGAATACCGCGGGGACCAGCAGCCCTCCCGCGCCCCGCATCTTCATGCGTTCCAGCGGCCTTATTTGGTGTGGCAGACCTCAGCCCCTTACCATTCGGGGACTGAGTGGCACATTTGCCGGGCGGGAAGCCACAGCAATCTAGTTGGGATCGGAGCACTCCAATCTCACGTCATCCGCGGGGATGAACGCGACCAGACGGCTGTCGCACCATAATTCACAATCGACCGGGCTGCGCCGCGCCCGCGCCGCCTCAACCGCGGCGATGTCGTCGTCCGCTTCGAACAGGGCGGTACTAAGAATCCGCCCGTCCTTGAGACAGAAAAGCCGATAGGTAATCACAACGCCCTCCCGCCACCGGGATCGCTGAAGCGTGCGCGTCGTTGCGGCGCCGTTACATTACTTGGTGAATGGTTGATTATAGTTGTTTCATTGGAATCGGGTGGGCCTAGCAGACCGAGGCTCTGCACAGGTGCGCCAGTGGTGCTTCCGCCGATCATGAACACACCCTAGAGGGGGCGCATGGCATACCCACTCCGTCTTGGCACGCGCGGATCCCCGCTCGCTTTATGGCAGGCGAACATGGTCGCGCAGGCGCTGCGGGCCGCGCATGGACTGGCCGAGGATGCAATCGAGATCGTGCCGATCCGCACGACCGGGGACAAGGTGCAGGACCGCCCGCTCGCCGAGATCGGAGGCAAGGCGCTTTGGACCAAGGAACTCGACCGCGCGCTGCTGGCGCATGAGATCGATTTCGCGGTCCATTCGATGAAGGATGTCGAGACGATCCGCCCGGCCGAAATCGTGATCGCGGCGATGCCGCCTCGGGCCGACACGCGCGATCGGTTGATCGGTGCCGGCAGCCTTGCCGCGTTGCCGCGAGACGCGCGGGTCGGCACCTCCTCACCGCGACGTGCGGCGCAGGTCCGCCGCGCACGACCCGACGTCCAGATCCTCCTGTTCCGCGGCAATGTCGAAACGCGGCTGCGCAAGCTCGCCGAAGGCGAAGCGGACGCGACGCTGCTCGCCGCAGCCGGGCTCGAGCGACTTGGGTATGGCGCGATCGGCGCGCCATTGGACGAGCTGCTGCCCGCCCCCGCGCAGGGCGCGGTCGGGATCGAGACGCGCGCCGACGATACGGAGACGCTGAGGTTACTCGCCGCAATCGACCATGCACCCACCAGCCTGTGCGTCCGCGCCGAGCGGGCGCTGCTTGCCGCGCTGGGGGCGGATTGCCGGTCCCCTGTCGCAGCGCTCGCGCGGGTAAGCGACGACGAGATCCACCTGCGCGCGGAGATTTTGACCCAGGACGGATCCGCATGGGAGGCCGGCGAGATCCGCTCTGCACTGGGTGAGTCCGATGCCCCGGCACGACTGGCAGGGGAATTGCTCAACCGCGCGTCGCCGACACTGCGTGCGCTGTTCGCGCCATGAAGCCGGTCCTGGTGCTGCGGCCGGAACCCGGCGCCGCCGCCACCTTCGCTCGTGCGCTGGCTGCGGGGTTGAACCCGATCGCGGCACCTATCTTTACGCTGGTTTCGATTGCCTGGAGCCCCCCAGATCCGGCTGCGCATGATGCACTGATGCTCACTAGCGCCAATGCGGTGCGCCATGCCGGCCCGGCGCTCGATCGCTATCGCGCCCTACCCGTCTACGCGGTGGGGGCGGCAACTGCGGCCGCCGCAATCGAGGCGGGGTTCGCCGACATTCGCACCGGCGATCGCGATGCAGCAGCGCTGATTGCTTCAATGACGCGGGATGGCGTGATCCGGCCGCTCCATCTTGCCGGGCGTGAGTATCGCGAATTCGACAACACGTCGATCCCGATCGAGCGACGGATCGTCTATCGCGCCGATCCTGTCGCGATACTGCCCGCCGCAGCACAGGCGGCTCTTGCACGCGGTGCGGTCGCGTTCATCCATTCACCCCGCGCTAGCGAGATCTTCGGGTCGTTACTGCGGGAAGCGGGTATCGACCCAGGCACGGTCGCCATCGCTGCAATCAGCGAGGCCGCAGCGGCCGGGCACTGGGGTGAGACGGCGATAGCAGAGACGCCGAACGACAGCGCGCTGTTGGCGGCGGCGGCCCGTCTGTGCGAGAAGGGCTGAGATGGACCAGCGCGATTATTACGGGACCAAGCCGCGGCGAGGCTTTTTGTGGCCGCTGATCATGCTGCTGATCGCCTTTGTGCTGGGCGGAGCCGCAGCGACGCTGGCGTTGCAGCATTGGACCAGTCTGGACCATCTGATCCACCCGATCCCGGCAACGCAGCCGGTGGTCAGCGCACGCCCGGCCACGACGCGTCCGATCGTAAACCCGCAAGCGCCGCCGCCAAGCGATCCCGCTCTCGACGAGCGGGTGGCGGCGATCGAATCGCGCATCAGTGAGATTGATGCGCGTGCCGCCGCGGCATCGGGAGATGCCGATCGCGCCGAAGGGCTGTTGGTGGCCTTCGCCGCGCGCCGCGCGCTCGATCGGGGCCAGCCGCTCGGCTATATCGAGGGTATGCTGCGCGAGCGGTTCGGCAGCAGCGACGCCGCCTCGGTCGCGCAGATCATCAGCGCATCGCAACGCCCGGTGACACTTGCCCAGCTGCAGGATGGCTTGCAGGCGCTGCGTCCTGTGCTCGTGAACCGGACTCCTGACCAGAGCCTATGGCGGAGCCTGAAGCAGGAAATTGGCACGCTGTTCGTCGTGCGCCGCGTCGATCAGCCGTCCGAGATCCCGGCCGATCGCCTGTCGCGGGCCGAGCATGCGCTGGAGCAGGGGCAGGTCGATTCGGCGGCGGCCGAGGTGGCGCGCTTGCCGGGTGCGGCGCGCGCGAATGAGTGGCTGGCGCAGGCGCGCCGCTATGTCGTCGCGCGCAACGCGCTCGATCGGATCGAGACGGTCGCACTGCTTTCCCCGCCCAAGCCCGTCGCGCTTTCCCTCCCGACGAACTGATCCGACCTGCCATGCCGGCGCATGCGGCGATCCAATATTCGCGCGAATCATTCGACACGCGCTTAGGCGAGATGATGGGGCGCCGCATGGCCGGCGAAACCTTTCTCAAGGCGTGGATCGAACATGCCGATGCCGACCCGATAACCGCCTGGGTTCATAGCCGCGCCGATGTGGAGGCTTTCCCCTCACATGCACGCGAACTCGGCGCGACAGGTCCGATCGCGGTCGCGGGAACCAACAATTTCGGGCCGCTGCTGGATGCGGGCACGCTATGGCTCGCCGATCCCGCGGTCGGGCGCCACGCCTGGGAGCGGCGCTGGTTCGCGCAGGATGCTTGGAGCATCGTCGGCATCACGCACACCATCTCTTCACAGGTGGCGCTCGAGCATATTGCTAATATGCTGATCGCCCCGGTCCAGCCGTGGGACGCGCTGATTTGCACGTCGCGGGCGGTGAAGCAGACGGTGCGGACCTTGCTCGAGGAACAGGCGGCTTATCTTGCCGCGCGGATGGGCGCGACACGCTGCACGGGGCCGGAACTACCGATCATCCCGCTCGGCGTGTCGTGCGATAGCCTGGCGCCCGACCCCGCGGCGCGCAGCCGGTGGCGGGCGGAGCTCGGTATCGGTCCGGACGATGTCGCTGTGCTGCACTTTGGCCGCCTCTCCTTCCATCTTAAGGCGCATCCACAGCCGCTTTATCTCGCCTTGCAACAGGCAGCCGCACGCGGCGGGCCGCGGCTGCACCTGATCCTCGCTGGCCAGTTTACCAATCCGGGCCAAGGCGAGCGGTTTCGCGCGTTGGCGGCGGCATTCAGCGACAGCATTACCACCCATTTCGTCGATGGCGCGCAGGCGGATGCAGGGACGGTGCGATCCGCCGCCGACATTTTCACTTTGCTGTCGGACAACATTCAGGAGAGCTTCGGGCTGGCCCCTGTCGAGGCGATGGCGGCGGGCCTTCCCGTGGTGGGCAGTGACTGGGATGGACTGCGCGACACGATCGAGCATGGCGTCACCGGCATCCTGGTAGATACATTGCTGCCGGCGCCGGGTGCGGGTGTGCCGCTCGCCCAGCGCCACGCCTTCGGCATCGACGATTATCATCATTATATCGGCAGCGTGGCGCAGGTGACCGCGGTCGATATCGGCAAGGCGGCCGACGCCTTTGCCAGTCTCGCCGCCGACCGGGATCTGCGCCTGCGCATGGGACAGGCCGGCGAGGCGCGCGCCCGCGCGCTGTTCGACTGGAGCCACGTGATCCGTTCCTACCGTCAGTTGATCGACGAGCTTGGGGCGATCCGCAAGCGCGGCGGGGAAAGCGCCCCGCGCGGAAAGGACCGCGCCGCCTCGCCCGTGCGGACCGATCCGTTCGCCCTGTTCGCCGCCTATCCGACCCAGGCTCTGGGAGCATCCACCCGCCTCGCCGCGACGGGGATCGCGAGCAAGGTCGCCGACCTACCCGGCGGGCTGGACGACGCGATCATAGTGCGCGCCAGCCTGCCGCCGCCCGATCAACTGGATGCAATGCTGATGCGCATGACGGGCGGCCCGATCGCGCTGATCGACCTGCTCGATGCCTTTCCGGGCGAGAATCGACGCCGACTGGTGAGCGGAGTCGCCTTCCTGCTGAAGATGGGGCTGATCGCCCGCGCCTGATGCGGCTCAGCGGCAGCGCACATCCTTGCGATCGACCGAAGAGCCAAGTGCGGCGCCACCCGCCGCACCGAGCAGGGTGCCCAGTGTCTTGGAGCCGCCGGGCGCGATAAGATTACCGAGCGCACCACCGGCGATGCCACCCACGATCAGCCCGGTCGTCCCGTCTGAGCGACGGCAATAATAACGCCCGTCGCGGCCGACATAGACCTGATCATTATTGCGCAGCCGGCGCTCGCGATAGCGCGCGTCGTCGCGATAATATTGGTCCGCATAATAAGGCGAGCCTGGGGGTGGCCCATAGCCGCTGGCATAGCTGCTGCCATATCCGTCACCATATTGGGTGCAGCCGGCGAGCGGCAGCGCAGCCGCGCCGGCCATCGCGGCAAGGACCAGGATATTAGGTCGCATCGTCACCTCTCCTGTCTTTCGATGCGGGGGCCAACGAGACTCTTGTTAAATATATCCGTGCCGCGCCCTTTGGCCTTTGCCCCCAGTGGCTGATCCGGCTACGATGCGCCCATCCCCGGGGAGCCACAGGCGCGAAAGCGCGCAAAGCGGCTGAGAGGCGGTTCAGTACCGCGACCCGCGAACCTGATCCGGTTGATACCGGCGGAGGGAGGGAGCGGCCACGCCACTTCTCCATCCGTTCAAGGAGTTGAAGCGCAATGGCCGATATCCCCGCCCGCACCGAGCTTGCCGTGACGACAGGGCCGATCCGCGGATCCAAGAAGATCCATGTCGGCCCGTTGAAGGTGGCGATGCGCGAGATCGCGCTCGAACCTTCCTCGGGCGAGCCGCCGCTGCGCGTTTATGACACATCAGGGCCCTATACCGATCCGGAAGCTCGGATCGACATCATGGCCGGTCTGCCCGAACTGCGCCGCGAGTGGATCCGCGGGCGCGGCGATGTCGAGGAAGTCACGCAGCGTGAGGTGAAGCCGGAGGACAACGGGCAGCTCGGCCCCGATCGTTCGGGGGGCGTCCAGCCGTTCCCCAACGTGCGGCGCAAGGTGCTGCGCGCCAAGCCGGGGATGAACGTCAGCCAGATGCACTATGCCCGGCGCGGAATCATCACCCCCGAAATGGAATATGTCGCGATCCGCGAGAATGTCGGGCGCGAGATGCTGAAGGAGAAATTGGCGCGCGACGGGCAGGATTGGGGCGCTTCAATTCCCGATCAGGTCACACCCGAATTCGTGCGCGATGAGGTGGCGCGCGGGCGCGCGATCATCCCAAACAACATCAACCACCCTGAAAGCGAGCCGATGGCGATCGGTCGCAATTTCCTGGTCAAGATCAACGCCAATATCGGCAACAGCGCGGTCGCATCCGACGTCGCGCAGGAAGTCGACAAGATGGTGTGGTCGATCCGCTGGGGCGCGGACACGGTGATGGACCTCTCGACCGGGCGCAACATCCACGACACGCGCGAATGGATCGTGCGCAACTCGCCCGTGCCGATCGGGACCGTGCCGATTTATCAGGCGCTGGAGAAGGTCGGCGGCATCGCCGAGGACCTGACCTGGGCGATCTTCCGCGACACGCTGATCGAGCAGGCCGAGCAGGGCGTGGACTATTTCACGATCCATGCCGGCGTGCGGCTGCCCTACATTCCGATGACCGCCAAGCGCGTGACGGGGATTGTCAGTCGGGGCGGATCGATCATGGCGAAATGGTGCCTGGCGCACCACCGCGAGAGCTTCCTCTACGAGCGGTTCGACGAGATCACCGAGATCATGAAGGCCTATGACATCGCCTATTCGCTGGGCGATGGCCTGCGTCCCGGTTCGATCGCGGATGCTAATGACGAGGCGCAGTTCGCGGAGCTCTACACGCTCGGCGAACTGACCAAGCGCGCCTGGGAACAGGATGTGCAGGTGATGATCGAGGGCCCCGGCCACGTGCCGATGCACAAGATCAAGGAGAATATGGACAAGCAGCTCGCCGCGTGTGGCGAGGCGCCCTTCTATACGCTTGGGCCGCTCACGACCGACATCGCGCCCGGCTACGACCATATCACCAGCGGCATCGGCGCGGCGATGATCGGTTGGTACGGCACGGCGATGCTTTGCTACGTCACGCCGAAGGAGCATCTCGGGCTGCCTGATCGCGACGACGTGAAGGTGGGCGTGGTCACCTACAAGCTCGCCGCGCATGCCGCCGACCTTGCCAAGGGCCACCCGGCCGCGAAGCTGCGCGACGACGCACTGAGCCGCGCGCGCTTCGAATTCCGCTGGCGCGATCAGTTCAACCTGTCCTTGGATCCCGATACGGCCGAGCAATATCACGACCAGACGCTACCCGCGGAGGGCGCCAAGACGGCGCATTTCTGCTCGATGTGCGGGCCCAAATTCTGCTCGATGAAGATCACGCAGGAAGTGCGCGACTTCGCGGCCAAGCAGAATGCGTCGGCGGATACGTTCATCGCGGCGGTGGATGCCGATGAGGCTGAGGCCGGCATGCGGAAGATGAGCAACCTCTACAACGAAACCGGCCGTGAGCTTTACATGGGTGCGGGTGGAAGGGAGCACGACTAGGAGAAACGATGTCCCGCATTGTCGACACCTTGACCGCCCCCCAAACCGCCCGGGCCGGCATGCGCGCGGGCAACGGTTTCGAGGCCGAGGCTAGCGTGACGGTATCGCCTGCCGGGTTACTCGCGATCGGCGGCCTCGTAGCCGCGATCCTGCTCTCAGTGGTGCCGATCGTGCGGGCATCACGCCGGGACACGCGCGGCGGCATGCCAAAACCGCGGCCGCTTCTCCAGCATGAAGCGGCACCTGAAAAAGTTCGGCAAGAGAACGGGCAGATTTACCTGCCGGCGGCGGAATGAGCATGGCTGAGGGCGGTTGTTTGTGCGGCAGCGTCCGTTATCGCGTCACGGGCGATGCCATGGCGCGCACGCTCTGCCATTGCGTCTCGTGCCGCCGTGCGACGGGTGGCGCGAGCGTGGGCTGGGCGGTGTTTGCGAAAGGAGATTTCGCACTGCTGCAGGGTGAGGTGCGCGAATATTCCTCCTCGCCCGGCATCTATTGGGGCTCCTGCCAGACCTGCGGCAGCTTGGTGACTTATCGACGCGACAGCCGGCCCGATCATCAGGACATCACGACCGCGACGCTCGACGATCCCGATCTCTTTCCGCCGACGGCCGAGATCTGGGTTGCGGAGAAGATCGGCTGGGAAACGCTGAATCCGGAGCTGCCGCATAAGGAGCGGAGCACGCTCAACGAATAGGCATGCGTTAAGCCGCAGCGCCGTAGGCGTGCTACGCCTTATCCGAGGTCTGCGCCTTCCGCCCTTGTGATCGCAGGGCGCGCAGCGGCGAGGCGTCTCAAGGCGGAATTGGAGGGAAACGCGGAATCTCCTTAATGCGTCACGCCGGGCTTGTTCCGGGGTCCACTTCAAGGCTGGGTGCTGGCTACCGGGTGGATGCCGGATCAAGTCCGGCATGGGGGTTGGGGAGAGGTGGGCGTGTGGCATACGCCTGAGACCCCAGCTTTCGCTGGGGTGACGGATTGGGGGTCAGGGGTTGGGCGACGGATTGCGGGCGCACGTGTCCCGTGGCTTGGAGCAAGCATGTGTGACCGGCGCGGTTCCGCCTCCTCATCGGCTGCGGGGAAGGCTGCGTTTGGGCCTGGGCTTGAGATCAAGCCCTGGACGCTGCCCGCAAGCCTTACCCTTGCACAGCGTCCAGCCGGTGGCTGCGGTACTGATCGGGTGGCCATATAGACCCCTGGAGGTGACCCT
>Ga0207647_10000641_pt1 | contig 27308 bp, 27 predicted proteins | sample KBSCornC2_FD_184295 | JGI IMG/M metagenome (GOLD analysis project Ga0207647, IMG submission 184295) | Corn rhizosphere microbial communities from Kellogg Biological Station, Michigan, USA - C2 (SPAdes) (version 2) | ecosystem: Host-associated > Plants > Roots > Rhizosphere ... | reverse complement strand
AGTTCTATTTATATTGAAGATGTTAATTGGCTAATAAATTAATCCAAATGTTCAAATACAAGAAAAAGCCATCACTAACTGTTCATGATCCCTTTTTTGTACAGACCGTGAAAATTAAAAAGATTGCGAATAGATTGGAGTTTTTCCATTTGTACTGCGCAGGTAAAAGCGTCTTACATTTCGGTTGTACAGATTATCCTATTTTTAATCCGAGTAGAAATTTACATATTCAACTAAATACTTATATAGATGACTTACACGGTTTCGATATTGACGAAAAAGGCATCGAAGTGTTAAAGCAATATGTGGATAAACCTTATTATATAAATATTGATCAGGTTACCAGCAAATATTTTGATGTTTGCCTAATACCGGAGACTATTGAGCATGTAGATAATGTCAAAGAGTTTTTATCAGAAGTATCTCAGCTCAATTGCAATACGTTTATTATCACCGGTCCTAATTGTTTTGCTCCCGAGCATGTTGAACGGAATACATGGAACGGAGATAATTTTAAAGAAATAGTTCACCCTGATCATAACTGTTGGTTTAGTGCCTATACTTTAAATAATGTTATAAATAAATATACCCAATTAGAGGTTGATGCTACCTATTTATTAGAGCAGGATACGATGGTTGCTGTAGTTTGCACCAAAAAAGCCCAACCATGACCGAGAAGATCGTCGGTATATTATATATATGTACAGGTAAGTATGATATTTTTTGGGAAGGTTTTTATAAAAGCGCCGAACAGAACTTTTTGCCCGGTTATAAAAAGCGATATTTTGTATTTACCGATGCCCAACATATTTATGCCGAAAAAAATCGGAATGTACTCAAAATATACCAGCAAAATTTAGGCTGGCCTAATAACACCCTTTTAAGGTTTGAGATTTTTCTGAAAGCTGAATCCGAATTTAAGCACTGCGATTACTTATTTTACTTAAATGCTAATATGGATTTTGTAGACGTGATTGATGAGCGGATATTACCCGGTGATAAAAATGAGGGGTTAGTGGCTGTACAGCATCCGGGGTTTTGGGACAAAAAAGCGCTTGATTTTACTTACGACAGAAACCCTGATTCATCAGCATACATCCAAACCGGCGAAGGTAAATATTATTTTATGGGCGGCTTTAATGGTGGTAAAACCGACGCGTATCTTAAATTAATTAAAACTTTAAATGCTAATATCCACCGCGACCTAGATAATAATATTGTAGCGTTGTGGCACGACGAATCGCATCTTAATCATTATTTATTAGACAAAACCCCAAAAACATTATCGCCAGAGTATGGATATCCTGAAGGATTTAACCTACCTTTTACCCCAAAAGTACTCATACGCAGCAAAAATAAATATGGGGGCAATGATTATCTAAGAAACATTACGAATGCGAAAATAAAAAGCCCAAATAAATTCGATAACATATTGAAGCGTATTGTGAGAAAAATTAAAAAGGCTTTATGCTCATGAATAACGCAAGCGTTAATATATCTTTTTTTATTCCTGCATATAATTGCGCGTCTACAATTGAAGAAGCAGTGGATTCAATCATTGAAACTAATTTTAACCCAAATGATGAATTGGTAATTGTCGATGACTGCTCTACTGACGATACAGCTGCTATTCTTGATAGATTACAAACAAAATACGCATGCATTAAGGTTATTAGCCATAAATATAATAAAGGCGGTGCTGCTGCAAGAAATACAGCAATCGAAAATGCAGGTAACGAATTATTATTTTGCCTTGATTCGGATAATGTTTTAGCGCCATCAAGCATAAAGACTTTAAAAAATTACCTATTGATTAATGATGCTGATGTGGCCACCTTCGAACAACAGCACTTTTTTCAAACTGACAAATATTCCCCCGCATACATTTGGAAACTCCCCTGCGGAGAACTGAGTATTGACTGCTATCTAACGGGGGGAAATACGCCTGGCCAACATGGCAATTACCTTTTTACAAAACAGAGTTGGAAAAATGCCCAGGGTTATGCCGAAGGTTCAGGCGCACTGGATACATGGACATTTGGCTTAAGGCAGGCAATAACGGGCGCGAAGATGGTTGTGCTGAAAGACACCTATTATTTCCACCGGCTGTACCTGGAAAAATCTTATTGGATGCGCGACGCAGAAGCAAATTTATATTCGGTATCTGTAAAAACAGCTTATGCCCTATTTCCATTTTATGACCTTATTGATGAAAAATATCTAAACTACATGCTGGGGAAAGGCCGGTATACCTGGTTCTATAACCTTAAAAGGAAGCCGCTGCAGCTTGTCCAAAAGGGAGAGAAAAAACAGTTTTATGAGGCATTGAATAAAAAAATTCATATCATCGCTTACCCCCGTCCTTCCCTATTGCAAAGAGCATTAGCTAAGTCAAAAAGACTCTTCAACACAACCAAATGGTAGCCGTAAGGTTAGAAGGTCGTCTCGGCAACCAGCTTTTTCAGTATGCTTTTATTTATGCAACCGCAAAAAAGCTGAATACCCGGTTTTATATGGATAAAAGTGTTGATTACCTTTTGATTGATAAATACTTCAATATTCATACTGATTTTTGTAGAATCCTTGACAATAAACTATTTTCGATAAAGGGCTATAAAAATATATTCAGTCACCACCTGCGCCGGTCATTTTATCATTCGTTAAGAAATATAATCCAGTTAAAAAGGGAAACATTTTCAAATTTGGAATCGCCAGCACAACAACTGAACAAAGTTAAAAATGGCCTTTTATATGAAGGTTATTTTCAGTCGGAAGAATATTTTGTCGATTATACGAATGAAATTAAAAAGCAATTCGACATTAAAAATATTTATCAAACATCATTTCGAGCAATTTTTGATAGTTTGCCAAAAGCCGAAAAATATATTACTGTTCATGTTCGAAGAGGTGATTACATAGATCACAAGCTCACGTTGCCGGCCTTATATTACCATAAGGCAATCAGCAGTATTGACCACCCTGATAATTATTACATATTTGTCTCCGACGATGCTGATTTTGTAACAAGTGAATTTGCCTATATCGCAAACAAATACGTATCCAAAAACGATGAGATAACCGATCTGCAATTTCTGATGCGTGCGGATACTTGTATTCTTTCAAACAGTTCATTCAGTTGGTGGGGTGCATGGTTGAATCAAAACCCTGATAAAATCATATATGCTCCTGTTTATTTTATGGGTAGGGAATTAAAAAAAGAAATACCTCCGGATATATATCCGTCAAATTGGGTACAAGTAGATTATTAATGCCGACAGGTGTCTCTATCATTATTTGCTGCTATAACAGCAGTTCGGTTTTACCGGAAACTTTAAAGCATATTAAATGGCAAAAACTGTCCGGGGCAGATTGTGAAGTCATTGTAGTCGACAACGCCTCAATAGACAATACACAGCAGATAGCAAAATCTGTATGGAACAACTATTCAGCTATTGAATTTAAAATAGTTTATGAAGCAAAGCCAGGCCTATCGGAAGCAAGGCGTAAAGGCGTCGGTGAAGCTAAATATGAATATCTTATCTTTTGTGACGATGATAATTGGCTGGATGAAAATTATGTTCAAAATGTTTATGAACTGTTTCAATTAAATCCACAGGTTGCAATTTTAGGAGGATGCGGCACTGCTGAATTTGAAGACATCTCATTAAAACCTGAATGGTTTGACAATTTATTTCACGGATACGCTGTAGGCCCGCAAGCCAGTGAAGAATGCGAATTAAATGGTGTTTATGGAGCAGGGATGGCTCTCAGAAAATCAATCATAGAGCGAACTCTTGGCAAACAGCCTTTACTTTTACATGGCCGTAAACAAAACAGCTTGTCGGCTGGAGATGACGCCGAAATATGCATCCGCATCAGAATGGCCGGATATAAAATATTATACTCGCCGCAGTTAACATTTAAACATTTTTTGCCTGGTAAACGGCTTACATGGGAATATTTAAAAAAACTTCATACCGGCTTTGCTCAAATGCATGTGATCATTAACCTGCATGAAAGAGCATTGGATTACGGTTATGCCAAATTACCCGCTTTTTATTGGCTAACAAGGGCCTGGTATTTCTGGGGCATATACATTAAGTACTGGCCAAAGCATCACAGAGCCTATTCAAAAACCATCGGGACAATTGATGAGATACATCATATTACCTGGGGCAGTATAGGAGCAAGTTATTTAAAATATAATTTTAAAACCATCGGTATCTATAAACAGATCATTGCTTTAAAAACAAACAGCTGTTGAACTTTACCCTCTCCTACATTATCGCTACCCAGAACCGCCTGCCCCTTTTAAAGATCACTTTAGAGAAGCTCATTAGGGAATTGCAGCCCGATGAAGAAATCGTAGTGGTAGATGGGAACAGTACCGATGGAAGTAAAGAATACCTCCAACATCTTTTTGAAAAGGGCAAAGTACACCAATTTAAATCTGAACCCGACCGGAACCAGGCACATGCATGGAACAAGGCCATTCTGATAGCCCGCGGAACGCTGATAAAAAAAGTAATAGATGACGATGTTTTTTGCTACCGGGCTATCCGCAAGTGCAAAGAGTATATGCTGCAAAACCCACAGGTAGATGTGGTCATCTCGAACGATCTGAGCAGCTTGATAAATGATTATAAGAAAATGAGCAAAGCAACAAGACTGCCGCAGTTTGAAAAATGGCGGCAGGGTCTTGTCCCGTCATTTACTTTCAGTGACGTACACATGCTCATCAGGCGAAGCGCATTAGCACTTATTGGATTATACAATACATCCTACGTTATGATGGACTGGGAATACTCTCTCCGCATCAGTTACCTAAAGGCTAATATTGCTTATTACACAGGCTATAATGCACTGAGCGTGTGGCATCCGCAAACGGTTTCTGCAACGCGCGATATGGCTCTAATCGAAAAACAGGGAAAAAGGGCCCATATCTTTTATGAATATGCCGGCGACAGCGCCGAAATCACAACCTGGTCAAAGCTCAAAATCTTCGTGGGCAAAACGCTCAATTACAATAAGGGCCGGTTAAGCTCCAGCAGAGAGGCTAATATTACAGATCTGGGCATAATATATGATCATTTTTATGACTACCTGTGTAAATTAAATGAGTCAGAAAATTTTACTTTTTTGCCTTCTCAATCCGATTGAATAAAATTCCGGTCAAAATGAAGGCAATAACTTTTATTTCATTTTCAAACTTCCTGTCGTTTAATTCGCAATGGGATATGAATTATAAACAGTTTTTAAGAATTGCCACCAATGCCTGTTAAAGTTGACATAATTATTTTAAGCTATGCCAAAACGGATAAATTGAGGCAAATCACGCTTGATTGTATTGACAGTCTTCAGATATCAGAAGATCCTCAGAAGATACAATTCGAAATATTAGTTATAGAATCGAATAAGGCCATGCAGCCCTATCACTATCCCGGAACAAACACTATCTATCCGGATACTCCTTTCGGGTATAACAAGTATATGAATATTGGCATTAAACGTACCAATAATAACTATATCTGTCTATGTAATAACGATCTGATCTTTCACTCCAACTGGGCGACGGAAATATTAAAAGCTTTTGAAGGCCATCCGGAAATATCATCTGTTAATCCTTACTCCGAAAATTTCGACTATCATGATAAAATAAAGAACAGCGATAACGTAATCAGACGGGATAAGACTTTAGACATAAATGGTGTCTTAATGGGGCACTGCATTTTTATAAAAAGAACGATATTCGAAAAAATTGGATTACTGGACGAGCGCTTCACATTTTGGTATGCTGATAATGATTATGACCTCACTTTGAGGAAACACGGTGTTAAACACGCTTTGGTTAAATCGTCATTGGTTACGCACTTATTTTGCCAGTCGCATGATTTACTTTCAGAGCGAAAAGAGGAATTAACCAACGGCCAGCGGGCTGTCTTTGAAAATAAATGGCAAAAAAAAATTTTAATTCAAGCAGCAATTAAGAAACTGACGAGGTGGTTTGGTAATAAATCTACTTTTCTTGCATAACCGACGAATAAAACTACGCTTCCAGAACGGTCTTTTATTTAAAGATTTTAAACAGGAGGTATTTGATGTGAACGGAGTAAGCGAAAGTTATGTATTTGAAGAATCTAACGAACCTGACTTTATTATTTTTGGCCCTTACGGAAATGATATTCCACCTAAAAGCGACAGGTATACGCGCATAGGATACTACTGTGAAAACGTAAGGCCCGATATGTCGCTATGTGAATGGGCCTTCGGCATTCCACGGGAGCAAGAAATAAATGATCCGCGTTATAAAAGGATTCAGTGGCACGGGCTTGACCCGGAGAGCTTGATAAAACCTGAAAAAATAGAGGTGGACGAGATTTTTAGCTACAAAACTAAATTCTGTAATTTTCTGTACAGCCATCGCGTGCCTTATCGTGAAGAATTTTTCCGGGCCTTATCGAAATATAAAAAAGTAGATGCGCCCGGAAAGTCGATGAACAACGTGTCGTCTATTGATGAATTATGTGAAGGCGATATATGGCAACGCAAGCGGCAGTTCTTATTGCCTTATAAGTTTACCATTTCTTTTGAAAATTATGTCTATCCAGGTTACCAAACTGAAAAACTCTATGATGCTATGCTAGTAAACAGTGTGCCTATTTATTGCGGCGACCCATTTATTGGTGATGTTTTTAATACCAAGAGTTTTATAAATACCTCTGATTTTATAAATACTAATAACTCTGTCGTGGTTAGTTGGCTTGAAAAAAAATGTCAGCCCGATTTTGTTGACATAAGGCCTGCTATTTACAAGGCCCCTGCGCACCGCATCAAACGAAAATTGAAAACTATTGGCCGTCAGTTTAAAATGTGGCAGCAGTTTCAAAAATTGAATTTTAAACCCTTAATCGACCGAATAATTGAATTGGACCAGGATGATGAAAAGTATCTTGAAGTTTTGAAACAGCCCTGGTTTGTGAATAATCATCCCCCTTTGAATAGCTCACTTAAAAGCCGTTGGATCGAGATTTTTAGTTCCCCTTGCCAGACTTGATGAAGAAAATCGCTGCGATCTTTATTTGGTTATTATCGAAAATCGTTGGGAAGAAGAATCTGGAACGGGCTTCAATTTATATCGCAAAATCTCTGGGGGCAAGTCTTCATGAACATGGACTTTTGCAAATAGGCGCTTCAACAAATGTTTATCTCGATAACGGAAGAGAATTTTGGTTTCTTGAACACACAATCCCCAGGCTCTTTGCAAATATTGAAAATCCGGTATTTTTTGATGTAGGAGCGAATATTGGCGATTACACAATGTCTATAAATAAAAACGTACCTCATGCCGGGATCTTCTCATTTGAACCTGTGCCACAAACATTTGAACAATTAACCAGGAATGTTGGGGGCAAAGCACATCTATATAATATTGGGCTCGGTAATGCTCCGGGCAAAGGCGAGATATTCAATTCGGTTAATGACACGATCAGTGAAATTGCTACCATGTATAAAGATGCATTGGTAGAAGTTTTCAATAATATCAATGAAATCGCCTCTATTGAGTTCGAAATAGATACAATAGATAATTTCTGTGCTAAAAATAATATTAAGAACATCGATTTTTTAAAAATAGATGTGGAAGGAAACGAGCTGGCAGTAATACAGGGCGCTTCAGAAATATTGGCAAGCGAAGGTATTCAAGTGATCCAGTTTGAGTTTAATTCCCATAATGTGTATTCGAGGGTGTTTTTACGGGACTTTTACCTGCTTTTAAAAGATTTTCATTTTTACAGATTAAATCAAAATGGCTTGGTTAGCCTTGGTCATTACAACCCAATAAATGAAATATTTACTTTCCAGAACATTGTAGCCATTCATAAAAACCTATCACCGCAAATAGATTCAAAACATCTGTCATGAGTATTTGCGATCCGTTAGTTTCTATTATTGTTCCTCTTTATAATTCCGAAAAGTACATCGCGGAAACTATAAAGTCTGCTTTAAATCAAACCTGGACAAATAAAGAGATCATTATAGTCGACGACGGTTCTACAGATCAATCATTATCTGTCGCAAAAAGCTTTGAATCAGATGTCGTTAAGGTGTTTAGTCAAATTAATAAAGGTGCAAGTTCGGCACGAAATGAAGGGTTATTGGAGTCCAAAGGAGAATATATTCAGTTCTTAGATGCTGATGACCTGCTGAGCCCTGAAAAAATTGAAAAACAAGTGGCATGTTTAGGCGGCTCCTTTACACATCTGTCTATTTCTCATACAATACATTTTAATGACGGAGAAAATATTTTAAACGACATACAAAGTGATCACTGGTACGAAGCCGGATCAAAGAACCCGGTTGATTTTTTAACAAAGCTCTATGCCGGTAACGAAGTAATGCCTGGTTATGGAGGCATGATTACCGTTCACTCCTGGCTTTCTCCACGCATATTAATTGAAAAAGCGGGCCCGTGGAACGAAGGATTAAGCGTGGATGATGACGGTGAATTTTTTTGCCGGGTGGTCTTAGCTTCAAATGGCATAATATTTTGCAAGGATGCGTTCAATTATTATCGGAAATTTAACCACCGGCGATCCTTATCGGCACAAAATAACAGGAAAAGCATTGAAAGCGCTATTTTATCTAATGATCTCAAATATTCTCATTTAAAGTCAATGACTAATGACCCTATCATTGATAAAATATTTGCCCGCTATTATTGGTGGACGGGCGTGCCTGCTTATCCTCGGTTTAAAGATCTATCAAAATATTGCATTCAAAAAGCCAAACAACTCGGTTACAGCGGTGAAAAATACGTAGGTGGTCCTGGGGGGCACAGGCTAACCAGGTATTTTGGATGGAAAATTGCAAGAATTATTGCTTATTGCCGACACTTACTAAAAGAACAATGGGCTTGATAATTAAGGCGAAAAGACTGATTAAACAATTTCCATTTATTTATCCTATAAGGATCATTGCATCCTGCAAAGAATGGATAGACAAACAAAATATAAAAGGCGGCCTTTATAAAGGTATGCGTGGCCACGCTTATGAATTGAAAGAAAATTCCGAGAATCACGCATTACTATTACCACGGCTCCGAACTGATTCAGATGCAAAAAAGTTCAGTACTAATATATTTTACCAAACAGCGCCGGTATACTTATTTTATCTGAAGGATTGCCACATTTTCAGACAAATGGGTTTAGTGCTAAGTAACAGAGGTGCCGTTTTCCAGGAGTTCACACATCATTTTAATATTTCATCATTATCCCGTTTTCTGTTCAATCATCCTTTTTATACCTATTCGCAAAAAATAAAAAAGATCGACGGGATTGGGGCCATGCTTGTTTCGCCACAAAGCCATAATTATTACCATTGGCTATTCGATGTGTTACCCCGGATAAAACTTTATAATGCGGTTTTAGACCAGGTGCAGTATTTTTGTATTTCAGCAAAGGTGCCACAAAAGTTCATTGATATCTTAACTGAATTTGGCATACCAGCAAATAAAGTGCTCTTAATAGATGACAATGTAAAACTTCATTTTGATGCCCTATTTGTAGCGTCGTTGCCGGGAAGTGAGGGCAGGTCGCCCAAATGGGGAATTGACTTTGTGAGAGAAAAACTTTTAAAAGTCCCCCAAAATCCTAACCCTACCCGTAAACTATACTTTAGAAGAGGAGATCATGTTGAGAGAAAAATATTGAACGAAGAAAGTGTAATTACTCTTCTAAGCTCCAGCGGATTTGAAATCATAGAGCCAGGCGAATTAAGTATAACGGAACAAATAGATTTGATGCATGATGCGCGGATAGTAGTAGCGCTGCACGGGGCAGCCCTGGGGAATTTATTATTCGCATCGGATAAATGCAGTGTCATCGAAATTTTCTCTCCCGATTATTTCAGAACAGATTGCTATTTTACTTTAGCACGTATTTTGAATTTAAATTATCATTATTTATTAGGGATTAAGCCTGCAAACGCCCCCTGGGGAGATATAACAGTGAACGAAACCGAATTTGCTGAAATTATTGAAAAACTGATCTCATAAAACCGTCTTCATCTAATGCCACTTGTTGAAAGAACAGTACTTACCATAGCTACCGGTAAAAAATTCTATATCGACATGGCCTCAAACCTGGCCAGGTCATTTTTATACTGGCATCCTGATAGCGACATCCGGTTTAACTTAATTACCGATCAGAAAGACCTGATACCAGGTGATCTTAGCGGTAGAATTAACATTATTGAGATCAAACCGGGTGAGCTAGGCATAGGATTCTCCCAAAAATTGCACCTTGACCGGCTTGCAGAGAACGGACAAACCCTTTTTATCGATAGCGATTGTTTGATATATGGCAAGTTAGAACCTGTTTTTGAAAAATTCAAAGGGAATAGCGTATCGGTAATAGGCAGCTTTATTTCAGAAGGTGAGTGGTTTGGAGATGTAGCCGAGGTATGTAAAAAATTTAATATAACGCAATTGCCCAAATTTAATGGAGGCATATATTACCTCGAGTCAGGCGACACTGCCCGGAAAGTTTATTCTACGGCAAGAAAACTCGAGCCACAATATGACGACATAGGGTTTAGGCGATTAAGAGAACAGCCCAATGAAGAAGTGTTAATGGCAGTCTCTATGACATTGAACGGACAAGTGCCTATTGTGGAAGACGGCACTATATTAGGTGAATTTATGAATTTTCAGAGCGGTGTAAAATCGGATCTATTGAAAGGATCGGCTGAACTTTATAATAACCCAGGGCACAAGAAATACCAGAAAGGCTGGCCTTTAACAATAAGCCGCCCGGTGGTTGTGCATTTTTTAGGACATCATAATCAGTTACTGCCTTACATTAAAGAGGCGAAACACCTTCAATATATCTATGGCGGCAAATGGCCAATATGGGCCGCCCGGTTAATAACGGCCATCCAGGTGACCTTGCCCTTCCAAATAGTCTCCGTTATTAAAATATTGTTTCGTCCGTTATATAGAAGCGTTTTCGGAATAAGGAAAATAAAGAGAACGGAAAGGATGCTCATAAATGATTAAAGCTACGACGAGGCATTTTGATGTATTCAGATAAGCCATTAAACTTATTTTATAGCGAATCCGATCCTGATAGGTGGTTGCCTTTTGACCGGTATCCGCGAAAACTCATCAGGAGAATTTACCGGGGAAAATCTAAACCCAGCGGGCAACTGCTGGTATTTAGAAATCTATTGAAAGGTTTAGATAGTTTAAACATTCCCTACCGGATCAATAATTTTAAATACGCGAAAAGACACCCGCACGAACTCGTTTGTATTATAGGACGTGACGAGGTGCTTTTTGAGCATGATTGGGAAAATCCGATCCTGTTCGGTGCAGCTTTTGGCATCAACCCGCTTTCACACCCTAATATTCTCCAACAATATGCCATAAAGAAGTTACTTGTTCCGGGACCATGGGTTAAAGAGTTGTTTGCATCATATGGTGCAGATAATGTAGAAATATGGCCTGTTGGCATCGACACTGAGGAGTGGAAGCCAACCAGCCCAGAAAAAAAAATTGATTTTCTGATATATAACAAAATACGGTGGCATCACGACGAAATGAACACCGAATTAATTCGCCCGATTAAAGAATGTTTGACAGCTAACCATTTTACATTTACCGAAATAAAATACGGCTGCTACAACCCTTCTGATTTAAAAGAAAAGTTATCGGTATGTCGGTACGCTATTTTTTTATGCGAGCATGAAACGCAGGGATTAGCTTATCAGCAAATTCTATCTTCCGGCCTCCCTATACTGGCTTGGGATAGAAGCGGTTACTGGCAGGACCCTGCTTGGTTCCCGGATAAGATAAAGTTTGCCCCGGTTTCATCAGTGCCCTATTGGGATGAAATATGCGGCACAAAATTTACCTCGAAAAATGATTTTGAGCTAAATTTAGCCGCGTTTATACATAAGTCAGCTGCTGACTTTTTCCAACCCAGGGAATACATACTTGAAAATCTCACGTTAGAAAAATGCGCCTATAGGTATCTTGAGATAGTTGCGTCAATAAATGGTTCTAATGGCTAAATGCAGGATATACTTTTTTACTTATAATCGCAACAATCTGCTTATAAGGGCTATAAACAGCTTACTATCACAAACATTTACCGATTGGGTATGCGAGGTGCATAATGACTTACCCGGCAATCTTTTCCCGGAAGAATATATAAAAGCCTTAAATGACTCTCGGTTTATAGTCATCAGTCACCCTGTTAATTTGGGCACCACAGCATCGTTTCACTATGCCTTTAATGGGTGTGGTGAAACATATGCCAGTATACTTGAAGATGATAATTGGTGGGAGCCCTCATTCCTTGAGGTAATGATTAAATTAATGGAGGACAACCCGGGCCTTGATGTGGCTTGGAGCAATATGTTTGTATGGCAGGAACTGCCCAATCAATCGTGGGTTGATACTGGTAAGACCCTTTGGCCGACCGATCAGGATGTGTCTTTTAACTGGCCCCATCCTAAACAGGCGCTTGGCGCGCTGCACTCCACGGGAGCCATGATCTACAGGGGCAAAAAGGCGAGGTCTTATAGCATACCAGACACCACATTGTCAAATGCAGTAGAATTGGTAAGAGAGCGTTGTTTTGAGCACCCCATTTATTTACAATCCAAACCCCTGGCCAACTTTTCACAGACCGTTACATCCAGTCAGTCAAATAATATCGCGAAATGGGCAGGCACTCAAACGATGATGCTTTCGTCATATCTGCTAAAGTCTTCAGATAAAAAAAAACAATGTCTGGCTCTTTTAAATTATTATCGAAACAATTGTCCGTCGCCGGTTTCTGTCTTTATGCTGTCCATGATTTTTTTGCGGGAATGGAGACTTCTGTCTTGCCTGAATATGTCCGATTGGCTGGTCTGCGCCCGCTGGTGCCTCAAAAACGGCTTCCAAATTCCCCAATTAAGATTATATCTAAAATCGCAACAGCAAACCTGGGACTTTTTGAAAAACCGCACTCCAAGTATCATTAACGACTAAAATGAAAATTCTGCTCATTATGGACCCTGGCATTCCAGTCCCTCCCCCGTTATATGGCGGACATGAGCGTTTGGTTTACCTTTTTGCCGAAGAATATGCCAGGCAAGGGCACGAAGTGACAGTACTTGCCGGCCCCGATTCACATAATAGCGGCAAAACGGTAGCATTTGGGATAAATGACTTAAACAGATCAGAATGGCAACGACGGAAAGAGATATTGTTTGTATGGCAATACCTGGCAAAGAATAAAAGTAACTTCGATCTGATCCACAATTTTGGGCGGTTGATCTATTTGCTGCCTATTCTTAACAACCGGGTAAAAAAGATCATGACTTACGGCCGCCCTGTTTCTACTCCAGGGATCAAATTTTTCACCAGTTTACCCAATCGCAATTTGATTTTTACGGCCTGCAGCAATTATTGCGTATCAACCGGAAATGTGGCCGGTAACTGGAAGACCGTTTACAATGCCATCGATTTTTCCCAATACCAGCTTCAAGAAAATGTAGATAAGAGTGCCCCACTGATGTTTTTAGGCAGGCTTGACCGGATAAAAGGAGTCCATACTGCTATTGAAGTTGCCAAACAAACCGGCAGTAAGCTGATTATCGGCGGAAACATACCGCATACTCCTGACAATTACCAATATTTTAAAACCGAGATCGAACCGCTTATTGATGGCCAACAAATTGTTTACCTCGGCCCCTTAAATGACAAGGCAAAAAATAAATATCTGGGGCAATCAAAAGCTTTACTCTTCCCAGTCGAATGGGATGAGCCATTTGGAATAGTGATGATTGAAGCTATGGCATGTGGGACTCCTGTTATTGCTTTTAACCGCGGCGCTGTGCCCGAAGTCGTTAACGACAATACCGGCATACGGGTCGAAAATGAACTTCAAATGATTGCAGCGGCCACACATGTAGGACGCCTTGACAGAGCACGCTGCAGGGAGACCGCCAAAAAGAGATTTGACATTGCTCAAATCACACAGGACTATTTGCAAATATATGATACCTACTATCCGGAGATTAATAGCCGAAAGGCTAATCAAGTTTATAAAAAATAAAGCCGGCGCGCCCAACCAGGAGAGCAGTTTAATCCGTTTGAAAGGAATGGGATACGAGCCGGCACATTGCCTCGACATTGTCGAACGCAGAGTTCGTTTTGCTTGAAGGATCCATGCTTGACATTTATAAACCCGCACCACTATTAGCTGACGTATCGGATTTTATGAGACAAGAATGTTTTGGTTTATATGATATCTGTACGATAATGAGACGGCCATTGGACAGCGCACTGTTCCAAGCTGATTTTGTATTTGTTAAAGAAGATTCACAATTTAGACCAGATAAGCGGTGGGCCTAGTCGCAAAATCAATCGTTCTAATATCATCCGGTCAGCCCTCGTTAAACCCACGGTTGGTAAAAGAAGCTGACACCCTTGCCGCTAATGGGTATGACGTGACTGCACTTTACAGTTATTGGAATGATTGGGGTTCAAAATTTGACAAGACTTTGCTACCAGCAAAAAACTGGAAAGCGATATGTATCGGCGGTGATCCAGATCGGAAACCTGTGGTTTACTTCTTAAGTAGATTAATACACAAAGTAGCCAGGGAAATCAATAAAGCTACAAACGGTAAAATATTTGCCGATTTGGCAATTGCCAGAACGGGATACTTCCTTATTCGTGCCGCAAAAAAACATAAAGCAGATATCTATATAGGTCACAACGCAGGCGCATTGCCCGCCTTGGTTAAAGCAGCTAAAGCTAACCGAAAACCTTGTGGATTTGATGCCGAAGATTTCCATCGAAACGAGGTAAGTAATAACAAGGATAACCTTGATGTTCTTATCAAAAGCCGGTTGGAAGAAAAGTATTTTTCAAACTTGAGCTATATTTCCACCAGTAGTCCTCTTATTGCATCAGCTTACACCAGGTTGTTTTCCAAATTAGCTCCTGAGGTTATTTTAAATGTCTTTCCAACCGATAAACGAATCTCTAAACCTGTTCAAAATAATATCGGTCCGATCAAACTGTTCTGGTTTTCTCAAACCGTAGGTCAAGGCCGCGGGCTAGAAGAAGTTATTAATGCGATAAAAACATTTGAATCAGATACATACGAGCTCCATTTGCTGGGGTATCCGGATGTATCGTTTAAATTGACTGAAAATAAGAATTTTTATTTCTACGCCCCTATACCACCGGACGAGCTAATAAATTTTGCATCTCAATTTGATATAGGCCTCGCAGTAGAAACCGGTATTCCTCTGAACCGGGACATTTGTTTAACAAACAAAATTTTTACTTACATTCAAGCAGGCCTGTGCGTGGTAGCAAGCGACACAAGTGCGCAGACACAATTGCTGGACAAATACCCTCGCATTGGGAAAATTTATGAGAAAAATAACCAACAATCTTTGGCAGATGTGTTATTGTACTATCATCAACACAGAAATGAACTTTTTGATGCCAGAACGGCTGCTTTTGAAGCGGGACGAAACGATTTAAACTGGGAAAACGAAAGCAAAAAAGTGTTGAAACTTGTGAAAAACACTTTAAACGACAAGTGAACAGGAAGGTACTTATCATATCGCCTTACTTTCCGCCCTCCAATGCTGCCGACATGCACCGCATAAGAACGAGCCTGCCCTATTTTAGGGATTTTGGTTGGGACGCCGAGGTCGTTGCGGTAGACCCCCGGTATTCGGATCTGGCAAAGGATGAATTATTAACGCAGAGTGTCCCGACCGATATCAAAATACATCTGGTAAAGGCATTTGATAAAAGATGGACGTCAAAAATTGGGCTTGGCAGCATAGCATTACGGTCGCTATGGTTCTACAAAAAAAGGGTAAATGAACTGTTACTCCACACTAAGTTCGACCTCATTTACTTTTCAACCACCCAATTTCCAATTTGCGTTTTGGGAGTTTACTGGAAAAGAAAGTTTGGTATTCGCTATGTTATTGACATGCAAGACCCATGGCATTCAGAATATTATCGTGATAAACCTAAAGACCAGCAGCCATCCAAATATTGGTTCTCGTATCGGTTGAATAAATGGCTTGAGCCAATAGCAATGAAGCATGTGAACGGACTCATAAGCGTATCTGAAAATTACATTATTGATTTAAAGGCGCGCTATCCATCAATTAAAAACATCCCTGCTATGACTATTACTTTTGGCGCTTTTGCACTTGACATTAAAGTAGTCGAGGATAACCAGCAATGTTTTAAAAAACTGCTTTCCTCGGAACATATCAATATAGTTTGCACAGGCAGAGGAGGCAAAGACATGCATCGGGCAATCAGTATTTTATTTAGCGCGGTTAAAAATGGCCTGAATACTGTTCCTGAACTGTTTAAACAGATAAGAATATGGTTCATTGGCACCAGCTATGCACCGGCGGGCCAAGGTAAACCTACCATTGCTCCACTAGCGCAGGACTTTGGGATTGAAGATAATGTCATAGAAATTACAGACCGTATCAATTATTATCATGCATTATTAACCCTGCAACAGGCGGATATATTATTTATACCGGGTTCGGATGATCCGAAGTACAGCGCATCCAAAATTTACCCTTACTTGCTATGGCAAAAAACGTTGATCGCTATATTCAACAGTAACAGTAATGTAGTAAACTTGCTTAACACTTGTGCAGAAAATGCTGTGGTGGTCACGTTTGAAGATGATGCCCACCAGGCTGCGAAGACCCTGCAAGATGTACTTGCCGATACGGTAAAAGGCATTCGTACACCAATAAAACTTTTAGAAAATTTCAGTAATTATAGCGCCCGAAACCTCACTTGTAAACAGTGCGAATTATTCGATAAAGTTGCAATTGGCTCCTTATGATATCAGTACCTTCCACCCGTTTAATAATTGAAACCTTTTATTAACCCAATGCAATCATACAGGTATTTAGATAATCCCCGGATAATCACGCCACTTTTCATAGTTGTATTATTGCTGACTTTTTTAAATGTATTTGGTCCTTTACGGTTAAATACCGATGCGATTAGATATTTGGGGATATTAGAGTATTTGAAAGGGAATTTACCTGAAACCAGCGATGCAGCGAAAGATTTTTTCCCTCACGGATACCCGGAATTTCTGAGAATACTTGAAAAATGCCATCTATTAAGTTCTGTAACGATAACGATGGCTAATATTCTGTCTGTTATTATTTCAGGAGCTATTTTTATAAAGGTATTCGAAATAAAAAACACCAAACTGTATTATCTTTTGATATTACTGTCATTCGTTAATATCAAGGAGTATGCTTTACCGATAAGCGATCAGTTTTTTACGCTTTTGTTTTCAATAGCCATTTATCTATGGACAATAACTTTTAACAAACGGCTTTATTATATTATTCCCGCTTTGTTATTTACGTTTTTAAGCATTTATGTCCGGACAGCCGGAATAACAATAATTGGCGGTGTAACTTTTTATCTGTTATATGCGAATAAATATAGACTAATCAGGTATAAGAAAATTATTTTAGCGGCAACTTTACTTTTAGTTATAATCATCGGCCTACTGCTTATCAAAAACCTAACTGCCATTGAAAAAAAGGTAGACTATGTAAGACAGTTAAAACTGGAAGAAATAGCCCAAAACCCATTGTTAATTTTTAACAGGCTGCTCTTTCACATTAAAGAACTTGGAGAACTTACAATCAATATTCCCTATAGCAAATTATCGTCAATAGTAAGAAATGAAATCTTTTCGGCAGCTATATTATGTCTTACCGGGTCCATTTCGTTGTATCGATTATTTATAACAATTAAAAAATCAAAACCTTTTTCCTCCCCTGGCTTTTGGGTATTTTGTAATTATTTAATAATGGTTTTTGCCTGGCCATTTTATGACACCAGATTTTTAACACCTGTAACACCAATCCTCATTTATTTTTTATTCAATTTTTTATTTAGTTCGGACAAAATTGCCCCGATTAAAATAGTCTTAATAGGATTGTATCTTGCTTTAGGTGTTATCAGTTCGCTATATTCGGCTACAATTTCTCTGAACAGAGGTTTCTTTATTAGCCATTACGGTTTCGACCCTGAACTAACAAAGAAATATGCAACACACTTCCAAAATCAAACATCAGGGAAAATTGATACAATAGCTCATAACTTAAAGGCGGATGCCGTTATGTATTGGTTGGAAAAATATGACAGGTCACTCCCTCCCATTAAAGATTAATAGGCTATGCGGCTTGCCATCATAACCACCCACCCAATACAATATTACGCACCGATATTTAAGCTGTTGCATACTCGCAATCAAATATCAATCAACGTTTACTATACCTGGGGTGAAAAAGCTTTGAATAAGTACGATCCTGGTTTTAATCAACAGGTAACATGGGATATTCCATTATTAAATGGGTACCCTTATGAGTGGGTACTGAATGTCTCTGATAATCCAGGCACACATCACTTTAAAGGGATAGTCAACCCAAACCTCGCAGAACAAATAAATAAATGGCGGCCAGATGCCCTATTATTTTTTGGATGGGCATACCAGGGCCATTTAAAAGCGATAAGATACTTTAGCAACAGGATACATATATTGTTTCGTGGTGATTCAACTTTACTGGATGAACCCGGTGCAATAAAAAGCATACTCAAATCGATCTATTTAAAGTGGGTGTATAAACACATTGATCATGCATTTTATGTTGGCTCAAAAAATAAAGATTATTTTAAGAAATATGGATTCAAAGATAGTCAACTGAGCTTTGCACCGCACGCTATCGACAATGATAGATTTGCAGAAGACAGAAGTACAGAAGCCCAACTAATAAGGGAAAAGCTTGGAATTGAAAATGACGACATATTGCTGCTTTTTGCAGGCAAACTCGAAAGCAAAAAATCACCTTTGCTATTAATTGAGGCTTTTCTCTCACTAAACAGGCCCGGCACACATTTATTATTTATCGGGAATGGTACGCTTGAGAACGATCTTAAATTATTGGCGGCAAATGTCCCCAATATCCATTTCATGCCTTTCCAAAATCAAACGATTATGCCAGCAGCCTACCAGGCAGCCGATCTGTTTTGCTTACCATCACAGGGTCCTGGCGAAACATGGGGATTGGCAGTAAACGAAGCGATGGCATGCGGCAAAGCAATTTTAGTGTCTGATAAGGTCGGCTGTTCAGCTGACTTGGTGAAAAAAAACTACAATGGCGCCATATTCAAAAGTGAAGACCGGGCGGACCTTACGGACAAGTTGCATATGCTCACCCAATCGAAGGCACTGTTAAATAGTTATGGCGAAAACAGCAAAACATTAATTAAAGATTGGAGCTTTTTGAAAATTGCTGAAGCGATAGAAAATAAATTAAATGAAACGGCCTGATCGAATTAAACCAAATTTTGCAGCGGGAGTAGGTACAACAGCCATCGACAACTACAAGCGGAAATTTATTTTGTATACCTTCATAAAATGAAAACCAACTTCGCAATTGAGAAGTATTTGATGTTATATATGCCCTGGATACTGGCGCTGCTATTCAAATCAAATCCTCAATTTTCGTTTATAATTGCATGGCTTGGTTCATTTTTGATTTTTTACCTAACCCTTTCAGGATGGGCAAAACCGTTACCGAACGACCTGACATTTGGCAATCAATTGATGAGGCCAATTATATTGGTCCAGATCATTTTTGCGGGCTATATGTGCTGTACGTCTATTTTCTTTTTCCTGGATCTTTTGGGGTATGAAAACTTCCAAAAAACAAGCCCCTATTTTTTAATTGATCAAGAAAAACTTGACTTAACGGCACAGTGTCAACGATATTATTGCCTTGGCCACGCGGCGTACGTAACGGGGGTGTTAATGTTTATGAAATATCCCGAAAAACAAAAATACCATGTACATGCAGATAAAATGGCAAATCTTGTTTTTTTTCTTGCCCTTATTACATTCCCTGTTTCCTTTCTTTTTCAAAAGATCTCCGGATTGTCACAATTTGCTAATCAGTTTAACGCTTTAAGCTTTATGGCGGGCACTCTGGCGCTGGCGTTTGCTATTCCACAACGTAAACCATGGAACACCATTATCTGCCTGTTTTTGTATTTTTCTAATTTTTATCATGCGTTTATATCTGGTTTTAAAGAACCAATTATTATTAGTATTCTGGTGTTGGGTGTATTTTTATACCCCAATTATAAAAAACTGGTAACAATTACTTTTGTTCCTGCTCTTATACTGTTGTTTATATTCCTGCCCCGATATAATAGTGTTTTTAGGGAAAATGCGTGGGCGGAAGATGTCGATGCCGGAGAAGCTTCTCAAATTGCACTGGACGCAGCATTAAATAAGGATTCATCTCAGCCGGACGAAAGCAACTGGGGTTTCCTCACTTCAAGGCTTAGCGAAATGTCAATGTTTGCTCAATTTGTAAAGTCAACTCCGCAAAATATAGATTACTATGGTTTAACGTTACTGAAACAGTCGGCAATCGCGGTTGTTCCGCGCGTTTTCTGGCCGTCGAAACCAATAACAGAAAATCTGGTCATGCAGCGGGTCTACGATGCGGGAGTAGTCCACCGGGGATCTAACGTGTCGGCGAAGCCGGCATTTGTTGTAGATGCTTATCTTTCATTCGGGGGGGTGGGCGTATTTGCTTTTTTATTTCTGTACGGAGCTTTGGCCCAATTGATCTCAATTAAAGCGGAAAAACTATTTGGGGGATATCTTTTAGGGACGGCACTCATTTTTAGCGGCTTATTTCAGATTATGTGGCGTGGCCTCAGTTTCGAATTCATTATCAATACTATTTTCTGGAGCTATATAAGCATGCTGATAATCCAAAAAATCATGGTGATGACTAACGTTTTAAAACCAGTTTGAGAATACTTCAAATCAGTGCATCGTATAAACCCGCCTATGTATATGGCGGTCCAATCATCTCCGTCTCGAAATTAAACGAGCAGCTAACTAAAGCTGGATGCTATACAGAAGTATTCACAACCACTGCAAATGGCAATACCGAATTGCCGGTTGTTCCCGGTATGCAAGTGATGGTCGATAATGTACCGGTTACCTACTTTAAACGTTTGACCAAAGACCATAGCCATTTTTCGCCCGCTTTGTTAAAAAGGCTATGGAAAGAAGTCAGAAGATTTGATGTAATCCACATTCATGCCTGGTGGAATACAGTCTCTGTCTTGTCCTGTTTCATCGCCCTGCTGCATCGGGTCCCTGTAGTCGTCTCTCCCAGGGGCACACTCAGCCCTTATAGTTTCGGCAACAGGAACAGCCGTTACAAACAGATCATTCACCAATTACTTGGCCGAAAGTTGCTTTTGCGCTCGCATATCCACACAACATCTGCCTATGAATCGGAAAGCATTAATGCCTTAATTCATCCGAAAAGTCTGCAACAACTGCCAAACCTGGTCACTCTTGGCCCTGTCTTTTCTCCTGAACAGCGGGCAGCCGATAAACAATTGCAGTTGATATTTTTCTCCAGGATAGAGGAAAAGAAAGGTTTGGAATTACTACTGGACGCATTGCCAAAACTCGATGTACCATATCATTTAACAATAGCCGGCGACGGAGTTCCTGCTTATATTGTCCGCCTGAAGCAGCAAGCTTCCCGGCTTCAATTAGAAACCCATATCACCTGGCTGGGTTTTCAATCGGTTAATAAATTCAGTCTTCTTTCGAAACATAACCTTTTAATCCTACCCTCCTATGATGAGAATTTTGCTAACGTCGTCATCGAAAGTCTCAGCGTAGGTACGCCAGTTTTGGTAAGTAAAAATGTCGGCCTGGCAGATTATGTGCTGAAAAACGATTTTGGATGGGTATGGGACTCCAAACAGATTCCTCTGGCTTCGTTTATAAAAGACATTGCGCTTCAGCGTACCAAATTTCAAAAGATAATAAATACAGCCCCGGAAAAAATCCGTCAAGACTTTAATGACATGCATCTTGCCCGGGAATATATAAACATGTACACAAAAATCATCCATGACGGAATATAAAGAATACGGTTATCAAAACGACGAGCCTTTTCATAATTTCTTCTATTTGAAGGATGCAATTTTATCGATGTTTGGCAAAAACAAGAACCGATGTATTCTCGATCTCGGCTGCGGAAATGGACATTTAGCGAATTTCCTTATCGATCGGGGTTATAATGTTTACGGTACCGACGGCTCTGCCCAGGGCATTGCCATTGCCAGGCAGAAACGCCCCGACCGGTTTTTTGTGCAGGATCTTTCAACTGGTTCATTACCCGATGATTTAAAAAGCATATCGTTCGATACCATTATTTCAACGGAGGTGATAGAACATCTATATGACCCGGAGGGCTTCATTGAGTTTTGTAAAAATACGCTGCTGAAAAATGGAGAGATCATTATTTCAACACCTTATCACGGTTATTGGAAAAACCTGCTTCTTGCTATTTTAGGTAAGTGGGACGCTCACCATGATCCGACATGGCATGGCGGGCATATCAAGTTTTGGTCAAAGGGCACACTCAGCAAGCTGTTGACCGATAACGGTTTTATTGTAACCGGATTTAAAGGATGCGGGAGGGCTCCTTACTTTTGGAAATCAATGGTCATAAAGGCAAAGCTGCTTTGAATACAGAATTCTCATTCATCATTCTGACCTTTAACGAGGAACTGCATTTAGGGCGTTTACTCCGGTCCATCAGCGATCTGAACGCGCCAATATTTATCCTCGACTCCGGCAGCACAGATAATACTGTTGCTATTGGCGAACAATATGGCGCCTCATTTTTGCACCACCCTTTCGAAAATCACCCGAAGCAGTGGGACTATGCCCTTAAAAATTTCCCGGTCACAACACCATGGCTGATTTGTCTTGACGCCGATCAAACTGTTACCCCTGAATTAAGAACGTTGTTGATTAAATTTAAAGGCGAAGACTTTGCAGGAACAGACGGTATTTATTTTAACCGAAAGAATTTTTTCAAGGGGCGCTGGATTAAACATGGAGGCTACTATCCCTTTTATCAACTCAAAATGTTCCGGTACGGAATCGGTTTTTCTGACATCAACGAAAACATGGACCACCGTTTCATAGTACCAGGTAAGGTTGAAATATGGAAGAATGGTATCATACTAGAAGAGAATCTGAAAGAAAATAGCATTCGCTTCTGGATAGAAAAGCATAACCGCTACAGCGACCTGGTGGCTCAAGAAGAGTTCGAACGCATGATGCAAATGCGTACACAAACATTAAAACCAGAGTTCTGGGGATCGCCTGACGAACGAACAGCATGGCGCAAACAGCTATGGTGGAAACTACCGCGTTACGTGCGGCCACTGCTCTATTTTATCCAGCGCCTAATTTTTCAGCTGGGCATATTGGACGGGCGAACCGGCATCATCTTTCATTTTCTTCAGGCCTTTTGGTTCCGGCTGATCGTCGACATCAAGATCGATGAGCTGCTTAAGCAGAAAAATCATGAAAAAACTGAATAAAGATTCTCCCCTGCATTTCCTACTGGTATTTCTGGGGCTTTTCCTGTTTTTTTTCTATTTCAACATCGCCTTCTTTAGTATCACTTCACACGGCAACCATTATATTCCGTTTTTTAATGAGCATCTGAATTATATCCGCTGGTTTCGTCATCTGTTACTTCGTATTTCAAAAGTGATACTTAACTGGCTGGGCTATAATGCGATCAACAATGATTATCAGCTATTGGTAGCCGGTCGCGGGACCATTGACCTAGTCTACTCTTGTCTCGGTTTGGGCGTGATGAGTTTTTTTGGCGCTTTCGTCATCGCCTATCCCAAAAACTTAACACCAAAGCTGATTTTCCTGTTTTCTGGTTTGGTAGGCATACAGGTATTAAATGTATTGCGCTTTGTATTACTATCCCTGTTCTGGGATAAACAATCAACCCTAATCCCCGACCACCATACTATTTTTAATACCATCATTTACGTCCTTATCGCCCTAAGTCTTTACTTTTGGATAAAGCAAGACGACAAACCCGTAGCTAGTGCAAAAAACTGACCTTTCAAACTACAACAACCACCCCTACCATCCTGGCGGCAACGCATTAACAAGGTTCCTGTGGCATTATACTAACGCCTTCTTTTTTAAATCAGGCTTGTTCCCGGTTTATAGCATTAAGCGATTTCTGTTGAGAGCATTCGGCGCAAAACTGGGCAGGAGCATTGCGATAAAGCCCTACGTCAACATAAAATATCCCTGGAACCTAACCGTCGGCGACAATGCCTGGATAGGTGAAAATGTATGGCTGGATAGTTTGGAGATGATCACCATCGGCGCTAACACTTGTATATCACAGGGCGCCACCGTCCTCACCGGCAGCCATAATTATAAAAAAGCCACTTTCGACCTGATTACTGCCCCGGTAACCTTAGAGGAAGGTGTTTGGATCGGTGCAGGGGCCACTGTCAATTTAGGCATTACAGCAGCATCCCACGCGGTACTGACCAGCGGCTCCGTAGCAACAAAGAACCTCGATGCATATTCTGTTTATCAGGGAAATCCCGCAGTCAAGGTCAGAGACCGTATTATCGAATAACCATGCTATCTAACCCGCAACAAACCGGCAAAATCATTATGGGTAGCCTTTTCGCTCTCGTGGCGATATTGGGCATTTTGTCGTTCCTTGCACCGCCTTCCTTATTTCCCGACCCGACCAATGGTTTTCTGGTAATGCGTTCTATGGAAATGGGTGGCAAATTCAATAGGATGGTAAGCCCTGATCAGGTCGACTTTTCAAAAAACACCTCCGAATTCCTTACCTGGTGGAGTCCTGGCCAATATCTTGTGCCTTACGCTTTTAAGTTGCTATTCAGGGTCAACACCGGACAGGCATCGGCTTTAACTGTCTTGCTATGTCATTTGCTGGGATTATCAGGATTTTATTATTTTTTCAAAAAAGCAGGTTTTACGTCTTTTATTGCAGCGTTGAGTATGCTGTTTATTGCTTGTCAACAGATTTTTGCGGTACCCTACGTGTTTTACAGCGGAGGCGAAATATTATCCTTTGCCTTTACCGGGTGGTTCCTTTATGGATGTGTGGTCTTTAAAAAGCCATCCGTGCAAATGTTGCTCTTCATCTTATTTTCCGGGCTCGTCGGTTTTTTCTGCAAATCCTCCACCATGTGGATCTACGCATCAGGGCTTTTATTTATGTGGTTCAGGTTATCATTTCAAAACAAAAGCCTTACTCATTGGATAAAAAGCGGCCTATGGATCGCAATACCCGCAATAATAGCTATAGGTACGATTTATGGATCCTTTCTTTCTAAAGGAACAAACCCCGCAACCGTGACAACCGGGCTTAAATTAACCTGGAAAACATTTGTCTTTCCGCTGGCATCTCCCCTGCTTTCGGCCTCTTCTATCGATGATATTTGTCATGGACTACTATATCATACCGGCAAAATCATTTTTAATGACTGGCAGGTAATGGTCATCTTAGTACTACTGGCAATATTAAGCTTGTGGCTGGTGAGTACTATTCTCAAAAAAGTGCCCGATCAGAATTACCGCTTACTGGTAATCATCTTTTACTCCGTTGCATTCTTCTTCTTCAGCTATGTATACCTAATGCAAAAGGCCATCTCCTACGAAGCCCGGCATTTCAGGGTGCTTGGCCTGTTGGTAACGCCGGGTGCTATTTATTTATTCAGTCGTATCAAAAGTCGTTATCGTTTGCTTTTGTGTATCCTATGGGCAGGGATTGCCATCAATAGCATAATTTACCTCAGCCATGGCTATCTGTTCAATAAAAACCAAAGTGCGCATGGCACGTCAGGCTTTGCCCAGCAAAATATTGATCAAACAGCTTTAAACAAAGTAATGACCATCGACAGGCAGGTGCGCAACGCTACTTTCGTTTTTATAAACAAGGAGCTTGGTCTTGAAATCAAAAATAATCGTATTGTGGGCCTGGAACCTATCAGCGATGAGCTGAAGATTGACATGGATGATTATGAATATGATGGCCACGCCGGATCGCTTTACATCATCCTGCCTGATAGTTATGCAGGTCCGAAGGAAAAATTCATTCTGAAAAGCTTCCCTAGCTATAAAGGGTGGTATGGCCGGAAACTAAGTGATCGATACGTTCTCTATAAAGCGCCGTAAGCCGCAACTGGCAACACCCGCTGTTCCGGATGACCTTAAGGGTACCAATGACGCCATACCTGCATCACTTATCGCCAGCCCAGTCCCGGCGCCACATGTTCCAGTACCGAAGACAACACATGCACATTGTAATCAACACCCAGCGTGTTGGGAATAGTCAATAACAGCGTATCCGCTTCCCGGATCGCCTCGTCCCCCGCCAGTTCTTTAATCAGCTGATCCGGCTCAGCGGCATAACTTCTACCGAATACCGCGCGTTGATCCGCCTCGATATAACCAAAACTATCGGCCCCCTTCCCTTGCTGTCCAAAATAATAGCGGTCCTGATCGGTGACCAGTGTAAAAATGGAGCGACTAACTGAAACCCTTGGTTCCCGCCCGTGACCTGCCTTCTTCCAGGCCTCTTTATATAAACGGATCTGCTCAGCCTGCTGAATATGGAAAGGCTTCCCGCTTTCATCAAACTTCAAGGTGGAACTCTGCAGGTTCATACCCTTCTCTGCTGCCCATACCGCGGTAGCATTCGAACCAGCTCCCCACCAGATACGCTCTCGCAGCCCTTCTGAGTGCGGCTCCAGGCGCAACAAACCCGGCGGATTAGGAAACATTGGGTACGGATTCGGCTGGGCAAACCCTTTACCTTCCAATTGATCCAGGAACACCATTGCTTTACGGCGTCCCATATCCGCATCAGTTTCCCCCTCAGCCGGTTCATAACCAAAATAACGCCAGCCATCGATCACCTGCTCCGGCGAGCCTCTGCTGATCCCCAATTGTAAACGCCCACCGGATATCAGATCAGCAGCCCCGGCGTCTTCCAACATATACAAAGGGTTCTCATACCGCATATCAATCACACCTGTCCCAATCTCTATTTTGCTGGTTTTGGCACCGATAGCCGAAAGCAAAGGAAACGGAGACGCCAGCTGGCGCGCAAAATGATGCACCCGGAAATAGGCGCCGTCCAAACTCAATTCCTCAGCAGCAACGGCCAGGTCAATGGACTGGAGCAACGTATCACCCGCCGTACGCGTACCATAAGAAGGAAGATCCGACCAGTGTCCAAACGATAAAAATCCAATTTTCTTCATTTCAAACAAAGCTAACGAATAACCGGATCACCCAAGC
>Ga0207647_10000636_pt1 | contig 27349 bp, 28 predicted proteins | sample KBSCornC2_FD_184295 | JGI IMG/M metagenome (GOLD analysis project Ga0207647, IMG submission 184295) | Corn rhizosphere microbial communities from Kellogg Biological Station, Michigan, USA - C2 (SPAdes) (version 2) | ecosystem: Host-associated > Plants > Roots > Rhizosphere ... | reverse complement strand
CGGTTTCTGAAATGATTTGCTTTAGTTCCGATCTTAACTCTTCTTCACTTAGTTGTTTGGGCAAAAATTTTTCAATCACAGCAATTTCTTCCTGCTCCTTTTTTGCAAGATCATCCCGGTTTTGCTGCTGATAAATTTCCAATGAATCTTTGCGTTGCTTCACCATTTTTTGCAGCATGCTTATTTCTTTATCCGCAGAAATTTCTCCACCTGCGCCGGGTTCGGTTTTGGCTTTAATGATTTCGGCCTTGATAGCTCTTAATCCTCTCAATGTTGCTTCGTCTTTCGATTTCATGGCATCTTTCATTTCTGCCATTACTTTTTGCTCGAGATTCATATTGAATTAGAATTTTGAATTTAGTATTTCCAATCGTCTAGGCTTTGTTTTCTTTCATTTGTATTTCCTGGAATTTTTTGAAAAAATCCTCTGCAAACTGTTTCATATCATTTACCAATTCCGTTTGTCTTGTGGCTCTTGCATAAGTATCTGCCATGGTCATGAAAGTTTGGTAATAAAAATCAGCCATTTCATCCACCATCATTTGTTGTGTCCACAAATCTATTCGCAATGCTGTTTTTTCTGCACCATCCCAAAGTGAAAGCATTACAGCTTTTGCAGGCTGTGTATTTGCCGCAGTGCTATCGGTAGCACTCCATTCAATTTTTTGAGGAATACGGTTTTCATCCAGATCCACTTCTATTACAATGCTTGATTTTGCCATTTTTTGAAATTATGCGGCGAAGGTAATAAATAGCGGGTAGCAACTACCAAGTAGCCAATAGTTCTTAACAACCCTTAGTCGTCTATCGTTTTTAAAATGCTTTGCCAAAACAGCTCTGAAGATTTTTCCCAGTTGTATTTTTCAACAACCAGTTTCGCGTTTTCAATTAATTTATTCCGAAGCGTTTCATCTTTATAAATCAGCATCATTTTATCTGCAATGTCTGCATGGTTGTTTGCATCAAAATACATGGCCCCGTCAATTGCAATTTCTTCCATTGACGAGCCTCTTGAAGTAAGTGCGGGAACATGGCACTTCATTGCTTCAATTACAGGAACACCAAAACCCTCAAACAATGAAGGATAAACCAACGCATAAGCAGAGCCAAGCAAAAGCGATAATTCTTCTTCGGGCAAATAGCCAGTCAAAACAACATCGTCTCTATACTTGTAGGTTTTCAAAAGCCTGTAAAACTCTTCGTTCTTCCATTGCATTCTTCCGGCCAAAACAAGTTTCATATTGCTTTGCAATCGTTTTTTGAAAATGGAAAAGGCCTTTAAAAGATTGATTAAATTTTTTCTCGGCTGAATGGCGCCGACGTACATGAAAAACTCTTTTCCGCCTGTATATTTCTGCTTCATCCTGATTTTTTCTTCAACTACTAAAGGCTGAAATTTTTCTTTCACGCCATTGTACACAACATCAATTTTTTCGGATGGTGTTTTATAATTTTTAATGATATCATTTTTCGAAAATTCTGAGACGGTAACCACTCTTTTAGCCTTCTTTAAAAATTTCGATGTATTTCTTTTTAAAAATGAAACATGAGATTTTTTATAGGTTTCAGGATAATGCAAAAACCCAAGATCATGAATAACCAGGCATTGGGGAATTTTAGCCGTTAATGAACAATAACCATCCGTAGAAACAAACACATCGGCTTTGATTCTTTTTAAAACCAATGGAACTTTTATATCGTACCAGTATTTCCACAGTAAAGGCAACCTTGCCTCGGGCGACACAACCAGGGGATAAACATTTGAAGAAAAAACAAACTCCCTTTCAAAGGGCCGGTCAAATAAAAAATAAAACTGGTGTTCAGGGTGGCTCCTTACAACTCTTTGCAGAATCTCCTTAGCGAAGTAACCATAACCTTCCAGCCGGTCCTTCAATAAAAATCTCGTGTTCACCGCAATTATCATGGCCGCCAAAGTTAAGCGAGGCTCATTTTAAATTCTGGCATTGAATTTTGATTATAATGATCATGAAGCCGTTGCTTCCTATGAACTGCTCTTTAAATAAAGGATGCTTTTTTGCACAGGTTGGGGAACTGTTGTTGTGTTTATTCAACAATATTTTGAAAACACCTGGGGAATTGGCATAAGGAAAGGCCGATTTTTATTGGTATTATGTTTGTGATTAACGTAAACGAAGTTGATTACTCGTTCAATGGGCTTCACTTCTTAACCGTAACGAAACTTATTTTAAACGACCTCTTAGGTGGAAGAGGATGGTGGCTTGTAAAAGGGGCCTTGGTTCGGGGCCCCTTTCTTTTTTCCGCGATTTCGCGGATTTTTATTTTAGATTTCCGGTGCCCCCGGTAAAGAAGCTACCAGGGTAATTAACACCACTCCTTTTATTCCCGCTTAAAAAATTCTGTGAAATCTGCTTTAACTGCAAAATGAGTGATTACATTTGTTGCAATGGAGTATAATACAACAAGAAATTATTTGACCATGCGTGAATATGGCCGGCATATTCAAAAAATGGTTGAATACTTGATGACTATTGAAAATAAAGAACATCGCCAGCAACAGGCGCAAGTGGCGATCGAACTGATGGGTTTTTTAAATCCGCATTTAAAAAATGTTGAGGATTTCCGTCATAAACTTTGGGATCATTTATTTTATATCAGCGATTTTAAATTAGACGTAGATAGCCCTTACCCGATTCCTAAAAAAGAAACGTATAAGGCCAGGCCGGAGCCCATTCCTTATCCAAAGCGTCATCCCAGGTATTCTCACCTTGGTAAAAACCTGGAACTGGTTATTGACAAGGCATTGAAAGAAGAAAATCCTGAAAAACGCCAGGGCTTTGCCAACGCCATTGCTTATTACATGAAGTTGGCCTACAACAACTGGCACAAGGATGTCGTACATGATGATGCCATTCAAAGCGAGTTGACCAATATTACAAAAGGCCAGTTAGAGTTTACCAATACACCGTACGTAAAAGCTTATCGCCCTTCACAGGATCGCGACAGGGACCGGGGCGGCTATGGCAGGCAACAACGTGGAAAGTTTCAACAGCGTGGTGGCGGAGGCGGAAATGGTCGCAACGATAAACGCGGCGGCGGAAAGTTTGGAAAGAAAAGATATTAATTGTTTCCGGAAAAGAATATTTCAAGGTTGACAGTTTGCTGTCAACCTTTTTCTTTTAGCGAGTAATTTGCACCCAAATAAAAAAGCATGTCCTCTTTTGAAGTTATTGGCGGGAAAAAATTAAAAGGTGAGATCATTCCTCAAGGCGCAAAAAATGAAGCATTGCAGATCATCAGTGCAGTTTTGCTTACAGAAGAAAAAGTAACGATTAGCAATATTCCTGACATTCTTGATGTAAACAACCTTATTGAGTTATTGCAACAAATGGATGTAAAGGTTGAACGCATTGACCGCCACAGTTGTGTTTTCCAGGCTGACGAGGTCAATTTAAATTACCTGCGCAGCAATGATTTTAAAAATAAAAGTGGGCGGCTTCGCGGTTCTGTAATGCTGGCGGGGCCAATGTTGGCACGTTTTAAAAAAGCATTCATCCCAAAACCCGGTGGAGATAAAATCGGCAGAAGAAGGTTAGACACCCATATCATTGCTTTCGAAAAATTGGGAGCAGAGTTTACTCATTATGCAGATGATGGATTTTTTTATTTATCAACCGAAGGACTGAAAGGAAAATATATTTTGCTTGACGAACCTTCGGTAACAGGAACGGCAAACGTCGTGATGGCAGCAGTAATGGCAAAAGGAAGCACTGTTATTTACAATGCTGCCTGCGAGCCTTATCTGCAACAATTATGTAAAATGCTCAACCGGATGGGAGCCAATATTTCCGGCATCGGAAGTAATATGCTGGTGATTGAAGGAGTTGATAAATTGAACGGAGCTTCACATCGTATTTTGCCCGACATGATTGAGATTGGTTCTTTCATTGGACTTGCTGCAATGACGCAAAGTGAACTGATTATTAAAAATGCAAGTGTAGAATACCTCGGGATCATTCCTGATAAATTTCGCCAGTTAGGAATCCGGTTGGATTTTATCGGGGACGACATTCATATTCCTGCTCAAGAGGTTTATGAAATTCAATCCTATCTCGATGGAGGTGTTCCCACCATTTATGACCATCCATGGCCCGGGTTTACTCCCGATCTGTTAAGCATAGTCCTGGTTGTTGCCATTCAAGCGAAAGGTTCTTTACTGGTTCATCAAAAGATGTTTGAGAGCCGCCTGTTTTTCGTTGATAAGTTAATTGAGATGGGTGCACAAATCATTTTGTGCGATCCACACCGTGCAGCGGTAATTGGCCTTGAGAGAAAATCACAACTGCGTGGTATCCGAATGAGCTCCCCCGACATTCGTGCCGGTGTTGCCTTGTTAATTGCAGCACTAAGCGCCGAAGGAAAAAGCATCATTCAAAATATTGATCAAATAGACAGAGGCTATCAATACATTGATACACGATTGCAGGCCCTGGGTGCAGATATAAAAAGAGTCCTTTAGTCTTTTACCCAAACCACTTTTTCTTCCAGGGGTTTTCTTTTACCCTCAGGAGAAGGAACGGCAACATATCCAATGTAAAAAAATCCAAGCAAACGGTCCTCCTGGCTCAAACCAAAAAATGGTTTTGCCTTTTCATTGTAAGTAACGCCGCCGGTTGTCCAATAGCCACCCAGCCCATAAGCCGAGACCGACAAATAAATATTTTCAACGGCGCACCCAACAGCAGCAATTTCTTCCACTTCAGGGTGCTTTTTGTTTGGATCCCGTTTCATGCAAATTGCAATGACATGCGATGCTTTCAAGGGATTATTCTGAAGATTTTGATACGTCGCTTCTTTAAATTTTTCACCCGCACTTTGTTTATAAAGCTCGCTTTGAAAATTCGCGAGTTTCTCTAGTCCTTCATTTGTAAAAACAACAAAATGCCAGGGTTCTGTATGTCCATGATTGGGTGCCCAGGTTGCGTTTTCTAAAATCTGATTAACGATTTGATCGGGGATATGCTTTCCAGCTTCAAACTGTTTTGGAAAGACGGATCTGCGGTTTCTTATGAGCCGATTGATTTCTTCAACATTGTAATTCATTGCGCAAAATTGAGGCATTGAGGTGAAAGAGAATATCTTTAAACCAAGAAATCTCCAGGCATGTCAAAGCCTGCTTTAATAGCGATTGCCGTATTTATAATATCATTGGTGCTTATACCTGCGATCGCAAAAAAAACACTGACCAGGTCAGCAAAAGATTTTGGCGGCGGTAATGCTTTCAAAACCGTTGCTTTGCTAAGCGCCGCAATTACGATTGTTGTTGCCCTGCTTTTAGAGAACACCGGGTAATAATTTTCTGTTCTGCTTTAAAGATTGACTGGTTAAATCATGTAAATATTCGACACGACGTTTTTCGTACATCCTCCGGTTTTATCCATTCATATTGCCGCAACTTCAATTGACGTAGTTTATCTATTTGCTGTTTTTATTTCTTCTGTTTTTTGGGTGCAAATATTTCAATCATGAAAAATTTTACCCTGCTACTTTCGTGTGTATTATTAAACTTTTTTGCTTTTGCCCAACAAAATGGGAAGGCGTTGATTTCTGTTTTTAATGATGGGAAAGCTCCCCTTGAAAACGCAACGGTTGAATTGCTGAGAAGTAAAGATTCAGCATTGGTCAAAACAGCCCTGACTGATAAAAACGGGCTGGCCCAATTTGAAAATTTGGCTTTCAATTCTTACTTAATAAAAATTACAGCCACAGGCCTGAATGCTTTTTATACAAGCAATTTTAAAATCGACGAATCCACAACTTCTCTCGAATTGCCACCAGCGCAATTAACGTTAAAAGCATCATCACAAATGCAGAATGTAACAGTATCTGCAAAAAAGCCTTTTATTCAAAAATTGAATGATCGCATTGTTGTAAATGTTGAAAGCAGCTCACTCAACGCGGGGAGTTCGGCCATGGAAGTTTTGGAACGTTCACCCGGGGTAACGATCGACCAAAACGATGTAATCAGTTTAAAAGGCAAAGCAGGAGTGATTATAATGATCGATGGAAAGCCAACTCCAATGACGGGACAGGACCTTGCAAATTATTTACGTGGATTGCCAAGCAATGCAATTGAGAGAATTGATATTATTACCAATCCCTCGTCAAAATATGATGCTGCGGGCAACGCAGGGATCATTGACATCCGGATGAAAAAAGATCAACGTTTGGGAACAAATGGGGCCTTAACTGCGGGTTATGGACAAGGGATGTACCCAAAGACAAACGCGGGTGCAACATTTAATTACAGAAATAAAAAACTAAACGTTTTTGGAAACTACAATTATGCCTACCGTGAAATGTTGAATCATTTGATCATCAACAGGAATTTTTACGACAACGGGGTGTCCACGGGTTCTGACAACAAAGACAATTTTGCCTGGCAACCATTCAGTTCAAACACAGCAAGGGTTGGAGCAGATTTCTTTCCGTCAAAAAACACGATCATTGGTTTTGTGGTGAATAGCACTTTCAATCATTACAGGCGCAGGGCAAATATTTCAACAATTGTAAATGACGACCAGGATCAGCCCGACTTTAAATTCCTGTCTCTCGGCACTAATAATGATCATTTCAAAAACACTGTTGCCAATATCAATCTCAAACAAAAATTGGACAGCACAGGAAAAGAAATTACTGCAGATCTTGATTACGGAATTTATAATTCAAATTCATTAACAAGAACTGCAAGCAGCTTTTACAACATGGACGGAACATCAAAAGCTGCTGATGACATTTTAGATGGCGATCAGACAGGAAAGCTGAGTTTTAAAACAGGTAAAGTAGATTTTACCGACCCAATGAACAAGGGTGCAAAGCTGGAAGCCGGCTTTAAAACAAGTCTTGTTTCATCTGACAACGATGCGAAATTTTATGATGTCTATCCAAACCAAACCACCGTTGACAGCGGAAAAACAAACCGCTTCTTTTACGATGAATACAACAATGCAGGCTACATTAACTTCAGCAAAGAATATAAAAAATTCAATTATCAAATTGGCTTGCGTGGCGAACAGACAAATGTGAGAACAAGGCAGGTGCAGGGTGACAAAAAATATAGGAACGACTACTTCAAACTGTTTCCAAGTGCTTTCGTCAATTATAAGTTAAAGGAAGATCAAACGGTTGGTTTATCCGTGAGCAGAAGAATTGACCGGCCGGGTTACAGCCAGCTGAATCCTTTTTTGTTTCAAATCGATCCCACAATTTATGGTACAGGAAATCCTTTTCTGAAACCTCAAATGACATGGTCGTATGAGCTCAGCTACACATTGAAAAAACTAAATTTTACTTTAGGCTACAGTCACACTACGGATGTTCAAAACATTGTTTTGTCAAGAATAAAAGATGTGATTCCTGATTTTGTAATCAAGCCGGGTCAATCAGAAAATATCACTGTGCAAATCCCGGTGAATCTTACTTCTTCCGATTATCTTGGCTTGACCGCCAACTCAAATTTCAAAATTGCAAGCTGGTGGAACACGATTGGTAATTTCAATATTTACTATCAAAAATTCAACGGCAACCTTGGGGGTGTTCAATTAAATAACGGTTCGCCTTCGTTCGATTTTAGAATCAACAACAGCTTTACCTTCAAAAAAGGATGGGGCGCAGAGTTGAATGCAGGTCGTAGCAGCGGTGGCCGGTATGGGTATATGGTTACAAGACCGCAGTGGGGCGTGGCTATTGGTGCTCAAAAAACTGTTATAAAAGGAAAAGGAACTATTCGCTTCAACATGAGTGATATTTTCTGGACCAATCTTCCAAAAGCAACCGTTACCTATGAAGGTCGCTATGTTGAACACTGGCACGCCTACAGGGAAACAAGGGTTGCTAACCTGAGTTTTACTTACCGTTTTGGAAACAACAAAGTGCAACAGGCGCGCAAAAGAACAACAGCGTCGGAAGAAGAAAGGCAAAGAGCCGGTAACTAGTTTTCTCTCACACTCATAGTCAGTAGAAGTCTCTTTTTTAAGGGACTTTTTTTATACTTTATTTTTTAGCAATTGCAAATGAGGCTTTGCAATTTCGATTGAATGCCGGTTGAGAAACTGTTTGAGGTGTTTGTAAAAATGGCTGTAGTCATAATAACCATACTTGGTGAAGTCAAAACTTTCCGGACTTGTGGTTAATTCTTCGATTGCTTTGCGAATCCGCATTATTTGTAAAGCCTGTTTGCTGTTAATGCTGGTTGTAGCTTCGAAGTAACGCTGCAAGGTTCTTGAACTGATCTTGTATTTTTTTGAAAGGTCTTCAATAGAAATATCGAAAAGATTTTTTTCTGAACAATCATTCAGAATTTTGGTAACAATGTCAACCTGCTTCAATGAGCCTGAATATTTTTCAACAATGTGATCATAATAATCAGAAACAATACTCATTCTTTTTTCAAACGATTCTGCAGATTTAATTTTTTCAACAATTTTTCTATCAATGAGATAAGCAAGCGGAAAAATATATTCTTTGTATTCCGAAAAATTTATTTTTTTCTCAAAAATGGCAGGCGATACTATGAATTTAATTCCGAAAATTTTATTCCCGGTCGAATGATGACAGATCAAACCTTTGTGTCTTGGTAAAAATCCGTCTGACTTCATATCGTGTCGTTCCCCGCCTAATTGCATTACGAAGGGCGTTCCTAAATTGATAAGATAGGTATAACCCACGTTGGGAAATAAAGCATCAGAAAACCCCAACGGATATTTTTCATACAAATCATCAAAGTCAGTCTCCCAAAAAAAATCAATGAAGTGCGATAATGACTTCTTCGCTTTTTTGCGGTGATACCGGTATTCGAAATGATCGGTATGAAAAAATTCAACGTGCTGCACAATAGTAAAGTTAATAGTTGATTGTTTGATTGTATAACAAAAGGAAGCATTATCTATAATCCGCCAATCAACTCCATACCCTAACTTAGCGCATCCTTTTATGACTGTGAATACACAACAAAAGATCATCATTATTACTGCCCCTTCAGGAGCCGGAAAAACAAGCATCACAAGGCATTTGCTAAATACATTTCCCGGCAAACTTGCGTTTTCCATTTCCGCCGCCACACGCAAGGCGAGAGGCAATGAAAAAAACGGAGTGGATTATTATTTTATTAGTGAAGAAGACTTTACCAACAAAATTCAGCACGAAGAATTTGCCGAGTGGGAAATGGTATACGAAGGAAAATATTATGGCACATTAAAATCGGAACTTGCAAGAATATGGAATTTGGGAAAGGTGCCTGTCCTGGATATTGATGTAAAAGGTGCTATTCACGTGCAACAGCAATACCCGGAAACTACTTTATCAGTTTTTATTCAGCCGCCAAGTGTTGATGAGTTAAAACGCAGGTTACAATCCAGGGGCACAGAAAGTGAAGAGTCCCTGAATGCAAGAGTGAATAAGGCATCTTACGAGCTTTCGTTCAAACATTACTTCGATCACATTATAATAAACGATGACCTGGATAAGGCGGTTAAACAGGCCGAAGAGATTGTGAAAGCCTTTCTTTGACCTCTGCGCAGTTTTTATATCTTTACTTCAACATGATCGCCGTTACTACGCTGGTTTGGTTTTTTGTCACCATCCTGATGATGGGTTTTTTTGCAGGAATTGAAATGGGATTTTACAGTGCCAACCGCTTTGGTATTGAACTGAAAAAGAAGCACGGAAAGCAAAGTGCTATCCTTCTTTCCCGTTTTATTGAAAATCCCCAACTGTTTTTAAGCACTACTTTAATTGGCTTCACCCTTTTTCTTGTTTCATTTGTTTTACTGTTCAGCGAAGTGACCAAGCCGCTTTGGAATTTAATCGGGCTTTACAACGATGTTGCCCGTTTGCTGCTTGATATTCTGCTTGCCACTTTTATTGTTTTGATTTTTGCCGAGTTCATTCCAAGGGCAATCTTCAGAGCACACAGCAATATCATTCTTACAAGACTGGTTTGGGTTATCAATTTCTTTTATCAAATGCTTCAGCCAATCGGCAATTTATTTATCGGGTTATCTGATTGGGTATTGAAATATATTTTCAACATCAGAATCCAGGAAGGAAAAGATCTTTTGCCGGGCGGAACATTGGAAACGCTTTTTCAGCATAGCACCGATGGAGATGACGAACCACAGCTTGATACTGACCTGTTTGACAATGCCTTGAACTTCCATCATACCAAGGTGAGACAATGCCTCGTTCCGAGAAAAGAAATTACCGGCGTAGAGGTGAAATGCACCATTAACCAGGTAAAAGAAAAATTTATTGAAACGAAGCTGAGCAAGTTGATTGTTTATGAAAACAACATCGATCACATCCTTGGTTATGTTCACCAGTTAGATCTTTTTAAAAATCCTGAAAGCCTTCAATCTATATTATTGCCAATACCCGCCGTTCCCGAAAGTATGAGTGCCATTGATTTAATTACCCGTTTTACCAAGGACAGAAAAAGTATTGCCTGGGTTGTTGATGAATTTGGAGGCACTGCGGGAATTGTAACGATGGAAGATATCCTGGAAGAAATTTTTGGTGAAATTCACGACGAGTACGACAGCGAAGAATTTGTTGAAAAGCAACTTTCTGAAAATGAATATATTTTTTCAGGAAGACTGGAACTGGATCATCTTTCAAAAAAATACGACCTGGAATTCCCCGACAATGAATCAGAAACCTTGTCAGGCTACATCATCAATCATTACGAAACGATCCCCCAGCAAAAAGAACGCATTATCATCGACGATTATGAGTTTGATGTTTTAAGCGTAAGCGATACAAGGATTGAAATGGTGAAACTTAAGGTCCTGAAATAAGTTTCATCTTGCATGTTTCAGGTGATGCTCAATGAACTTGCAAGCTAAATTTAAACTCACATCCAAAACCTTCGTTAATCCGTGAAATCCTTTTCAAACACAATCAATCTGCGGTTATCTTTGCGCACTTAATAAAATGGCTTTTTCTTTTTTTAGTAGAAATCCCAACGATGAACGTGCCGAGATGTCTTTCATTGACCATCTCGATGTGTTGCGTAAACATTTATTCCGCAGCGTGGTAGCTGTTGCTATCGGTGCGGTTGTAGCAGGCATTTACAATAATTTTATTGTTAAGAGTATTTTACTCGGTCCTACGCATGCAAGCTTTCCCACCTATGGAATTATTTGCCGTGTCGGAAAATATCTGCGCATGGGCGAGGCCCTTTGTATGAACGGGATTCAAATGCGACTGCAAAGCACCGTAGTTTTTGGCCAGTTCAGCATGTGGTTTACGGTAATTTTAGTGAGTGGGTTGATACTGGCGTTTCCTTACGTGTTTTATCAGTTCTGGAAATTTATTAAGCCTGCTCTTACAAAAAAAGAAGCGTCAAGAACAAGGGGCGTTATTTTTTGGGTGTCCCTGCTTTTTTTCATGGGTGTTCTGTTTGGCTATTTTGTCGTTACTCCCTTTGCACTCAACTTCTTTTATCATTTTCAATTGGACGCGGCTGTTGAAAATATTTGGACAATTAACAGTTACATCGATATGATGTTGCCATTGGTTTTGGGCGCAGGACTCTGTTTTCAATTGCCATTGGTTATTTTCTTCCTTGCAAAAATTGGAATTGTCACAGCTGCTTATCTCACAAAAATGATGAAGTATGCAATCGTTATCATCTTTATTGTTGCGGGCGTCATCACTCCTGGTCCCGACGTTGTGAGTCAGCTTTCTGTTGCCCTGCCTTTATTGCTTTTATATTTTGTCAGTATTCTTCTTGCCAAGAGCGTAGATAAACAAAAAGCAAAAGAAGAGAAAGAGTGGAGCTAACCTAGTCGCCTTATTGCCGCTGTTTAGCCTCGGTCGATGTCACTTACTTGTGCCTTCAATAATTTTATTCTGCAATTGTTCAACCAGACATTTGAACCGGACAGATCGAAATTTCGGTTTAGGGCTGTCAATAATTTTAAATTTTGAACATGCTTCTACTTAGCTAATGGGGGCGCCTGAAGTATTACTTTCTTTGATGTATCTATTTCGTTTCGAACGTTAAAATCATATATTTTATTTGCAATACCCGGAGGAGTCAATGAAATCACTAACTCTACATTCTTCACTGCCATATTGGGTTCATCAAAATTTAGTATAGGAATATGAACTTGATAGTCTAATGAGGTCTGCTCCAAAAGCCATTTTTCGTGTGACGGTATTCCATATTTATTGATCAGTCTTGAAAACTGATTCACCATGGTTTTCCTGCTGTCTTCATCCGTTATATGGTTCCGATAATTCACATGGTAAGACATTCTATAAATCGCTTTCTCATTATCCTGTTTTGCATAATCTAAAAATTTATCTACTTCGCTAAAAATTTCATCTTTTTTTGATAAAGTGTGGGTACAAGAAATATTTAGAAGAACAAGAATTAAAAGAACACGGACCATTGAGTTCATTATACAACTTACAAATTATTTTTTCAAACCACTCTTTATCATCTCCAACACTTTGTCCATTTTATAATCTTCATTTCTGCGAATGGCATTTACGGTAGGATCAACCTCAACTTCGGGAATCAAGCCCCGTCCTTTCTGAGCATTTTTATCAATAACCAATCGAAATAACGGGAGGCGGAAACGAACTTTTGTATTGGGCAATGTTATATCGGGAATCAGCCAGGCCGTGTTTCCATAAGCACCGCCTCCGGTTTCTTCACCAACGACAATCACTTTCGGCTGGTCAATTAGGGCTTTTGCAAAAAGTGTTGCTGCTGAAAATGTATTTCCACCAATTAAAATATAAGTCGTGCCATTAAAATGATTTTCTTTTTTGGGTCTGAAGTATTTATTCTCATAGCGAGTGAAGTGATACTTGCCATCTGATTTTTTGTGTGTCAAAAAAATAAAGAAAAGCCGGTTGAGAAAATAGTTCTGCTGGTATTTTCGATAACGGCTCTTAGGGGCAACGGCATACAGCGAATCGGCAATCTTAAATGGCCTGTCGGAAATGTATTTTGTAAGCAGATTGGAAAACAGCACATTGCCTCCCCCATTGCCACGCATGTCAACGACCAAATTTTGAACATGCTTTTTTCTGATTGTTTTAAAAGAACGTCTGAAAAAACGGCGAAGCTTATTGCCGCTTGAAAATGTATTTACTTCAAGAAACGCAGTGTTTAGGCTTTGATCTATCCGAAGGTTTCGCATCAATTGCAAAAGCTCTTTTCGTCTTTGTCTTTTTGATAAGGGATGCTGTTTTTCTCTACGTATTCTTGCCGTATCAACACTTTGGGTAGCCAGGTTCAAACTGGTCGTTTTCAATTGTCCGGCTGTATCAACGTACTCAATTGGCGTTTTCAATTTCAGGCCATAAATACTTCCGTACATGGCACGAAATACACCCGGGTTGCTCACCGTTTGATATTTGTGAGTCATGTTGTAACCGTCCCCGGAGATGTGTTCAAAAAGGGAATCAAGGATCGTATCAATGGGTTTACCGTCAATAGATTTAAGAATGGTTCCCCTCATTACATTGCTGTCTTTCTTGCTCAGGTTTGATGTAATTACAACAGTATCGTTCCATGCTTTAATGTTTAGTGGGAACATCAAACTTCTTGTTCTTTCCGAATAAGCAATAGCAGCTTTTGATGACCGGACACTTGTGTGCCCGCAGTGAAGCTGTGCCATCACATAACTCAAAACATTTCTAAACTGGTATTCGGGCAAAGAATCTTTTAACCTGTCTTCGCCAACTTTAAAGTAATAATCAACGCTGTCTTTGGGAGTATACCAATACAAGCTTGGATGTGACTCTTCTAAAATACTGCGGAAGAGTTCATAATCTTGCTGTAATTGCGGGGGAGAAAATTTTTTTGCAGGATTGTATTTGCTTTTAGTGGCTACACAACCGGTAAGCAGCATAAAAACAAAACAGTAAAGCAAAACCGTTTTCATAGATCGAAACCTCATTTAAATGCGTTCCATCCCTGGGCAGTTATCGGAAATTTGTTTCCGCCTTTGGTAAAAATGTTTGCACCGGCTTCCACATCGGTAATGTAACCAATGACGCTGATGTTTTCATTTTGTGAAATGGTCTCGTAATCATCCTGCTTCACTGTAAAAAGCAATTCATAATCTTCGCCGCCACTCAATGCGCAGGCTGTAGGATCGAGGTTAAATTTAAACGCAGCCATTTTTGTTTCCTCCGCAATGGGAATCTTTTCTTCATACAAAACACAACCTGCATTGCTTTGTTTGCAGATGTGAAGGATCTCTGAACTTAATCCATCACTGACATCAATCATTGAGGAAGGAAGAATGTTTTTTTCTGCAAAGAACTCTATAATGTCTTTCCTTGCTTCGGGCTTTAAGATCCTTCCGACAATATGCTTTTCGTTTTCGAGGTCCGGCTGAATTTGCGGGTTCTCTAAATAAATCTTCTTTTCTCTTTCTAAAAGTGTCAATCCCAAAAAAGCTGCGCCCAAGTCTCCGCTCACACAAAGTAAATCGCCTTTTTTTGCGCCGTTTCTTTTTACATATTTATCAGGACTTACTTCCCCGATTGCTGTGCATGAAATGATAAATCCTTTTTGCGAAGTGGATGTATCACCTCCAACCAGATCCACTCCATAAGCTTCACAGGCAGCATAGACGCCCTGGTAAAATTCATCAAGAGCCTCCACACTAAAACGGTTGCTGAATGCAAGGCCTAAAATAATTTGAGTTGGCGTTGCATTCATTGCGCAGATATCACTTACGTTCACGACTACCGATTTATAGCCAAGATGCTTCAACGGCGTGTACATCAAATCAAAATGCACTCCTTCAACCAGGAGGTCATTTGTAATTACGGTTTGCTTTCCGTAGTGGTCAATTACTGCAGCATCATCGCCAACGCCTACAATGGTTGATGCATTTTGTATTTCAATGTTTTTGGTCAAATGGTCAATCAAACCAAATTCACCGAGTGAAGAAACTTCTGTTCGTTCAGACATAATTTATTTTCGATTTACGATTAGCTTATGTTTCCTTTTACCCAATCCACCAGTTCGTCGTGCATAATTCCATTGCTTGCAATAAGTCCCGGCAGGTAAGGAGAATAAGGGTCGCCCTGCATGTTCGTCACTTTCCCTCCCGCTTCTTCCACCATTAAAAAACCCGCTGCGCTGTCCCAGGCCTGAAGTTTATGTTCATAAAAACCATCAAACCTTCCGGCGGCAACCCAGGCCAGGTCAATTGCTGCAGAACCCAAACGGCGAACAGGGATCCCTTTTCGAATGAATCTTGAAAAAACTTCCAGCGGGCCGTTGGGTTCATCAAGATAAGTGTAAGGAAAACCGGTTACCAGGCAGGCATTGATCACTTTTTCTTTTTTGCTGACGCTGATTGGTTTATTGTTCAGGGTGGCACCACATCCTTTTTCTGCGACAAATAATTCATTCAGATACGGGTTGTAAATAGCGCCAAGTACCATTTTTTTATTGTGCTCAACTGCAATGGAAATGCAACAAATAGGAATGCGGTGAGCAAAATTTACTGTTCCGTCAATTGGATCAATGATCCATTTGTATTCAGAATCCTGTACCAGGTCGCCGGATTCTTCAGTCAGGATATGATGGTCGGGATAATTTTTTCGAATGGCATCAATAATGATTTTCTCTGAGGCATGATCAACTTCTGTTACCAAATTGTTGATGCCTTCCTTGTTTGAAATTTTGAAATCAAGGTCAATATAGCGGCGCATTTCATCGGCTGCAGCATGGATGGCTTGTAAGAGGGTGTTTTTGAGCATGCGCAAAGATAACCGCAGATTTTTAGGGATTGGATAAGGATTTCTGCAATGTCCCAGTTATTGACTCTTCAATATTCTTTGTTCCTTGTTCGATATTCTTTAGGTTTGTCCGTTTAGAATTTTTCGCTGTTGAGATTGTCTGTGATCATAGTGAACTACGATGTAAAGTATTTTTTGGAACAATGTCTTTATTCTGTTCTGAAAAGTAAAACAGCATTTGATCTTGAAATTATTGTTATTGACAACAATTCAACCGACGGAAGTATTGAATACCTGGGACCCAAGTTTCCCCAGGTTAATTTCGTTGCAAACAAAACAAATATCGGCTTTGCAAAAGCTTGCAACGAAGGTTTCAGCTTATCACAAGGCGAGTATATTTTGTTTCTCAATCCTGATACAATTGTTGCCGAAGACAGTTTTCAAAAATGCATTGAGTTTTTTGAAGCGCATCCCAGCTGCGGGGCATTGGGCGTAAAAATGATTGATGGCTCAGGAAAGTTTTTAAAGGAATCCAAACGTTCTTTCCCTTCTCCAATCACTTCTCTGTATAAGCTGTTTGGTCTCTCCGCCTTGTTTCCAAAATCAAAATTTTTCAGCAGGTATCACCTTGGTTACCTGGACAAAGAAAAAAATCATGAAGTGGATGTTTTGGCAGGGGCATTTATGATGATAAGAAAAAATGTTCTTGCCAGGGTTGGAAGCTTTGACGAAACATTTTTTATGTACGGCGAAGATGTGGACCTCAGTTACCGCATTCAAAAAGCGGGTTACAAAAATTATTATTTCCCCGGAACAACGATCATTCACTTTAAAGGAGAAAGTACCAGGAGAGGAAGCCTTAATTATGTAAAGATGTTCTACACTGCCATGAGCATCTTTGTAAAAAAACATTACGGGAAAACAAGAGCAGGAATCTTTAATGCATCGATTCAATTTGCAATCTGGATAAGAGCCGTAATGGCTGCTTTGAGTAAGTTTTTAAAATGGATCGGGCTTCCCTTCATTGACGCCCTGTTCATTCTTTTTTCTTTTTGGATGGCGAAGCAAATATGGTCGGGATATGTAAGAACTGATATCGTCTACCAGAGTAAGCTTTTATTGCTTTCTTTTCCTGCTTTTACTATTGTTTATTTGATCGTGGCTTATTACGCAGGATTGTATGATAAGTACTACCGTACATCAAATCTGATTCGGTCAACAAGCATTGCAACGTTGACCTTGCTTGCAGCTTATTCTTTATTACCGGAAAACCTGCGGTTTTCCAGGGCCATCGTTGTGCTGGGAGCAATACTTGCGTTTGCATTGATTACCATTGTTCGCATCGTTTTGATACGATCGGGCATTTTACTGGAACCTATTGAAAAGATAACAAAGCCTACAATGCTGGTTGCGGGCTCAAAACAGGAATATGAAGCGGTAAAAACATTTTTAAACAGCAAAGGCGTTGGCGATAAAGTTATAGGTCGCATTGCAACCAATGGCAATGGCGAGGAGTTCATTGCAAAGCTTGACAGGATCAACGAAGCTGCAAAATCGTTGAACGCAAAAGAAATTATTTACTGCAGCGGGCAACTCTCATTTAAAGAAATCATTGAGCACATGCAGGAATTGAAAGGCCTAAAAGCCAGGTTTTTTACCTGCCATAGCATTATCGGAAGCGATGACAAAACCTCCAAAGGAGAAATTTTATCAGCAGAAATCTTTTATCAACTAAATCAATCAAACAACCGGCGGTTAAAAAGATTGATTGATGTCTCGTTTGCTGTTGTTTCAATTATTCTATTCCCCTTTCAATTCATTGTTGTAAGAAAACCAATTTCATTTTTGCAAAATTGTTTTTCGGTAATTACAGGAAAAAAAACCTGGATTGGATATGTATATCCTTCTGCTACGCTTCCCAAAATTAAACGAGGAGTTATTGCTTCCAACGGACAAACCATTTCTTCCCAACAGAATTTATCGCAGGAAAGTTTAAGAATGATTGATCAATGGTATGCCCGTGATTATGAACCTTTGCAGGATATTCGTCTCATTTTTAAGAACTATAAATACTTAGGTAGTTAAAATAGCTTGTTGGTCTTGGTATCTTTATTGATAAGTTTTAACCTTGCAGCGAATGGCAAGAATCATTGACATAAAACTTCCTAAAGCGATTGCATCTGCTTTGCGCCTTCCGGAAAACGATCCCAGGAGACAGCAATTGCGTGTGCTCAAAAAGCTTTTGAAAAAAGCAAGGTTTACTGAGTTCGGCCAGCAATATCGCTTTGATGAAATTTTATTAAGCAGGCACATTGGAAAAGAATTTCAGAATATTGTTCCTGTTCATGATTACAACAAAATTTATGACCCGTGGTGGAAGAAAACACTTGAAGGGGTTCCGGATGTAACGTGGCCCGGCAAGATCAAATACTACGCGTTGAGTTCAGGAACGTCCGAGGCGGCAAGCAAATACATTCCTGTTACTAAAGAAATGTTGCGCAGCAACCGCATCAATTACATTCGCCAGTTGCTTTCTCTTTTTTCTTATGAACATTTGCCGCGCAATGCAGTAACCAAGGGTTTTCTGATGCTTGGCGGAGCAACCGATCTTCAAAAAGGTGAAGCAGGTTGGTTTGCCGGTGATCTCAGTGGGATCCTTGCAAAGAATCGTCCCTTTTGGTTTCAAACATTTTACAAGCCCGGTGGCCGTATTGCAAGAATTAAAGACTGGAATCAAAAATTAAATGAGATTGTTGAGAAAGCTCCTGAGTGGGACATCGGCTACATTGTTGGTGTGCCTGCATGGTGCCAGATGTGTATGGAAATGATCATTGAACATTACAAAGTCAACACCATTCATGATATATGGCCTAACCTTGGTTTTTTTGTTCATGGCGGTGTTGCATTTGAGCCGTATAAAAAAGGATTTGAAAAATTACTGGGTAAGCCGATCGTCTACATTGAAAATTATTTGTCAAGCGAAGGATTTATTGGATACAAGGACAAAGAAGAAGCCAAGGGAATGCGTTTGATTTTAGACAACAACATTTTCATGGAATTTGTCCCTTTCAACGATAAAAATTTTGACAGCGATGGAAAGATGGTTGATAATCCTGATGCATTGATGATACATGAAGTGGAAGAAGGAAAAGATTATGCTTTGCTGATGAGCACTAATGCGGGTGCATGGCGCTATTTAATTGGCGATACACTTCGGTTTGTTGACGTGGAGAAAAAAGAAGTTGTAATAACCGGGAGAACAAAACATTTTTTGAGTTTGGTTGGAGAACATTTGAGTGTTGAAAACATGAACAAAGCCATTGAAATGGTGAGTGAAGAATTCAACATTTATATTCCCGAGTTTACGGTTGTTGGTTTCCCTTACGAAAACCTGTTTGCCCATAAATGGTACATTGCCTGCGATGACGCAATTGATCCAGATATCTTAATCAAAAAAATTGATGAACATCTTTGTCAATTGAATGACGACTATGCAACAGAAAGAACAAGTGCTTTGAAAGAAGTGTTTGTTGAAAAGCTTCCTGAAGAAGTTTTTCTAAAGTTCATGGAACGCGAAGGAAAGCTCGGCAGCCAGCATAAATTTCCAAGGGTAATGAAAGGAAAAATGCTGAAGGACTGGAATGAGTTTTTAAAAACGATGTATGAACTAAGGGCTCCTCAATAGTCCTTCTTTATATTTCTATTTTCATTGCCCTCGTTTTCCCAATCATTTGGCTGTGATCATTTCTCCTTCTTACTTTGCGCATATGGACGCATTGCTCAAAGGAATTACTCTTGGTTTATTGCTTGCTATTTCAGTCGGTCCCATTGTGTTTACAGTCATCAAACAAAGCATTTCCAATGGCTACAAAGGCGGGCTCACATTTATCTCGGGCATTTTTTTAAGTGATATTCTTTTAGTTACACTCAGCAACCTGTTCACCAATTTATTTGGTTTATTAAATGCACACAGAAAATTGCTTTCTGTCATTGCCTGCACTTTTTTGATCATTGCGGGCATTTATTACCTGTTCTTTAAAAAAATAAAAGCAGTTGATGTAAATAACGATGCAATAATGGAAACGCATGATTACATCAAGCTTTTTATTACCGGTTTCATCATGAACATCTTCAACCCGGGCATTATCATTTTTTGGTTAACTACCGCAACCACATTTTCAAACAGCACCATCAATCACCGGGTTGTTATTTTTTCTATAGCACTCCTGATCTCTTTGGGTGCAGACATAACCAAGGTTTTACTTGCAGATAAAATTCGTCAGCGGATGACCGCAAAAAACATTCATCTCGTTAACCAGATCAATGGAATTATTTTAATTGCCTTCGGTGTGTTCATCATCTTTTTCGAAAAATAAATTTCCACTGAATTATATTGCACAAAACAAAATCCTGTGTGGAAACGAATCTGGAAATGGACCAAGCGAATTTTTCTTATTCTTTTTATTGCGCAATTTGTTTACATCATCGTTTTAAAATGGGTTAATCCTCCAATCACCATCACACAGCTTGTTAGCTGGATTTCGGGAAACGGTTTAAAAAGAGATTATGTTGATTATGATGATATGTCTTACCAGATAAAGCTTGCCGTAATTTCTTCAGAAGATCAAATCTTTCCCGATCATGACGGCTTTGACTGGAAGAGTATTGAAAAAGCAATGAAGTACAACAAAAAGAAACCTGGAAGAATCCGTGGAGCAAGTACAATTAGCCAGCAGGTGGCAAAAAATGTTTTTTTATGGCAGGGAAGAGATTGGGTGCGCAAAGGATTGGAAATGTATTTTACAAAAATGATTGAACTGGTTTGGGGAAAGAGAAGAATTCTTGAAGTATACCTGAATGTGATAGAAATGGGAAAGGGGATTTTTGGAGTGGAAGCGGCATCGCAAACTTATTTTGATAAGCCTGCAAAAAATTTAAGCAGGCAACAAGCGGCAATGATCGCCGCCTGTTTGCCCAATCCAAAAAAATTTACAGTCAAACCCCCGTCGCCTTATGTAATTGTAAAAAGCGGGTGGATACAAAGGCAGATGAATAATTTGGAAAGAGACCCGGATGTGCAAAGGATAATCGAAGACAGCAAACAGCAAATGAGAAACGGCAATTGAAGTATTGTTTAAGAAAAATTTTCTTGCCCATAACAGGCATTCGAAATGCCGGATAGAATTACGCGCCGTGAGTGACGCCAAATGTTCGTTACTGGCAATTCAGCCCTGAATAATTTGGAACAACCTAAAGTATATAACATCCGGTCAGCGTTTTCAATTTCACTACCGAAATCACTTTTTCCCAAACACTGTATCAATAATGCTCACCGCCATTTGCAAGCGCTGTGTATCCGTACCGGAAATTTCGGCCCATTTTGTTTTTTGGTTGATGAGAAGGTCTTTGTACATCTTAAAAAGTTTTCTTCTGAATTCAAGATCGGGGTATTCTCTTAAATCGTCTCTCACCCAGGGCAGATCGGTATCACACAACAAATAGAGGTCGTACTGTCGCTGTGCAATTTGTTTTAAGATCCAGGTATGGCATTGTTCAAAAACCACTTCGCACCAAACCTTCATTACATACATGTCAGTGTCAATAAAATAAAAATTGTTTTTTGCCTGGGTGAGCATGGTGTCTTCTAATTCCAATTGTCCATGTGCGATGTTGAGTAAATCTTCGAAGGAATATTTTCCCCCTTTTTCTTTCAGGTATTCCCTGGCAAACTCGGGGCACCAGGCTGTTTTATAATGCTGTGCAAGCTGATCGCATAGTGTGCTTTTACCGGTTGACTCCGGACCTATAACTACAATTTGTCTCATTGGGTTTCAAAATTGAATTTAGTTGCCTGTTGAACAGCTTTTGCTCTTTGCATCCACTCGATCAATCCAAAGACAGCAAGAACGAGCAACACAATATAATACACGCTTGTCAGGGCATAACCTTTAATAAAATAAAGAGGAATGGAAATAAGGTTTGTTGCCAGCCACCAGTACCAGCTCTCCACTTTCTTTTTTGCCATCAGCCACATGCCGGTAAATGCGGTTGCCGATGCAAAAGCATCCATTGCAGGAATGGTGTTGGCATAAAATGCGTTCTTCAACCAGGTGAGTGCAGAGAAAATAGCAACATAAAAAAAGGCAAAGAACAACAACTGATTGCGCCATTCCTTTTTATTGCTGAACGTAATATGCAAAACGATGTGTTGCTGCCTGTCTTTTTTTGCCCACAAGATCCAGCCGTAAACGCTCATTATGGTGTAGTAAAGATTTACGGAAGCTTCGCCGTACAATGCGCCTTCAATGCTGATAAAAACGTAAATGATAGTGTTGATCAATCCGACAGGGTAAACCAGGATATTTTCTTTTTTGGAAAAGAAAACGCTTGCAATTCCTGTAACTACGGCAATGTATTCAAGTAAGGATGTTTGCTCAACCTGTTCAATAAAGTTTTGAAAAAAATCATGCATGAAGCTGCAAACCTAATTAAATGCATTTGTACCAATGCAAGGGTTTTAAAAAACGTGTTGCTTTTTTTGGTAACCAAAAATAAAATCAAAGACAAAACTTCATGGACCAAAATAAAAATGGTTTAATCATTACATTTAATGTATGGCTATATGCAGGTCTTCTTCAACATCGATGGTTTTTGCAAAGCTTGTCAACCCCCTTTTGTGTTTTATTATCGTCTTTGCCTTGTTATACCTGGGGCAACAGATTTTGAAACCGCTTGCTTTTGCTTGTTTAATGGCTTTGCTTCTCATTACACCATGCAAATTTTTTGAACGACAGGGCTTCCCGAGGGGAGCGGCGGCACTCATATCTATGTTGATGGCTTCCATTGTTTTTGTGATCGTCTTCTATTATATATCCAATTCTATTGTAAGCTTCAGGAAAGATTTGCCTTTGATGATCCAAAACATCAACGAGTCTATCCGCCAGCTGGAATTGTGGGCACAGAAAACATTCCATATCAGCAGGGAGAACATGCAAAGTTTTGTAGAGTCTTCATCCAATGATGTGTTGCCCTCTACTTCTTCCATAATTAATCAAACAGTTACTACGGTGACTAGCTTGCTTTTTCTTGGCATTTTAATTTTCATCACCACTTTTTTATTGCTGTTGTACAGGGGATTGATCGTAAAATTTTTTCTCGCACTTTTTGCCGACCAATTTGCAAAAAACATCCACAATGTTTTTTCCAGGATGCAGTTTGTGATCAGAAGCTACATTGTAGGACTCCTCATAGAAATGATCATCATTGCCATTGCCTATTGTTCCGTGCTTTTAATATTGGGTGTGGAATATGCCTTGCTTTTGGGCGTTATCGGAGCTGTATTAAATATCATTCCTTATCTCGGCGTTATCATTACCTGTGTGCTAACGGCGCTTATTACCCTTACAACCGATTCGCCAAGCACTGTTGTGTGGGTAGTGATTTCTTTAATTATCATCCACATGATCGACACGAATATTTTGATGCCTAAAATTGTTGGCTCTAAAGTAAAGATCAATGCGCTGGCTTCAATTGTCGGGGTAATAACCGGAAGTGCTTTGTGGGGATTGCCGGGCACATTTATGGCCATGCCCATCATTGCCATAATGAAAGTTTTGTTTGAAGAAATAGAACCCTTCAAACCTTTTGCAATTATAATGGGAGATGATACGGAAGTCAAATCGATGAGCAAACCGGTAATTAATAAACTGGCAAAAAGCGTAGGCAGAAGGCGGGCAAAAAAATAAAGCATCTCAATAAGATGCTTTACTATAATGTGGTTAATTGAAATTTATTCTGCTTCAGCAACTACTTCCTTTACTTCAGGAATCATTCTTTTCATCATTCCTTCAATACCGGCTTTTAATGTAATCATTGATGAAGGACACCCGCTGCAACTTCCCTGCAACATCAAATTTACCACGCCTTCGTCATAGCTTTTAAACTGGATGGCACCGCCGTCCATTTCCACAGCCGGGCGAACATAATTATCCAAAAGTTCTTTGATCCTTTTTACAACATCACTGTCATCTGCCAGCACATCGTTGCTGCTTTCCACTTTGCGAACGGCCACTTCATCTTCGTTAATAACTGCCTTTCCTTCCTCCAAGTATTCTTTTAAAAATTCGCGGATTGCAGGAATCACGTCGTTCCAATCGGTATCGGCTGTTTTTGTCAGCGTTACAAAATTAGAAGCTATAAAAACGGCTTTGATAAACGGGAAACCAAAAAGCTCAATGGCTAGTGGAGATGGCTTTGCACTGTCAATGTCGGGAAAATCAATGCTCTTGCCCGGATACAAAAGTTTGTTGGCAACAAACTTCATGGTCTCGGGATTTGGAGTCATTTCGGTATATATGCTGATGATAGGATTCCCTGTCTTAATCATATTCTCATGTTTAGCCTGCAAATTTACCGATGTTCCTGTTAAAAGGATGCTACTAAAGGCAATTTTGCGCATTTCGAAAATGGTTGACACCCGGTGTTTTTCAAAAATCATGCGGTTTTTAAGGCAACCTTCCTTTTCCTTGAATACGTTTTAATAATTCATCTTATCTTTCTTAGATAAAATCACCTCGCCATGAAGAAGCTCTTGCTATTTACTTTGTTTTTGACCACCATTGTTATTTTCGAATTTTGTTCCGGATCCAAAAAGGTTCAGAAGTCGGCAGCTATGGTTAGTTATTCCACAAATGTTCAGCCTGTTGTTGCTGCAAATTGCTCGCCCTGCCATGTTGGAACGAGCCCAAAACAAAAAAATCTGGGCAGCTACGATGCGCTTAAAAATAATATCGATGAAATCATTACACGGGTAAATAAAAACCCTGGCGAAAAAGGTTTTATGCCTTTCAAACATTCAAAACTTCCCGATTCAACCATACAGGTTTTCGTAAACTGGAGAGCAAACGGATTTATGCAATAAGAAAATTGAGCAATGAATTAAAGAGGGCTTATTAACTAAGCCCTCTTTGTTTTTACAAAAATTTTTCTGATTAACTCCACAACACCGATCAGCAGCAGCAATCCGAATAAAGGATTCAAGTTGATAAGGTAGAAGTAAATGTTCATTGTACTTTCAAGTTACACTAATAAGACTAACAACTAAACCCTTCGTTACACCGGTTTCGTTAATCTTTGCCCGACTTATTATATTTTTCTTCGGCCTCCTTTGCTTTTTTGAAATCCAAAACCACCCCGTTAATGCAGTAGCGCAAACCTGTTGGTGGCGGACCGTCATCAAATACATGTCCCAAATGGGCTTTGCAGCGGCCACACATCACTTCTGTTCTGTTCATGCCATAGGAATGATCGGGAGCATAAATGACACTGCCTTTGCTAACTGGCTGATAAAAGCTCGGCCACCCGCAACCGCTTTCAAACTTTGTGTCGCTTACAAACAGCGCGTTGCCGCAAGCTGCACAATAATAAGTTCCTTTATCTTTCAATGTCTCCAAAGGACTGCTCCAGGCAGGCTCCGTTCCTTTTTTCCGGGCGATGTAATAAACGTCCTGCGGCAAAATTTTCTTCCATTCGTCTTCGCTCAAATTTACTTTCGATGAGTCGGTGTTTGAATAAACAGGGTTGTCTTTATTGTTTGAATCCATACTGATTTTTTTATTGGTTTGAGAATAAGTGCAAAACTGAAAACACAATGCCAGGGGTAAAAAAAGAAGGTATCGTTTCATACTTTAAAGTTACGATGCCGGTCGGTGATTGGATTTCAAAGAAAAAGTGAAAGAATTATTGATAAGAATCATTAATCCGATCAACGCTGAGCTTCTTGCTGCTTAACGGTTTTGCCATATATTTGTCACTCAAGGTTAGTAAAGAATGTTCAATTTAATTCTCTTTGGCCCTCCGGGTAGCGGAAAGGGTACACAATCCGAAAAAATTGTAGAAAAGTTTGGCTTGATTCATTTGTCAACGGGCAATTTGTTGCGCCAGGAAATTGCAGATCAGACCGCGCTTGGATTGGCAGCAAAAAACTTTATGGATAAAGGCCAATTGGTTCCGGATGAAGTAGTGATTGGAATGATTGGCTCCTGCGTTGACAAACATTCTGAAGCCAAAGGATTTTTGTTCGATGGTTTTCCAAGAACCATTGCACAGGCAGAAGCTTTGGATAACCTGCTTTCGTTGAAAAAAACCTCTATCACAAAAGTGATTGCCCTGGACGTAATTGAAGAGGAATTGGTCAAGCGTCTTGTAAAAAGAGGCGAAACTTCAGGCCGCAGCGATGACACCAATGAAGAAGTGATCCGTAAGCGTTTTTTGGTTTACAAAAACGAAACCGAACCGGTTGCCGATTACTACAAGCAGCAAGGCAAGTTTGAAGCAATTAAAGGGATTGGCACGGTAGAAGAGATTTTCGACGCTTTGAGTGTTTTAGTTGAAACTGAGATCAGTGCCCAATCGGTTTCGGCCCAGTAATTAATGATTCATTTGTGAACTTCTAATAAAAAAATCTCAACAAAAACTGTTGAGATTTTTTGTTTTGCGAGCAATATTGCTTTAACCGCGGATTGACTTTTTTGCGACACCAGCAGGCTTATATTTGTGCTCTTAACGATTGGTCATGATACAGGGAAAAGCAGAGTTTCTCAGGTACAGATTTATTTCTCTTCTCAAACAAATCCCAACCGACCGGAAGCCTCGATGGGGAAAGATGACGCTTCAGCAAATGATCGAGCATTTTTCAGACAGTGTTCGAATTGCTTCGGGAAAAACAGCTCATGCCGATTTTGTCTATCCTGCCGACAGGATTCAAAAAAACCGGGAATTTATGTTGAGCGAAACACCGTTCAAGGAAAACACAACAAATCCGCTCATGCCCGAAGTTCCAGCGCCGGTCGTCAATGTTTCAAAAGACGAAGCCATTAATGAACTGCAGAATGAACTGAAGTTTTTCTTTTCTGTATTTGAAAAAAACAACCTGCAGGTAACACGAAACCCGTTTTTTGGCGATTTGAACTACGAAGAAAATGTGCAACTGCTCTATAAGCATGCAGCGCATCATTTAAAACAATTTGGAGAAAATATCACGCAAGCACAATGATGAAAAAATTAGAAAATTATATTGGAGGAAAGTGGGTAACGGGTGATGGCGAAGGACAACCGCTTTATGATGCAGTGACCGGGGAAACGATTGCATACGCAACTACGAAAGGATTGGACTTTAATTCCATTTTACGATACGGCCGTGAAGTAGGAAATACTTCTTTGAGAAAATTTTCTTTTCATGAGCGGGGAAGAATGCTCAAAGCACTTGCCGCCTATTTATTGGAAAGAAAAGAAAAGTTTTACCAAGTAAGTTATCATACGGGTGCAACAAAAGCTGATAGCTGGATTGATATTGAAGGAGGTATCGGAAATCTTTTTGCCAATGCTTCGCTGCGAAGAAAGTTTCCTGATTTACCTTACTGCACCGATGGAGAGCCTGTTGGATTGAGCAAGCAGGGTACATTTATGGGACATCATTTGCTGGTTCCAAAAGAAGGGGTAGCCGTTCATATTAATGCTTACAATTTTCCTGTTTGGGGAATGTTGGAGAAATGCGCAGTGAATTGGCTTGCCGGCGTTCCTGCTGTTGTAAAAC
>Ga0207647_10000633_pt1 | contig 27423 bp, 55 predicted proteins | sample KBSCornC2_FD_184295 | JGI IMG/M metagenome (GOLD analysis project Ga0207647, IMG submission 184295) | Corn rhizosphere microbial communities from Kellogg Biological Station, Michigan, USA - C2 (SPAdes) (version 2) | ecosystem: Host-associated > Plants > Roots > Rhizosphere ... | reverse complement strand
ATTAACGCCCCTCGCGACCAATACTTTCAGAACTCCCCCCCATACCTCATCGGAGACGAATCCGGGACGCATATCCCCCCTATCGGCGAGCGTCGCTCCAGGCTTGGCGATACGCCCTGGAATACGCTGCGTCGGTCGCGGACTGGGTGCGTATTGTCTCATAGAGTTCGGAGTGTCGCTTGGTCAGGACATCGACCTGACCGGTGCCGGTGCGTTGCTGGGCAACCTGTATGACAGCTTCGGCGAGGGCCGTGAGTTGTCGTAGGTCAGCCGCTGCCTGCTCTTCGATTGTCATGGCGTGGGTGGTGTGCGGTCGGGGACGATGGCGTTCTTACGGCTACGCTTCCGTTGATCGTGGGCGGCCGCAATGGGGACGATCAGCACAAAGCCGACCGTGAGCACAGCGGATATTCCAGCCCAGATGAGAAGCGCCATCACCCAGGCATCAAATACGCCGAGCGAGGCCACCTGGCCAGCTATTGCTGCGATGAGCGCCTCGGTCATGGCGTAGTGCGTCAAAATAATTGCTGCAATCACCGCAATTACCCACAATGCTATTGTGTTGACACCACAGTGCTACTATCTTATCCCTTGCACGGGAGATGGAGGATCTCATGCCGATGCAAAAGCTGGTGGTTAGCCTGACAGATCCTCAGTCCGACTGGATCGACGCCGAGTCTGTGCGCCTTGACGTGTCTCGTGCTGAGGTAGTGCGGCGTGTTCTCGACGAGTATCGAGAGGAGCAGGCACTGCGCAGGGGTGATCACACAGCAGGGAGACACCGTGAATGATGCAGCATGAGACTGTTGCGACGTTTGCTCTAGCGGATAAGGCGATGGCCTATGCCATGCGCGACCGCTTGCTGGCTAATGGGCGCAAGGTGTGGCTAGAGCTTAACGCTGACCCTGAGCTTACCGTGTCCGTCCATGTGGAGGTCGCAGCCATGGACCATGAAGCAATGACACCAGGGCAGGAGCGCACCACGCAGCAGTGGATCAAGTATATGCACCGGCATGGTGTGAGGAGCGGGAATGATCGAGCTTGAGGGCATCGAGGTGGGCGGTGTCTACCGCACCATGGGGGCGTTATGGACGGTGATCGAGATAGTGGATGGCAGGGTTCATATGCGCGACGACAAGGGAACCGTGGCGCGCTTTGGCCTAGAGCACTTCGCACACCTGGTGGAGCACAGAGTGTTTCCGATCGAAGGGGGCTGACATGGCAGATGAACGTGAAGGATGGTTGCTGGCTCGATCATCCCGCCCAAAGCTGGACAAGCTGCTGGCTGAATTGCAATCAGGCGCCATGACATCGGGCGTTGTCTCGATCGACGTCGGCCATTTGCCCGGAGGTTACGTCAGGTTCGATAGCTGGCCCAAGGCACCGGCGCCCGTCCATGGCATGATAACCGACCCAGAGACCGGCCAGTCGTGGCGCATCCGATTGAACCAGCGCTCCAGGCGGTGGGAAGTCCTCCAATCAAGTGAGGCGGCAATGACCGAGGCTGAGCACGCGGTGGCGATGGCAGAGATCCGTCGGCTGTGGGATTCACCTGTTGGGACGCCAGAGGGCGACCAACTCGATCGCCTCATAGCTTTGGTAGAAGCCTACGAGGATGAGCAGGAAGCCCTGGAAGCGACGAATGACCAACGCGGTGCTGACACAGGGCGGTGAGCCGTGGGCAACAAAAATGGCGGGGACCTAAAGCCGCCCGCCTAGTTTGAAAGTAGCAAACCCAGCAACCAACGCCATAGGCGCCGGGGGCCTGGAGCAACCTCCATAGCCGAATGCTGTGCGAATCACAACAACTTTGGTGGCTGCGCGGGATTAATCCCATGCTGGGCCGCGCCTGCGGCCACTGTGGCGACGCACCAAAGCTAACGTGAATCAGGGACGGGCGGCGCATTCGGATGGCGCAGGCGGTGTGGAATATCATACGGTGGGCAGTAGACACCCTCAGGACACGGGATGTAGAGCGTCGGCCATGTTGGTTTAGCTGGCTCGGTGCAGCGATCACGCAGTTGATCGGTGCAGGGCGGATAATCTTGATATGCGCCGAGTAGCATCAGCCCGAACACATGCGCCGGCCTGGCAATACCCAGGGCATTCAGGAGAAGCGACCTGCTGGGGCAAGGCATGTCAGCGCACCGAGGCGATCCTGCCAACGGCGGCATCACTCCCCGGTTTTACCCGCTCGGCCCGCTCGACCGTCCCACTCAGAACACGCCGCTGGTTCTTCGTCGTGCGGCCCTGGACAAGATCGTCACAGACCTGATCCACCCGGCGCTGCACCGCCTTCTCTGAGGTATCTACAGAGTCGGACTTGTCTTCAGCCATGTTGAGGTAGGTTTTGGTGTAATAATCGATGACGTATTGGGTATCTGGCATGTGCGGCTCCTATGCGGTCCTGGCCAGCTCGGCTCTCAGATCAACGCCCATCGCCTTAGCGAAGCGCTGAACCGCCAGCACGGCGGCCTCCTCCAATATGCGGATCTCGACGCCGACCATATCGACACGCAGACGGAGCGCATCCAACACCGGACTGGAGACGCCCAGCCAGTGGCACAACACCACGTGCAGCAGTTCGTGGTCCCGGCATAGGGCCAGCGTATCGGTGCCGTAGCCGTAGTCCAGCGCCGTTTTGCGGTAGGTGTCCGTATCCTCGGGCGCGCCACTGACGAACGTTCCGTCAGACCAGGTGATGAGGGTGCCCCATGAGGGGAAGGCAACGAGGGCGTCGCCGAACATCAGCGGCGGTTGCAAGGTGGTGGCCGAACCGACAACAGACATGCATGGCAATCCTGGTCGGTTGGGGAATTGGCGCGCCCGAATAACGCCCCGGGCGCAAGGCGATCGATGCGCAGGCCCAGCTTCCCGGAAGGACCACACACCGACATTCTATGGGATTATGCTGGATCCGGATCAGGCTCGTCCTCAGTTTTTTCGCTAACCCGTCCATCCTTGCCGTGAACCATGACACGGACAGTCGTGCCGGCAGAATTAGTCGCTGTGCCGAACCAGTTGGGCCCGCGATGCGTCAGGCTGGCGTTGGTATAGCCCGCATCGGCTAGTTTCTGCTGGGCAGCAGCGTCATCATGGACGACGTTATCAGAGTCGCCATGGGGCGGATGTTCTGGATGCGCAGGATGTGGAGGTGCGGCCATGTTCAGTCTCCTGGTGAAAGTTACGGCAAGCAAATCGCGCAGCGTCACGGCCACACACCGATCAACAGCCACCACAGGATCAGGGCTGGCGCGGCATACCAAAGGACCGCCATGAACAGTGCGACCGACAGGATAAATAGGGTCAGGTCGCCTCAATAATGTCGAACAGCTTGCCTTCTCGTCCGCATATCATTTGGTCGCCGCGAGCGTCCTGGCATTTCCAGACCAGTTTTTCGCCGGTGACAACATGGAACATGGCGTTGCACACGTAGTCGCTGGCACCGGGGGTAAACGCCTCAGGAAAGCCGGGCCGGATAGAATGGTGCTTACAGCGCACGCAGAACGGAGGTTGCTTGGACATCTCACCGCACTCCTTCGTCTTGGTATCCGCTATCCCACGCGCGGGCCTGCTCAGAGTCCTTGAAATAGGGGTTTTTCCCATCCTTTTTCTGCCGGCGGACCAGCATGCCTTGGACATAGGCCCGGCCGATGCTCTGATTATGCGTCTCTTGGAAGGCGCTGTTATCTGGTGGCGGCATCGGCTTCTCAGGCGCCTCATAGCCCATGAGCCAACGACGCAACTGCTGATGCCACATTGTCTTGCCCATCAGCCGAGCACCACGATCTGTTCGCGATAAATCCAGAAGGCGAGACCGAGCAGCACAATCACGGCGAGGACGTAGTAGATCCTACGGGTTTTCATGGCGCCTGCCTCATCTGCGGCAGCATCCTGTTGGACGACGAATCCAGTCGGTTCAACACACGGTTCTGCTCGCTATTCTGATTGAACAGGTCATCCACGCGCTTGGCAGTTTCGAGGGCCAGCAACGAAGGAACCACCTGAGTAGCGGCCGGTGGCGTATGGAATGTGCTAACCAACGCTACAATGATCGCAGCAATCGACAGGACGCCCCCGCCAACGATTGCCCACACCTGGTTCTTTCCACCAGCGATTGCAGCGCCATCCCGCAGTTTGGTTATATCTTCCACCAGCGGCTTGAGGTCATCGCGCCGCATCATGGTCTTCATGTCTAGTTGGTTCATCGAACCGATACCGGCAAGTTGGTCCAATTTCTCTGAAATGCTGTTGAACCTCGCGGTGGCTTCAGAGCGCGGGAGGAAAGACAATGCTTGGTCAGACATCGCGCCACGCAATTCATTTAGACCCTCAAAGCGCTTCTCGCTGGCGGCCTCGGCTTTGGTAATCGCCTCCTTGCTCATCTCCGTTCCAAGATCGATGAGTTGCTTTATAGATATAATCCGCTCGCTCAGCTTGGCCTCAATCGATGTAAGCATATGTTGACCGGCCTCGCTCCGCATGAGCGACTTCTTGTCTACTGCCTCAACATCAGAGTTGGCGGCTTTCAACGCAGCGTCTATAGCTGCCTTAGAGGCAGCGAACGCCGACGTAAGTTGGCTCTCAACCTTCGTGATGGCAAGCTGCATCGCATCGTGCCGCACATCAGAGATTGACGTGGTCGCATCAATCGATGATCGCAGCAGGCGCTCCAGGGCATCGTTTGCAGCCTGCGCGCGTTGGTCAACTACTTGGTCGCTGGCGTTCTGCGCCGCCTTGAGATCGGCAATCATGCCATCGGTGATCTGCTGGCGCCGCTGGACTTCCGCGGCGTTTAGCTGTTTGGCCACATCGGATTCATGCAGTCGCATTTCTAGCAGATCACGCAAAGATTGAATCAACTGCCTGAATTCTTCCCGCAACTCCGCCTTGGCCTTGGCGATCTCCTGCGCCGTGATAAGGCTGGGATCGGGGATGGGCACGTTTGATGGGGTGGAATTAACTACCACAGCCGCCCTGGGCCTCCGCTTTAGCGTTGCGCTGTCGCCTATAGCGTTGCGCCGACTTATCTTGACGAATCGAGAATCTTGGGGTGGCATCAACGGGCCGACGATCGGAACGGTAACCGAGTAAGTATCAGGAAAGGAAACGTAACGTTCCCAGTTACCTTGGGCCGCGCGCTTCCCCCGAGCGGCCCCTTTCTTTATCTATCGTCTGCCCCATCGTTGGGGGCACGGACGCAGGTCACGAAACCAACAATGTTGTGCTCGTGTAGTTCTCTATTCTTACGCAATGCCATGATTTGACACGACACCAGATCGAACCGTGTCGTGGGGTTAGCGGAAATGAGGCGCGGCGGGATATCGGTAGACATTATCGCAGCGGTGATGACCCACGCGCCCCAGATTGATGTCAATCCACCGCTTCCCAGAGATCGCACACACCATCTGCCCTGGGCATTTCGTAGGGCGAGCCCATGCAGAGACAGGCACCGGGTGTATCGGTGGCGAGGATTTTTGCCTTCGTATACCAATAATTGCAGAGATAGCAGGCGCGCGGCGGTTCGACGGTATCAACAATCTGCGGCGTGCTCTCTTGGGGGGCTGGCATCATGTGGTCGTTGCCTCCATTAATCGAATGGTCCAGAAGCTCGACGATAGATTTCCAGTTATATAACTATAAGGCATCGTGCAATAGCCTTTTATGCCCCAACCCGGGCCCCAGCTATTTCTCACGACAAATCGTTGGGTGTGATCGTCATGACCAACAATGGCCATGCAGTGCCCACCCAGATTTTCCTCCCCGCGGGCCGGCAGCGGAACAACACCGGTGTTGGCAACCGCGTCACTCTCGAAGCTCTCGAACACGGAGCAGCCAAAGATGACGGGGAAACCCTCAGCCAGACAGGCCTTTATCTGCGTGGTTGACTTGGTCACGCTCCAATACTGCACTGACTGCCGCAACAACGCGTCGGTGTAGGCATTGGCCGTCGGCTTTACCGCAAACCGGGTAATCACGTAGGGCCATTCGTGCTCATGTGGCGCGCCGAATTTAGCAATCACTTTAATTCCATCGCGGATGGTGCACCCAGCGTCGATGCTTGCTGTGTGCTCCATGACACGGGCATTGTAATAAATAAACAAACGCGAGGGGGTGACGTCCGGCAGGTTTTGCCGCTTCCAGTCGAAATGCACGGCATAGCCGACGCCCTGGCCAACGCATGAGCCCAACTGACCTTGATCCCAGATCGGCGGACTTTGCGGACGCAGATCAGTTGCTGGCGGCAGGCCCGCACGCATAACCGCATATGGGGCGGCATAGAGAAAGTCGTGGTCGGGGCGGTCGACAATCCAGCCCATGCCGCCGTGTTTCAGGTATTTGCGTCGCATGCTGCCTCCGGTCAGTTGAACCAACCGTCAGCCGCCGCGACAGCAACGGTGTCGTTGTAATAGAGCTTGGTGCGCGTCAGATGGTCGCCGGTGCAGCGCAGCCTGTAGGGGTTGGTGTCTTCTGTCCTTGGCGGATACAGCCCACCCGCGTTGTAGGCGGCGGCGGCCAATATCGGGTCGTAGAGCGTCTTGGCCCGCTGACTGGCGAGATACGCTGTGCCCGCGGCAATAGAGATCTGCGGCTGGTTGAGTTCGTATGCGGTGACCGGACGCCCCAGCATGTCCGACGCGGTGGCGACCAACGTTTGCATCAGCCCGATCGACTGGCGCCCGTCCGGCTCAGTAAGCACCGCCTTGACGATGCCCCGTGACTCAACCGCAATGGTGGTGACGATCAGTTCGAGCGGAACGCCACTCGAGAGCGCGGCGGCCTTGATCTGCGGGCCGAAGTCCTTCCAGATCCGCCGAACGGTGACCGGCTCGCCAACGGTGCGGCCGACGGATACGTCACCCTCGTCCAATATTCCGGCTGGCGTCACCTGCCAGCGCAGCCCACCGAACGGCCCCTGCTTCCAAGCAACTGTATCAGTGACCACCGTCGGCAGGATGGCAATTGGTGCTGTTGTGGGCGCAGCGATCTGCTTGACGATGGAGGCCTGTGCGGCGGCCGCTTCACCGAGCTGCTGGCCCTGGTGCGACAGCACCTGCGAGATACTGTCGTCCTTGCCCTGCGAGCGGGCGTTGTCGCCGTAGTAAAACGAAATGATTTGCGAGGCATATCCGGCGATATTGCCCAAAATCGTGCCGATTATCGTATACCAGGCGGCCGCGAGGGCTGAATTTGTCGGATTTGGCGATATGACGCCCGCAATCATCAAGATGGCGCCAATCACCACCAACAGCATTGAGCCAATGGCAAGAAAGACGATCGCCATGCCCCAGCGCATCATCGGCTGGGCGATGACCGAGGCGATTTGGAAACTACGTGCGGATGCGCGGTCCTTGTTGGCCAGTTCGGCGAATTTGACGTCGTTGGCCAGCTCGAATTGCTGCAGCTTGATCTCAGCCGCGCGCAGGCTGCTCAGGAAGTCCGGATTGCCCGCATTTGCCGCAACAGTGGCCACCACTGCCGGGGGCGGGAGTGGTGCGTCAGGGGCAATATTTGCCGCTTGGTCAGCGGGCAGGAACGCGCGGATGGCCGAACTGACGACGGCCGATGCGAGCAGATTAAACGGTGGTGGGACGAGTAGGCCCGCGAGCAGGGTCGGGGCGGATGATTTGAGGATGGATTCGACGATCGGGGGGAGCGCCATGGTGCCGCACTCCCCTGTGAGGAACAGCTGAAAGTCTTGACGAATCAGGAATTCTATCGTGGCATTATCGGGCCGGCAGAGGGACCGGTAATCAAGTAAGCAGGGAGGTAATTAACTTATTCTCGCTAAACTAGGGGCCGCGCGCCACCCCCGTTGCGGCCCATTTTATGCGAACCGCCTCTGGTCGCTGAGCTACGCATCACGCAGGCTGCGGATTTCGTTTTCGTTGGTGTGTCCTGAGCAGGACAACCCGCTATTTCCGGTCTCGATCTTCACCCTCGGATCACCATAGGCGACCAGCTCGGTGCGCCCACGGCCGCATTTGGTGCAGAAGCCGTTGTCGAATGTGTGGTCCATAATGATTTCGGTCATCGGCGTTTCCATACAAAAAGCCCGCGTCCGCGACGCAGATGAAGGGCTGGCGCGGGGCGGGATAAAGTTTTTGGGGAGGAAACGTCTCAGGCGATGGCAACGCATGAAGCTGATCATCGCCCTACGAACCTAGCTGATACGGCCGAACCCGCTCTCATCTAGATGCGCGCTGTGAGGGGCATAGCCCCTATCTGCCGCGCCCTTTCGAGCGCTTCGGTTTAGATTTCTTCGGTGTGATCACGACAGTCTTGTCGTCGATCGCGGCCCGATCCTTCAGCTTTGGCGACGGCTTACCGCGCGAGAGCGTGCGCTTAGCCATTGGATGCGCGCTTTCTGCCGCCCTTGCGGGGCTTACACTTCGCCATCAGGGAGCCGGCGGCGGAGGTGCTGGCGTGTTCGCAGCAACGGCAGCGGCCAGGGCCGCGTCCTTCTGCTGCAGTTCGTCGGCCAGGGCCCTAATCGCTACCGGATCATCGGCCAATGCCCTGATCTGGTCGGCGAGGCCACCGATCAGCGCAATCGCGCTGTCGACCACACCGCTGTTGGCGTGCACCTGCGCCGATAGGGCGTCGAGTTCTGCTGACATAGACTGTAACTCCTGAGATAATTGAGAGAAGTTCTGTCGCAACTTGGCTGCGACAGCCGTAGCGATGGCTTCAAGATCGTCCTGCTGTAGTCGAATGATAAACTCAGCCATCGTAGGCTTGTCTCCGCAGTGCTAACGCAATATCGTTTTTGCGGCCAAGCAAGGTTCGGCTGGCGTGCCAGGGCCTGGAACGGCGGTGCATGTCACGGCAGGTCTCAGCGCGGCATGGCTCAGCATGGCTGGCGGCGGTCACCCAAGATCGCCGCCCATGCCTTTCATCCCCGCATACGTTTCGCGCGTTCTTTCAACGTGACACGAGTGTGGCAGGCTGGACAAAGCGCGGCGCCGTTCTGCATCGATAACGCTAAATCCGGGCGGTCGCGGCGCTCCTGTATGTGATGAGCGTGTAGCTTCCCGCCGCGGGGCCGACGCGGATCATGCTGCGGATCCTCGCATTGGTAGTTCGCCCGCCTAAGCACGGCAGCGGACCACGCCCGGTGCTCCTTGGTCAGCAGATATGGATCGGTGCCGCCCTGCGGTGGTGACCCGAGGCCAATCCGCTGCGTCGGGCGCATAGTCAGGCGCGGTGGAGTGGGGCGCATCGGGATTTTGCTTTTGTGCCGGGATTATGTCTATTTTCGCGCGGGGTAGTTTCACGAAATGTCGCAGGAGAACGAAAGAATGGGACGAGCCTACGCAATAGAACCCACCGAGTGGCCGAAGATCATCAAACAACTCGAGGCCGGAGAAACCGCGCCAACCATCGCCGAAGCGCATGGCGTGTCGGTTGCCACGATTTACAAAATCCGCGACCGCGCCGTCGAGGAGGCACCCAGGGCCGCCAACGGAAAACCAAAGAGGCGTAGGGCGAAGAAGGCGCAGGCCAACGGTGCGAAGCGCAAGCTACTCACCCAAGAGGGCAGCAACGAGGTCGTAATGCCGAAAATCATGGAGTGGATCAGCGCCTACTATAAGGCACAGCATGATCCAGCCGACCGGCCACGGCTGCAGCGGGCGAACGCAGCTATCGTGCTTCTGGCGGCGGACATCCAAGCCGAGCTGTAAACGACCACGGGAGACCTCGGGGGGGCAAGCCGAGGCGCTTGCGGGCTTTCCACACAGTGGAAATGCTGATTTCCAGCGTCTCGGCTATCCGTCGGGTGGGCAGGCCGGAGAGCCACAGCGCGGTGAAGCGCTTGGCATTGTCCTCGTTCGTGGTTTCCCACGGTGGCCGGTTTCCGCCTCGCATGTCGCGATTATAGACCGGCTGACGATTCGCAGGGGGTTTTATTGGCGCTCTGCGCGGTGCCGCCATCATCCAGGCGCATTACGGCGCAGACCATAATCCACCATGCGACGCAGATGGCAACGTTGTCAATGACCATCGCATAAATAGCGGGTCAGAGGGGTGGTTTTCCCCTATCCCTAGAATTTAGCACAGCCCCAAAACGAGCGGCAACCCTCAATGCCGCTGCACGTAGGCCATGACGAGGTGGTCGTTGGCGGTGGGCACGGGCGGCGCCTGCCAGTCCTTCAGGGCGGTGGCACCGATGGACAGGCCGAGGGCTACGACGATGGCGACGACACAGCTGATCGGGTCTGCTGACATTGGGTTTGCTCCTGGGTTTGCATTTATTATTCAGACCGCTTTGTGCGGCTTAAGGTCGTTGCTCAGTCCAGCTGTCATCATGGTTGTTCGTCCACATCACGCTTGAGCGCATCGAGCATTTCCTGGACGGTCGCGTAACGCGGCAGGGTCGTGGTGCGTGCCTCGTTCATCGCTTCCTGGGTCACTGCGCTCGACTGCTGGCGGTTCCATAGGAAAAAACGGCGCGCCATGGTGCAGTAGGGGTGCCAATCCTCGCGGGCGTGGCAGATGCCGCAGAACTGGCATTCGGGCTGGCTCTTGTCCTCGACCTCGCGCCTGAAGGTGTTCCAGGCCTCGATGTAGTTAGGGACGGTCCGGGCGGGCGACATGGCGCAGATCATTGGTTCTTCTCCCTATCCCTCGCTGCCTTGGCATCGGCGAACTCGCGCTTGCGGACATATTCGCGAGCCCACATGATCGCCCCACGGGCCTCCGTCAGATGCTCCGTCGTCTTCTCATTGAGGCCATCGATCTTGGCGATCAGCTCACGCGCAGCAGTGGCAGCGGCAATCATGTCCTTATCGATGCGGTCGAGCAGAGCGGCCAGATTTGCCACCATCGCTTTGGGATCGGGTCGGTCCTGCACCCAGCGGCCGCCGGGCATTTCCGGCAGAATCATCATCGGATGGCGCGGAATGCGGAACGGCTCGGTCAGGCCGTCGAACCGTAGCACCGATATGATCCACTCCTTCGTCCAGGCGTGCACCGCGTTGCAGCCGGGAGCACCGACGCCCTCCTCGAAGCCGTAGGAAATCCAGGGCAGCGCCTGCTCCCAGGTCAGCACCACGCCGCGTGGCTGGTTGACGTAGTTCGGCACCGTCTCGGATTTGTAGTCGCCCCAGCCCATCTCGCCGATCACCACGGCATCGATCTGCTGGCCATCCGACAGACCCTCGATCCATTGCTTGAGCGTTGGCATAGTCGCTTGTCCCTGGTTATGGCTGCGTCGCTTCGGCGCGGCGAGCGGCGCCGTCGATGCCTCTCGCCACCTGCCACAGAATGAACATAGAAAAGCATCCGGTGAGCGCACCGACCAGTCCAAGAATGAATGCCGCTCTCAGCACATCATTCGTCCGTATAGTCCTTCATAATGGAACGGATCGCACCCTTAACGCCGCCCGGCGTATCCAACGCCAGGGCAATCAAGAGGGCTATCGCCTCCACTTCCTCGCGGCTAAGCGCATCCTCTCCTGCGTAGGCCGACGGAAACAGGCCAAGAACGCGCTTGCGTCCGCCATCAACAGCAACGGCCCAAACGCCATCACCATCCGAGATATAGACATGCGTCATTGGCAAAATACCGCTAGCGACATATCCTGTGTCCTTCGGGTTACCGAATTGTTGTTGTGGCCATAACCATAACGTGCTAGGCCACGGATGACAATGGCTAATCCGCGGCATAGGAATAATTAATATCTGGCAGCAGACGCACCCTATCCCTCTGGAGGAAACAAAATGACACCACCTGCAACCGACGAACTTATCCTCTCTGGCAACGCAACCGCCACCATCGTCAACGGCCACGGCCAGCATGTGGCGGCCTCGGACAACGCTCACATTAACCTCACGAATTCGAGCGGTATTGTCGTCCATAATCTCACGGGCGACATCACCATCAACACGCTCGGGCAGAACGAACTGCACGTCTCAACGCCATCACGCGGCTACCATGGCTCGGTGACAATCAACAATGCGGGCAGCCTGTTGGAGGGCGGGGTTGCCGGGTTCGGCACGAACTACACCATCAATGGCGGATTGTTCGCCAACACCGGCTCGAGCGCTGGGTTCGATGGCCAAACAACCGTGGTCAACGCCGATGTGGTCGGCCGCGGCACGTGGCAGGTCTCGTCGTATCATTCCCCGGGCGCTGGCCATCTAGAATTCGTCAGATCAGTGTCTGAGGACCAAACCGTATTCCTGGCCCCGAGCATTGGCTATGACCATCTACAGATCGACCAACCGAGCCAGTTCCATGCGGCCATCGCTATGGATGGCAAGGCCGCTGTGGACCTGGTGGGATTGGCGGCCGACAGCTACCGCTACGATGCCAGCAGCGGTATTCTAGACTTCTATGCGGGCAGCAACGTGATCGACAGCCTACGCTTCCGGGCGACGCTTCCCGATGGGTTCGGCGTGGCCGCAGGCACCTCTACCGGTAGTGCTGGGGTGGAGATCTTCTCGCAGGCCGGGGTTCCGGGGCTGCATCACGGTGCTGAGCTGCCTGTGCACGTATAATGAGAGTTGGTATTAGCGGCCCCGGCCCGATCCGTGTCCACAACCGGGGCCTATAACCATGTGTCGTTGCCCTATTAGGAGGAGCAGGGCCGCGGATCAGGGGTTAGTTAACGGTGACATTCCCGTCGTTCCAGACGGTCCTTTACTCGTGCATCCTTGGTTGTCTGCCACTGCATATTCCAGGTCGCATCGGCACCACCCGCACATAGCGGCTTGATATGATCGCGCACATAGCCTGGACAGGCGCCCCATTTGCGCCCGGTGGACGGGCATGGGTGTTCCTTCTGGAACTGGCGCGGCACGTCGCGAGAGCGGGCGTGGCTTGGCTGCAGAAACGCGAAGGAGAACAGTATAATGAGCAACAATCGCCGGAGCTTCATTCGCGCAACCGCAATCTGTCAACCATGGATGCCAATACTCTCGGCGTAATCGGCGATGGCGCGTAATTGCGATGGGGTCCACTCCCCATCCAACAGGATACGCCCGCTGTCACACGGTATGATGACATAGCCGTGCTCCTGTGTGAGCGTTCCCTCCAGGCTACCATCCGGCTGCTGAACGGCGCCTCGTAGACAGTCAGGAATGTCCATCACGCGCCTACCATGGCTCGGTAACGATCAACAATGCGGTGATGAGAACGTATACGACGAGGCCGATAGCCGCGATCCAAACCATTACGCTGCCTCCGGAATTTCATAACGAAGCAACAGTCTATCAATCATAGCCAGACAACGGCTACAAAGATGGTCGCGACGCTCAACGAGACGGCGGCAACAAGCGGGTGATGTCCTCCCAAGATTATCCCTCCTGCGACCAACCAGGCGCCGCCAACGGTGGTGATTGCGTGAAATGCTCCAGGTGTCATCACGCTGCCTCCGGCAGCACCGGCGGCGGGTCCTGCATCAATTCATCCACAAGCGGGCCGATGCCCTCGCGGCGGTCAGCGACGCCATTGAGCCATGATATCAGCACCATCCGATTGGTGAACCACAGCTCGGACGCCGCGTTCTCAGCCACTTCCCGCATTGTCCGCCCCTTCTCCCGGGCCAGCAACGCCTCGATGACCTCTGGCGGAAGCCAGCGCACCACGAATATCGGACAGGAATTACCCACAAACTTACGCACAAGGCTGAACGCATCGTCCGGATCGACACCGTCGGGCACCATGCCATAGTTCAGCACCACGATCTCGCGGGCGTAGGTGTTGGTTCCCTCAACCGCGCGATAATACGCGAGGTCCTTCAACTGCGGCCCGACCACGTGCACCGCGATCGTCTCCAGCCCAGCGTCGGCGAACATCTCCGTCATGTCGGGGAGCTTGTCTTGAAGCTGCAGCACCATCGGATCGTCACCGCCGCCCGGATCCACGACGGCGTGCTTGTTGCCGCGGATGGTCTCGTCGATGGCCTCCTCCAGCGCCCGTCGGCGGGCCGGGTCGGAACCATCGGGCTGGCCATCGGGGCCGGTGGGCCGGCGTGCCTCGACGAAGCGGGCGAGCATCGGCGCACGGTCTAGATCCCAGGCCGTGACCTCATGCGCACGCCGCTGCATTTCCTCGAACACCGCGTTGGCGATCGTCGAATTGCCGATGCGGCCACGACCGCCGAAGATGATCATGCGTCGCAACATTCAGCCGATTCCTTCGTAGAGAAATTCCGCGGCGATGAAGTCGCGTTTCAGCGCGTCGAACTCAGAGCCCCGCCGCACCGTCAGACTGCCGCACATCGCAGATTCGTATAATCCATCGCCGTCCTCTTTGATCACGAAGACGCGGCAATGCATGTGCCCGGGCGTCTCGCGACAATAAAGGCGGAATTGATATTTCATGCCGCATCCTCTACTTTCGCGCGATACCGATACAGGGCAATCAGCATCGGAGCGGGAAATCCTAATGCCATTATTAACGGAAGATATGCGGGAGATGGCCACTGCCAGACCAACAGTTCCATAGAAGCTATCATCGGCCACACAAGCCACAGATTTGCCCTGAGCACATCGGTGAAACTTGGCGATCCCCTAGAAAGCCATAGTCTGAACGCCCATAGCACAGCTGATATCGCAGCGACCCAGAAGATAGCGATCAAGCAGAGCCGAATTGTCATGGATTGGATGGGCCACGCTATCATGGCGTATGTCCACGCGGGAACGCTAAGCGTCCAAGCATGAAGAAGAACGCCGCGGCGGTCATCAGTGCCCAGGTAACATAGAACAAGATACTCGGCACGGGCAATTCAATCTGGGGAAACACCAGCACCAACACTACAGCGCTTATTGAACTAGCAAAAACAGCGAAACCACCCGCAGTAGCCACTACTGTAGACGTAAATCGCTCGCGGGCTACTCGCCTTAGTTCGGCAAACGTCGGCCAATATTCGGTCATCAGTTTCCTCCCGTCAGGACCCCTTCGTCCTTAACTTCAGCACCGCATCAACGATAAGGTCGAACGCTACCAATACCACCGCTATCTCCGCCGCTGGAATGTAGAACTCCCAGTAGTATCCGGTCTCGAATAGCGGCGGGGCGATCACCAACATTGCGGCGGTTAATAGAAAAAGGATACGAACCGGCCAAGCATGCACTTCATGTGCTCCTATTCATTGTTTACCGGCACGCCACGAGCCACGGCAGGCCGAGCTGGAGTAATTGACAGTCCGACATTTGCTTCGGCGGATCAGATCGCTCGTGCGCAACTTGCTCTGTTGGGAAGAAAAGGGCGGATATCGTTGGCCACTGGGATATAACCAGCACCCCGACTATCATGACGGCGATCCCTGGCAAGCTAATGCGGCGCATCAGATCCCCGATGTCTGTCATTGCACGCATCTGCATTATTCCTCGAACCGTTTCGACGAATGCCGAGGCTGCGCTAGACCCTCTGGCCTCAGTGGACGTCCGACGCGCCCTTGCCGGTCCTTCGCGATCTGGCGCGCTACGCGGCGATACGCCTCTCTCACTGTCCCCAGGTTCGGCTCTTCCCCGTTCGCATCACGCACACCGCGGGCGGCTATAGCGGCTGCGACCTGCGCCCATGTGGCGCGCTTCTTCTGTTCGGTAATCAGCGCGAAGTTGTCGCGGATGTAGCCCGCCAGCTTCACCGTCCCCGCGCCCTGGCCACCGACCGCACGGGCGATCTCCTCGGCCAGCTTAGGATCGCTCATCGCGAACTCCCCCAGGCTAACTGGCGCTGCGTCTGACGACGCGGTCGCTTGGGTGTGCAGGCCAGAAAGTAAAGACCAGAGAGATAGAGCAGCCACCCGAGGTTAAATATTGCGGCGAGTTGCAAACCGGCGAGTAGCTGCATCGCGTCGATCGGGACTGGAATAGCCGTCCAGAACAGCGCCAAAGTCCGCTGAATACAGCCCGTTATTCGATCATTAGGTAATGCGTCATCCCCGCTCGCCCACCGACGCTCAAGCCTCACCGCTCGGATGATAAACGGTGGATAGAACAACATGAAAACAAACAGCAAGACGGGCGCCGCGATGTAATCATGCACAAACCAGTCGACCATGGCCATCACGGCACTTAGGCCATATCCGGTCATCAGAAAGCCGGCAATGGCGTAGCACGACGCATGGCGATGCAGCGCATCGGCGATCTTCTGAAACACGCGGTCGATCAGGAAGTCGTCGAGGCGGCGCATTATCGAAATACCCCTCGCGTAAAAGGGACGATCACGGCCACAAGGAAGAATGCGAGCGCTGCCAATGCCGCGACGGCAGCATACATCTCTGCCCTGCTGATGAACCAGCGACGGTCTGGCAGAAGCGGGCGGCGCGGTGCTGGCGCTCCCTCCTTGCGCTCCTCAAGAAAGCACATCATGGCTGACACTCGCGCGTCTTCTGTTTTTGATTAAAGTCGGTCATGCTGGCGGCATGCCTCGCACCAAGTTGGTGCGCACCACCCAGATCTGACCGCCGCCGTTGCCTCGCCCATTGGACTTAATCTGCACCGGCTCAATCCACACGCGCACCCCGTGGTGGCCGCGCGAATGCCAGAAATTACGGATATCTTCGGCGTTCTGTTCCGCGCCTGTCTTCGACGTGCTGTCGCGGCACCGACCATTGCCGGGCGACGTCTTGGCCAGGACGATGTCAATGTCGGGACGGTAGTTCATGCCTTGGCATCCGATTGCCTGGAGTGAGAGCGACGGGGCGTGCTGGGGATGGGTCTCGACCTAGCCTTGGCCCCGTCGGCAGCCGTAGTGATGGCTGCTATTCTGTCCAGCGCCTCACGCGGAACATCCGCCAGCGCTGTGTTGTGTGACCAATACGCGTCGCCGGGGGCGTAGCCACGGTGGGTCTCGGTTCGATCATGGCCCCCGGCACCCGATTGCCCGGGATGAGTGGCGACGGCGGTAGCTAACTGGGTCTCGTGGATATTGTGGCCGTCGCCAGCCGCCGTAGCGGCATCTGGTGAATGCATTTCACTGGGGGCGGCGGAACATTGGGTCTCGGGCTGGTTCTGGCCCCCAGCGCCCGATTGCTCGGGATGGGTATGGGTGGCGACGGCGTTCCCTAACTGGGTCTCGGGGAAATTCTGGCCGTCGCCTGCGGCCATCGCCGCATCTGAATTGGTGGCGGGGGCGCTGTCCTTCTGGGTCTCGGAACAATGATGGCCCCCGCCTGCGGCCAATGCCGCGTCTCGTTCAGCCAGCCGCCACGCGGTGCGCAGGTCGGCCAGCAATTCTTTGATCATGACTCGCCGCGCGTCGTTAAAGCAGCGTCCTTTTGTCCATTTATCCGGATGCTTCAGCGGTAGTTCCTCGGTAGCCGCTATGCGCGGCTCGGTCGCGGCGCGACGATGCGCATAGATCTCACCGTATTGTCCATTTGGGTGGGCAGGCACAGCAATTGGCTTGCTGCTTTTCTCTGGATTATTGCCGTCTTCGTCTTTCGCAGCCGCCCATTGAGCTTTGAACAGCGGGTCAGCGATTGCACCGATGATTTGGCCGCGACGTTCCGGGCAATCGAAATACTTTTGCCGCTCGTCGTCGCTTTCACGCTTCCCCGTCTTACCTTTCTGGCGATAGCCATCGATCACGGCTAATCCCATATGCTTCCACAGCCCGGACGTCGTGCGCCATTCGGACAGCGAGATGCCGCTTTCGCCGACGATGATAGCCAGTCCCTTGTCGCCAAGGCCGTTGATGGCGGACGCGAATGGGTAGACGGGCAATTGACGAACGAGACGCGCCATTTCCTTTTCGACGCGTTCCCGCATGTCATCCCAACCGCTGCGGGAAGCTGCATTAGTCAGGATGACGGGAGTCAGGTCGGCGACGGCGGCTGTGTTGTGGATCTCGCCGCTATGTTGGCCGTCACCTCCCTTCTCCACGGCAAGGCGGATGCGCTTCGCCTCGCCGAAGACACGTTTTCTCTCAGCTTCACTCGCATCGAGACGGAAGCCCAACACCGACGCAATCAGGCTTTCAACCGAGCGGTCATGCATCGATTGCGATTTGATGCAGAACTTGCGCTTTCGCTGATGCGCCGCGAGCTGGCGGCAGATTGCGGCGACGGCGGTGGTTGGCTGGGTCTCGCGGATTGCGTGGCCGTCGTCGCCCCCATTGCTGGGGATAGTTGAAGCCGATGGCGCTTGGCGGGTGGGTCTCGTGGCGGGGGTGGCCATCGGCTTCCGCCGGACCTTCACAGGCTCAGCGATATGTGCGGCGGGCGCAGCGCTTATGGGCCTCGGCGCCGGTTTGGCCCACCGCTGACGGCCTGAGCCGCCATTCGGTGTCGTGAATTCGGAAGACGGCGACGTCGGTTGACTGGGTCTCGATTGCTTCTTGGCCGCGGCCTTCCTGCGCACCGCTGTCGGTGCGGTCTTGTTGCTACCCGTCGACGCCATGATCGGCTCCCGCACGTGCGTAGAAATCTTCGATCTCGTTGTCGCGCCAACGCAGGCCAATCACCGCATTGCCGGGCAGGTTGGCGATGAGGTGTTGCCCAAACAGATAATCGCGCCACCCATTGCGCGCCTCACGCTGGCGGGCTTCGGCCCAGATGCGGACATCTCTCACCGTGCAGAGGCGCAGCGGTATGCCGTTGATGATGATCTGGTCGGCTAGCCGCAACTCAACATGCAGGCGAGCGGCAGCCGCTTCGGCGTGCTTGTCGGATAGGCTCGCAAGGGAGGCGACAGGGGAATGGGTCGCGTCAGAAGTTTGGCCCCCCTTGCGTCCGGTCAGAGCGGCGCTACCGGCGTGGGTCTCGGGGCTGGTCTGGCCACCCTGACCGGATGCTGTGCCGGGAGCACCGCGGGTATGCGCTTCAACCGAAACGCGAGACTCGTCGCGCCTCTTCGGCAGCTGCGCCGCGCGCACCTCCCGCGCATCATTCAGCAGCCGCGAAATTGCCCGCTTGAACGCATCCTCCAGACCGTATTCCCGAATGAAGGCCCAGGTGAGTTCTGCGTCTGCCCGCAATTCGCGCCACACGCGATCCTCTCGCGCGAGCGTGCCCTGCAACGACGACACCTCGTCCCACGCCGCAATAGCGACATCCATCAAGCGCTCTTCCGGCCGCTTTATTCCGGCAGCGGCGAGAGCTGCGGCAAGCGCGGTTTGCTCAGTGGGTCGTTTCATCCGGTCTATTCCTCCGTTCTACTCGTTAGGTTTGCCGATGATCACCGCTGCCCCGAACATAAATGCTGCGATACCGTGGGCCACAAACGCGAGTGGTAACGAGTAGTCAGCAATCACCAGCCAGGCGGCTATCTCCAAGACTAGACAGACCAGCAGAGTGGGAAACTTTGAGAACTGGGTCAGGCTGCTAAATATTGCGTCCGCCACCCGATCGAACTTACCGTCGGTCACTAAGGTCATCGTCGTCTCCTCCTCACTGTCCGCACGGGTGGTCTGCCAGGCTCACTGACATGACTCGCACTCGGGCGCGTCCACGCTGCACACCGCTTCCACCGGCGCCATCGTCACTGCCTCATCCTGGCGGTCGAGCAACAGCTTCGTGCTGTCATCCCCAAGCGGGCAGTATTCCTCGCCGGGTCTGGCGCCACATAATTCGCAGCTAACCGTCTTATTCTCGCGTGGGCATACGTCGGTCATGGTTTGCACTTCCTTATTCCTTGGTGAATCTTTTGGATGAATGGACGTATCCGGAAGCCGCAGACGGCGCAGGACGCTGAACGGGGCTCGCAGGTGACGCCGGACGAGCCTTCATGTCGGCCACGACGCGCGACCAGATCTTTCGCACGTTATCCGGTTTTAGATCCTCGCCGTTCCTGCCTCTGATCCCTTCCTTGTGCAGCGCGTCAATGACCGCGTGCCAGTCTGATTTCCCCGACTTTTCCAGCGCAAGATGGCTATAGTTCTCACGCAGCCAACGAAAGACCGGCGACCGCCCGACCTTTCCACGGCCCCGGATAGCCTCTGCTACTTCTCTGATTTGCCGCGGGTTAGGCATCTCGCAATATCCTTTCGCCCCTGAGACGAGGGTCATGACGAAAGGATTTACATGTCAAACCGAGGGTTCGCGCTATCGTATCGAGCACAATGTTCTGGTCGCAACGATAAAACTCAGTCCAGCCCACCTGCCAGACCTTCGGCCAGTCCGGCTTTTTCCAGAATGCTCGGTGGTCGACCAGGGCATCATGAACGGCGGCTTCATCGGTCGGAAGATCATCTATTTCGGTAGCCCAGAACTGCCGAACCGATAACTCCCCTACTCTCCCGGCCGCCAAGAGCAACTGGATCCGGCCGCCTTTGATAAGGGCCGTTCTCAGAATGGTTGCGCCAACCTTGACCACGGAGGCGTCAGGACCGAACGCCGGGATGACGTAGAGGACGCCCCGTCGGCAATGCCCTTCGCTGGTTCGCATCCACTCCTGCCCACACCAATGACAGATACTGAGACGCCCGACTTCCATTACGCGGATATAGCACGTCCTTTTTGCGGATGTCAACGGATTATAGCGGATTTTTCGCGCCCTTTTCACAGCCCTTCCTGGCGTCTTGACAGACGCAAGACGCGTTATGTCTTGCGGGCGCCTAATGTCCTATGGCATTGCGCGGATGTGGCCATCCCTTACGCAGGTGTGCGCTTTGTTGGCAGGACAGGAGGCGGGAACGCGGTGCGCTCGGCCGCCTACAACATGCGAGAGCGGATTATCGGCGAGAAAGTCGGGGAGAATTTCAACTTCAGCGACCGTAGGCAGGAAGCGCTGCACCACGACATTTTATTGCCCGCTGGGGCGGACCCCTCGTTCAAGAACCCCGAGCGGTTGTGGCGGGCCGTTGAGGCGGCCGAAACGCGGAAGGACGCGCGGGTCGCCAAGGAAGTCCTGATCGCCCTGCCGACCGACACCGGGGTGACGAAGCGGGACTGGATTGCGCTGACCGAGAGCTTTGCCCGCGAGCAGTTCGTGGCCCGTGGGGTGGCGGTGCAGATCAATATCCATCACGACAAAGCGGACAATCCGCACGCCCACCTTCTGATCACCACTCGACGCATCGAGGGCGACCGGCTGGCGAGCCACAAAGCGCGTGACCTGGACCCGATCGTCCGGCGTGGGGTTAAGGGGCGCGCGTTCGTCCCAGAGGCACAGGCGTTCGGCAAAGCTTGGGCGGACCATCAGGATAGATATTTCCGCCAGCAGGGACTACCGATCCGCGTCGACCCAATCGCCGTCGTGCCTGGTAGGCACATCGGGCCGGTCCGCCACCGCAAGCCAGACGACAAGAATGCCGCGCACGATGCTGCACTGCGGAAAGCCAACGCGGCATTAATCCAAGATCCGCAGAAAATCATAGAGGCACTAACCCGGCAAAAAGCGACCTTCGACCCCCGCGAGGTATCCCGGTTACTGCACAAGGCGGGGATGGCCAAGCCGGAGGCCGACGCGATGAAGGCCCGGGTGCTCAGTCACAGTTCGGTGGTGCCGCTGTATGACCCGAAAACCGGCGAGCGGGCTGGGCGTTACACAACCCATGCCATCCGTGCGCAAGAGCGAGACGCGATGGCCGTCGCTCGGATGGTGGCCGACAGTCACCATCCGGCGATTGCGCTCAAGGCTCCAGCCCGCCTGCGTGAGGACCAACGTAAGGCATTTGACAGCACATTAACCGCAGGCGGGCTGAAGCTTATCGAGGGCAGGGCCGGCACCGGCAAAACCACCACCCTTTCCGCCATCCGTGACGCGCACGAGGCCGCCGGCTACCGAGTAGTAGGTATGGCGCCGACCAACACCGTGGCGGCCGACATGCGGGTGCGCGAGGGGTTCGCCGAGGCCCGCACGGCGCATAGCTGGCTGTTTGCACTGAAGAACGGACGCGAGCACTGGGACAGGAACACCACCGCCATCCTGGACGAGGGTGCGATGATCTCGGCGCCGATCATGGGCGAAATCCTGGAGCAGGCGCGGCAGTCCGGGGCCAAGCTGATCATCGCGGGCGACGACCGCCAACTGCCCTCGATCGAGCGCGGCGGACTGTTCACCGAGATGGTGAAGGTCCATGGATCGGCCGAAATCACCGGCGTCGTGCGCCAAAACGAGGAGTGGCAGCGGCAGGCCTCGATGGATCTCGCCGCGGGGCGCTTCCACAGCGCGGTGGAGCGGCTGCAGGCCGCAGGGGCGATATCCTGGTCGGAGGATCGTCCGCACGCCGTAGCCGCGCTTGTCGGCGCCTGGGCGAGGGACACTTTGGCTGAGCCGGACAAGACGCGGTTCGCCTTCGCCTGGACCAACGAGGACGTGGACAGGGTAAACGCCGAGTTGCGCGCGGTGCGGGTGGGGCGGGGTGAGTTGGGTGAGATCGACCACGTATTCCAGACCCGGCATGGCAAGGCGACATTCGCGGTCGGCGACCGGGTGCAATTCACCGCCACCCTGAAGCCCAGCATTGCCAACGGTGAGACCGCCACGATCCTCTCTATCCGATCTGGTATGGCCCGGTCGGGCCTGATCGAGGCCAAAACCGACCGCGGCGATCTCGTGCGCTGGAACCCCCAAGAGTTCGACGGGTTCCGCCACGGCTATGCCGGGACGATTTACCGCGGCCAGGGACAAACCCTGGACGCCGCCTACGTTTTGCATTCGGTGCACTGGCGGGCGCCTGCCGCCTATGTCGCCCTGACCCGACAGCGAGAAACGATCAAGCTATTCGTGGCCGAGAGCATCGCGCCGAACGAGCGCGAGTTGGCCGAGCAAATGGGAAGAAAGGAAGAGCGCGGGGCATCACTGCGCTGGGAAGACAATCGGGAGGAGGCACAGAAACGCATGGGCGAGATCAGACTACAGGAAAGGGATACGGAACGCGCCGCACGGCGCGAACGGACCGCACAGCCGGCGGGCAGCGATTTGGAATTCCACGCACGGCAAGTGGTGCAGGGTTGGTCGGATTATCTCGACGTGCTCGACCTGCAAGTCACCAAGGAGATGGCGAGCATTCCCAAAGGTGCGCCAGCAGAGGCTTGGGATCATGCGCATGACCGTGCGTCCAACAAGCTGCAATGGGCGCTGGATCGGGCGGAAGCGTGGTATGCTGAGGTCCGTGCCGACTGGACGCCGCAGCAATGGGCCAAGGCAATTGAGCGAGGCGCGGCGACCGACATCGAGGCGATCCAGGCGGTGGTCAAGAACCTAGACGGCGATGACGTCGCCTATCGCGCGACCCGAGCCGTGATGGACGCAAAGAAACAGCAGACGGAACAGGTGGCGCAGCAGCCGGGGCAGAGCATGCGACGCTGAGTTGGTGCGAATCGGCGGCGGGCCATATCTATCGCCGCCATGAAAAGACCAGCCCAGACAGTTGGCTTGCTTGGACTTAACCATCGCAATTGTGGGTGCGGCATCGGTATCAATGGACGACCGACCGCTGGCCAGGGAGCCATGGACTGGGCGGGCGCCTGGGAAATTCCGTGTCCGGAGTGTGCCGAGCGGATCGCGTTCGCTATGACTGTGGCGCTTGAGCAGGTTCCGAAGGAGCCGCGAGGACGGCGTTCGCTACCCGCCTACGCCGCCGGAAATTATCCAGATAAGCGCCGACGCTAGGCGCAAGCCGATAACCGACGCGGCTATTCTCCCGCGACTTAACGAACAAGCCCTTACGCAGTGGCAATTTCATCGCATCCCAGGCCATCGCTGCCGACGAGCGGTATGTAGCTATCAGGGCCGTTTGAGCGACAAAGCCGCCGTTGGCATCGAAGACAGCCTGTCGCATGTGATGGGCAATCGCGCCTTTCCTAGGGCCTGTCTTCAATTCAAGCGCGCGCTTCCAATCGATAGCGGTCGCCTCTTCTGCAAGCTTCATCTTGAAGCGAGCGCGCGACGAGATACGTCCCCCGGACGGTTTTTGCACCGCCGGCCCTCGCTTCTTCCGCCCGCTCTTCTTCTTCGCTGGCGCTACCCGGGCCAAGCGCCTGCGCCGCTTCTTGGCTGGAGCCGGCAGGACCGGCACCTCAATAATTTCCGTGGCGGCTCGCTCCAGGGTCACCAATGGCCCGCCGTTGGGCCGCGCCTCAAAGGTTCTGACCGCGACGGCCCGGCGATGTTCCGCATCGGTGTAGTAGACGACAAGGAAGTCACCCCTCTTCGCTGTAAGGCGGTCAGAGGCGACCTCTACGAGGATGTCACACTCGACAAGCGGCTGTTTCATTTACCGCACCCTCATGAAGGTTCGGCCATTGTCCTCGGTGATAATGGTCCGGGTTCGGAGATGTCGGGCGATGACCTTGCGAAAAGCAACGGCCTTGGCGCGGTTGGTCAATTCCGGCTCATCCCAACGCGCCAGCAGATCGGCGATGGAGAATTCCGCGCGAGGACGGTGGTCCTGCACAATCCGCTCAAGTTGCTCGCCGTATTGCGACAGCACGGTCGGCTGATTGAGCCAATAGTCCTCGTTCCCGCTCAGGCACAGCTCGACCTTGTTGATCTCAACGATTTCCCCCCGGTCGATCAACGCACGAACCAGTTGGTAACCTTTGCCGATGAACGTGGAATACATGTAGCCAGTTACGCCGTCCTTATAGAGCGACTCCAGCAATTCCACACAGTCCGAGCGTGTGAACCAGCGGCGGCCGTAGGCGGCGGTTATCTCCTTACGCAGCAGATCTGCCGTGAAGCCATTCGGCCTAATCGGCATCAGCTCCCTCCTTTATTTACCGAGCCGAGAGAGGTTAGTATATTGCAGATATGCTAGAAGACAAGTCGGACCAGATGCCCAGACTGTCTCATGCCCTCACCCTCAAGCTGACTGCGGGGATGGTGGCGGAGATTGACGAGTGGCGGCGGCAGCAGCCTGACCTACCAAACCGTGCGGAGGCCATCCGGCGCTTGATCCTGACCAACCCGGCCTTGACGGATAACCCCACGAGAAAGAGGCGGTGACCGCCTGATTACGGCTGCCGCGTATCGGCTTCCTCTATCGGTTCGATTTCCATCCTGAAGCGCAGGCCGCTGAACATGGACCACGCGATCCAGAACGGCATGTGCTTGCTCAGGAAGGACCGGCACGCGATTTCCATGAGCACCATGCACAGCAGTTGGTAGCGCCGCATCATACGTATGTTGTAGATCGCGAGCGCAATATTCGCTGCCAGGACGAGCATAGCGGCGGCCGTCATCACCACCGCGACGGCATCGACAATGTCCATCACGGCATCGGCCCGTCGATCTGCGACAACTCCTTGGCCAGCGCCACGAGGTCGATGGCGTAGCGTTTCTGGAACGTCTTCCACCCGACGTTATGGCCCTGGCGATGGTGATGGACACAGATGCCGACCACGGCCGTGTGGTCCGGCTTCATGCCGGTGCCGGAATTAGCGGCGGTGCGGACGTGGTGCAATTCGATTGGCGTATGCCAGCAGCCTGGAACACAGCAGCCCATGGCACGGATAATCTCCAGCCGTGCGCTGGGGCTTAGCTTCGCTTTAATGGTCGTGTGTTGCAATGATGGTTGTTCCCCGTTATTCGATTATTCCCGTTCCGTCGCGCCCCCGGCCCACACAGCCGGATTGTCCGGTGCCACCGGGAGAGCGGCGGGACGGGGTTCCGCGAACAGCGGCAAGTCCTCGCCCGACCAGCGCTTGATCCGATGGCGGATGTCGTTGGCATGTGTCGGGTCGTGCTCGATGAGGATCGCGTTTAACCCCTCCAGCATGGCAGCTTCGCCCGTGGTGCCGCTACCGGCGAACGGGTCGAGCACAGTTCCGCCCGGTGGCGTGATCAGCCGCACCAGCCAGCGCATCAGCTCCACCGGCTTTACTGTTGGATGCTTGCTGTCGGCGCGATCATCACGATCCGCCTTGGCGCTGTAGAAGAACCTGGATGCGGTGCCTATGTCGGCATACGTATTGACGCCGGGAATTGCCCGTGACTCGCGCCGCACACCAAAGCTGGCTGAAATCTCGTTCCCTGCCGTTGTCACGCTAGGATTGACGTGGCCGCCTGACCGCGCATTCCCAAACGCCGCGAACGCCGCTTCCACTTCGTCGCTGCCGTCGTGCAGCACGTTGGCTGGCCAGCGGCCCAGAGCATGACCTCCCGTATGGGATAATTGTGGCGGTTGCCAGTTATCGTCACGGAAATTGGCCCCGAACTGGACGGTGTTATGTCGAACGCGGTGCGACGTATCGTCCACATCAGTCGCCACTCGACACGCATCGATGTTAATCGCCCCGGTGCCGTGCGCCAGGACGTTCGCAGCGACGGCGCCGACCAGCGGCTTGCGCGCGAGTATGATCGGTTCAAAGGCGGGCTTTAGAGCGGTTCCCCAGCCGGCCCACTGCTGCGCCTCGGGTGTGGCGGGGGTGGTTATATCGCGGCAATGTCCCGAAACGATGTCCCCGTGGTATCCTGCCGAAGTGCCACGACCTATCGTCCGCCCACTAATCGTCGCTGTGTTGCCTACGACTTCCCGCTCAGCGCCCGCCGCCCTGTCGATTGCCTTGCTGATATCGTGCGACTTGGGAAAGCCGCTGCCATACAGCCAACACAGCGTATCGCGAATCTCGAAGCCCGCGTCCTCAATCGCGCAAGTCATGCGATGGTATGTGCGTGTGCCGCCAAATGCCACGAGATACCCGCCGGGCTTCAGCACACGCCACACCGCACGCCATGTGTCGGGCTGGAACGCGATGTCACCGCCGTCCCACTGCTTGCCCATGAAGCCGCCCTTGGGCTCTTTCGGCCGTCCGATTGGCGTATATTGGCCAGGGTAAGGCGAGCGTGTGCCGGTGTTGTTCGTTAGATGATACGGCGGATCAGTAACACACGCATGCACGCTGTCGGCGTCAAGTGTCGCCAGCACGTCGCGGCAGTCACCTTCGCGCAGCGTGATCACGCCGCTTCTCGCGAAACATGGAAGCCCTCGCGGGCCAGCACATTCAGCAGCACCGTCGCCCAATGCCCTGGCGCATGCTCGGCCAACATTGTCCACTCCTCGACCACATCCACGATGATATCGATCACTTGCGCCTGCTCGACCTCGGTCATCGCTGGATCGATGCCGTCGATCACGCTCTTACCCCGGCTCCGTGGTCATTCCGTTGCGCAACAGAATGGAGGAGTGAGCGTCGCCCGCAGCCACGCGAGCAGAAGGTGCTCCCGCTTAAGCTCACGAACAGGTTGCCGCATTGCGGACAGGTCGTGGGGTTCACCACCAGCACCGTCTCCCCGGGCAACTTTCCGTGCCTGCCTTTGCGCCTCGGTTTGTCGATGGTCACGTCGTAGCAACTCAACGTCGCAATCATCAGGTGCCAACGCATTGTCGCCGGACTAGCTAGCGTATCGTCCTTATTCGATCGCGCGCACCACATCCGCGCAACGGTGTGCATCGGCATCAGCTCCGCAATCCTGTCGTAGATCTCCCCCAGGGTCGTTGGCTTATTTATGCGCTCGGTGAGATACCGGCGAAGTTCGATGCGCCATGCCGGCGGTTGCGCCATTCGTTAGCCCTCTCTT
>Ga0207647_10000632_pt1 | contig 27429 bp, 24 predicted proteins | sample KBSCornC2_FD_184295 | JGI IMG/M metagenome (GOLD analysis project Ga0207647, IMG submission 184295) | Corn rhizosphere microbial communities from Kellogg Biological Station, Michigan, USA - C2 (SPAdes) (version 2) | ecosystem: Host-associated > Plants > Roots > Rhizosphere ... | reverse complement strand
CCCGCTTGCCGACGAGCGGCTCGAGGTGTTGCGCGTGGCGGCAAGCCGGCTATGGCGCAGCCATGCAGTTTTGGATGACGGGCTGTTGCTAAGCTTGATCCGTCACGGATACAGCCTGGAGCAAGTGAGGCTTTTGCAGGCATTCATCCGCCGGAGCGGAACGCCTGCTTGAGACGGAACAGCAGCGGGGCAAGCGTAAGCGCGCAATCGCTTTCCATCGCTTGAAAGCTGAACCTTTACCTGCTCGATCCGGTCTCCGCCGACGATGACGATCCGCGAACTGCCTGCCGCAGGCAGTTCCTAGCCCCGCCGCGTCAGCTTGGCAGCTTCGGCAGCAGCCGCCTCGATCGCTTGCGGATCAACCGCGCCGCGCTGCACCAGCCAGGATCCACCCACGCAGAGGACGGCGTCGAGCGCCAGCCAATCAGGCGCGGTCTTTTGGGTGATGCCGCCGGTGGGACAGAATCGGCATTGATGGAAGGGAGCAGCGAGTGCCTTCAGCGCCGCGATCCCGCCGGACGCCTCCGCCGGAAAGAATTTGAAATGGCTGAGCCCCAGATCGAGCCCGCGCATGATATCGCTGGCGGTGGAGATGCCGGGTAGCAGCGCTATGCCGCGCTCGATCGCAGCGCTGGCGAGCCCCTGGGTCAGCCCGGGGCTGACGATGAAACGCGCGCCCGCTGCGATGCTGGCATCGAGCTGCGCTTCGTTGAGCACGGTGCCGGCGCCGACCACCGCGCCTTCGACCTTCGCCATCTCCGCGATCACATCCAGCGCGGCAGCAGTCCTGAGCGTCACTTCAAGCGCGCGAAGGCCGCCGGCCACCAGAGATCGCGCGATAGCCTGCGCCTGGGCTGCATCATCGATCACCAGCACCGGGATCACCGGGGCCAGCCGCATCACTGCCTCAACATCCATTAGCGCGCATGCTCCTTGTCCATTGCGGCCAGCATCGCCGACGCGCCGCGCTCGGCCTCGTCCGCACCCTGACGCATAAAGGCGAAAAGTTCGCGTCCCGTCCCCATGGTGATCGGCGGCGCGGCGGCATCGCCACGCGCATTCCAGTCGCCCGCGTCGACCAGCGCGATCAGTTCGCCGTTTTCGGCCGAAAGACGAACGACATCGCCATCTCTCAGCTTCGCAATGGGTCCGCCGCCCAGCGCCTCCGGCGAGACATGAATGGCTGCCGGAACCTTGCCGGAGGCACCCGACATGCGCCCGTCGGTTACCAGCGCGACCTTGAAGCCCTTGTCCTGCAACACACCGAGCGAGGGCGTCAGCTTGTGCAGCTCCGGCATGCCGTTGGCGCGTGGCCCCTGAAACCGGACCACCACGATCACGTCGCGATCAAGCTCGCCGTTTTTGAAGGCCTTGAGCACCTCGTCCTGATCGAAAAAGATGCGGACGGGGGCCTCGATCGTCCAACGCGCCGGATCGACCGCGCTCGTTTTGAAGATGGCGCGGCCGAGATTGCCGCTCACCAGCCGCATGCCGCCATCGGGGCTGAACGGCGCGTCGATCGAACGCAGCATCGCCTCGTCCCGGCTTGCCGCCGGCCCATCGCGCCAGACCAGTGTCTCGCCGTCGATCGCGGGCTCGCGCGCATAATCGCCAAGATCGGCTCCCCCCACGGTGAGGATATCGCGATGGAGCAGCCCGCCGCGCAACAATTCCCGAATGACATAGGCCATGCCGCCCGCCGCATGAAAATGATTCACGTCACCCGAGCCATTGGGGTAGACGCGCGCGATCAGCGGCACGGCCGAGGACAGCCGATCCAGATCCTCCCAATCGATCATGATGCCCGCAGCGCGCGCGATCGCTGGCAGGTGAATGGCATGATTGGTCGAGCCGCCGGTGGCCAGCAGGCCCACTGCCGCGTTCACGATCGCCTTTTCGTCGACGCAGCGGCCAAGCGGTCGATAGTCATTGCCGTCCCAGCCGATCTCCGCCAGCCGGTGCACGGCGACCCGCGTCAATTCCTGCCGCAGCTTCGTGCCCGGATTGACGAACGCGGCGCCCGGCACGTGCAGGCCCATCACCTCCATCATCATCTGGTTCGAATTGGCGGTGCCGTAGAAGGTGCATGTCCCTGCGCCATGATAGCTTGCCGCTTCGGCCTCAAGCAGCTCGGCGCGCCCAACCTTGCCCTCGGCGTAGAGCTGCCTCACGCGCTGCTTCTCCTTGTTGGCCAGGCCCGACGGCATCGGCCCGGCCGGAACGAGGATAGTCGGCAAATGGCCGAAGCGAAGCGCGCCGATCAGCAACCCCGGCACGATCTTGTCGCAGATCCCGAGCAATGCGGCAGCTTCGAACATGCCGTGCGAAAGCGCAACGGCTGTCGAAAGGGCGATCGTATCGCGGCTGAACAGCGATAGCTCCATGCCAAGCTGGCCTTGCGTCACCCCGTCGCACATCGCCGGCACGCCGCCCGCCACCTGCGCGGTCACGCCCGCTTCGCGCGCGAACAGCTTCATCTGTTCGGGATAGCGGCCATAGGGCTGATGGGCCGAGAGCATGTCGTTATAGGCCGTGACGATGCCGATGTTCATCACCTTGCCGGTGCGGATCACGGCCTTGTCCTCGCCCGCCGCTGCAAATCCATGCGCAAGATTGCCGCAGGACAAGCGCGGCCGATCGACGCCCCCATCCCGCTCACGCGCAATCAGGTCGAGATAGCGAGCCCGCGTCTCTTTCGAACGCAGGACGATGCGATCGGTCACCGCCGCCACGATCGGGTGCATATTGGTCATGCCATGCCTTTCCGGCTCATCCGGCCTGTTCGAACCAGCTATGGCCGTGCCGTTCCGTCAGCGCGATCGCAGCGGCAGGGCCCCAGCTCCCGGCGGGATAAGGACGCGGCTTCATGCCTGTCTGCTGAATGCCCGCATGAATGCCATCAATCCACTTCCATGCCGCCTCGATCTCGTCCCGGCGCACGAACAAGGTCGAATTGCCCTTGAGCACGTCGAGGATCAGGCGTTCATAGGCGATGCGCCGACGATAGCTGCCAAACGCATCAGTGAGCGAAAGGTTGAGGGCGAGCGGATGAAGCCGCATGCCATCGAGCCCGGGCTGCTTGTTCATTACGTGGAGCGTCACCGTTTCCTGCGGCTGAAGCTGGATCTGAAGCCGGTTGGGCTGGAGAAACGAGCCCACTCCGGCAAAGATATTGTGCGGCACGGGCTTTAGCTGGAAGACGATCTCGGTCTGGCGCGTGGCCAGCCGTTTGCCGGTGCGCAAGTAGAATGGCACGCCAGCCCAGCGCCAATTGTCGATATGCGCACGGATCGCGACGAAGGTCTCGGTGTCGCTGGCGGTCGCCGCACCCTCTTCCTCGCGATAGCCCGGCACCGCATGGCCCCCGGACGCACCCGCTGCATATTGGCCGGTAACGACATTGGCCGCGACCTCGGCCGCACCGATCGGCCGCAGGCTTTCGAGCACCTTCACCTTCTCATTGCGCACCGCCGCGGGATCGAGGCTGTAAGGCGCCTCCATTGCGAGCAACGCGAGCAGTTGAAGCATATGGTTTTGCACCATGTCGCGCAGCGAGCCGGCCTTGTCGAAATAGCCCCACCGCCCCTCGATACCGACCGTCTCCGCGACCGTGATCTGGACGTGATCGATCGCTGATGCGTTCCAGAGCGGTTCGAACAGGCTATTGCCGAAACGAAGCGCGAGGAGGTTCTGGACGGTCTCCTTGCCCAGATAATGATCGATGCGGAAAATCTGGTCTTCATCGAAAGCTTGGGCGACGGCGCTGTTCACCACCCGGCTCGATGCGAGATCCATTCCGATCGGCTTTTCAAGCACGATCCGGGAACGCGCATCGACCAATTGCGCATCCTTGAGCGCGAGGCAGAAAGGGCCGAACTGATCGGGCGGGGTCGACATGAAGAAGACGAGCTCGGCATCGGGCCGCGCCACCTCGCGCAGCGTCGCGAACGTGTCGGGCTCGTCATTGGCGATGCGGACATATCGCGCAATCGCCATGAATGCCTCGCGATCGCCGCCGCTCGGCAGGCTGGCGGATTGATCGAGCGAATTGGCAATCAGCCGGCGTAACCCCTCCTCATCGAGTTCGGAGCGGCCGACCCCGACGATGCGGATACCCTCAGGCAACAGCCCTTCAACGAACAGCGCATAGAGCGACGGCCACAGCATCCGCCGCGCAAGATCTCCTGCCGCGCCAGCGAGGATGAAACTGATCATCGCCTTCTCCTTAAAATCTGCTGGCCCTTATGCTGCATTCGCGAAGCCAATCAAGGCGGCACTGGCGGGGGTCTGCCCGATCTGCCAATATCTCGCCGAGACCATAGGCCGATGATGCAGGAGCAGCCCCGCAAAATCATCCATGTCGACATGGACGCGTTTTACGCGTCGGTCGAGCAACGCGACGATCCGGCGCTGCGGGACACGCCGGTGGCGGTGGGTGGATCTTCGGCACGCGGCGTGGTCGCGGCCGCCAGCTACGAAGCGCGCAAGTTCGGCGTCCGCTCGGCCATGCCGTCGGTGACCGCGCTCAGGCGATGCCCGGATCTCGTTTTCGTCAAGCCGCGGTTCGAGGTCTACAGCGCGATTTCGCGCCAGATCCGCGCGATCTTCGCGGATTATACCGATCTGATCGAGCCGCTGTCGCTGGACGAGGCCTATCTCGACGTCAGCGAAGACAGGACGGGCCTCGGGTCGGCACGCGCCATCGCCGAGGCGATCCGCCAGCGCATCCGCAGCGAAACGGGCCTGACCGCGTCTGCCGGCGTTTCCTACAACAAGTTCATCGCCAAGCTGGCGTCGGACCAGAACAAGCCCGACGGCCTGTGCGTCATTCCACCGGCCAAGGGGCCGGCGTTCGTGGCGAGCCTGCCGGTCAGCCGGTTTCACGGCGTCGGGCCGGTGACGACGGCCAAGATGGAACGCCTCGGCATTCTTACCGGCGCGGATTTGCGCGAGCGTTCGCTGGAGTTCCTCCACGCCCATTTCGGGAAATATGCCACCTATTTGTATGGGGCTGCGCGCGGCGAAGATCATCGGGCGGTTCGATCCAATCGCATCGCCAAATCGGTGGGCGCCGAGCGAACCTTCGGACAGGACGTGACCGACAGCAGCGATATCTTCGCTGCATTGGACAGGGTTGCCGATGCCGCCTGGGAAAGGATCACCCGACACGAGGTGCGCGGGCGCACGGTGACGCTGAAGCTGCGCTACGCCGACTTCCGCACGATCACCCGCGCGCGCTCGATCCCGGGATTTTTCGTTGATCGTCAGGCTTTCGGCGCTGCAGGCGAGGAGTTGCTGCGAGCATTGTTTCCGCTTCCGATGGGCGTGCGTCTCCTGGGACTGACCCTGTCGACGATCATACCGGACGGCGCGGAAGAGCTGGAGCGGCAGCCAGCGCTGCCGCTTTGATCATTCGACGGCTTTTGCCAGGCCGGACAGGATCATGGTCCATCCCTCGCGGGTGCGATCCTCATAGCTGGCCCATTTCGGATCCAACTCATGAGTCAGTGTCAGGAGCGAGCCTTCATCTTCCGCTACGATATCGACGACAACCTTGGTCGGTTCGCTGCCTTCCATCGCCGAAAATGCGAACGCGAGCCGGTGCGGCCGCCGGAGCTCGAGATATTCTCCGACATGCTCGACGAGCGCGTCGCCGCGCTGCTCGTCGATGTGGAACCTGCCGCCGACGCGCGGATCGATCGCCACACGCTTCATCTGGCCTTCGGGTGTCGCGAACAGCCATCGTCCGGCAGAGGCCGGATCAAGCCATGCGTCGAACACGCGCTCGGGCCTAGCGTCGATCCGGCAGGAGATGGTGAGAAGGATCGGCGAAGCGCTCATGGCGAGCAAATCCTCCCACAGACTTATTTCGGCGCGAGCACCATAAGCATCTGGCGGCCCTCCATGCGCGGGAATTGCTCGACCTTAGCGGTTTCCAGCATATCCTGCTGCACGCGCTGGAGCACCTGCATGCCGAGCTGACCATGCGCCAGCTCGCGGCCGCGGAAACGAAGCGTGACCTTCACCTTGTCGCCTTCGTCGATGAACTCATGGACCTTCTTCATCTTGGTCTCATAATCATGGTCATCGATGTTCGGACGCATCTTGATCTCCTTGATCTCCTGCGTCTTCTGGCTCTTGCGCGCCGCGTTGGCTTTCTTCTGGGCCTCATATTTGAATTTGCCGACATCCAGAAACTTGGCGACCGGCGGATCGGCGTTGGGGGAGACTTCGACCAGATCGAGCCCGGCCTCAGCCGCCTGCTCGATCGCTTCGCGCGTATACATCACACCCAGATTTTCGCCATTCTCATCGATCACCCGAACCTTCGGCGAGACGATGAACTCATTGAAGCGAGGGCCATTGAGCGGCATCGGCGGCTGCCCAAGCGGGCGCCGGGTCATCATTGGGGGACGTATAGGTGCTTCTCCTGTAGCTGTTGAACGCCGCTCATGTAATATGTGCGCGGCGCTTTTAAAAGATGCACGGGGAAGCCCGCGCCATTTTCTCGCAAGTGTGACCCTTTCGCGTCAACATGCGCGATCGGGATGGCGATGACGCCGATAGCTGCGAGCTAGAGGAACGCCAGGCAATATAAACCGCTCAACGCGCCCACCGCGACGTTGAGCAGCGTATCGGCATCGTCGGCATCGTCGATCAGGCCTGCCAGGCCACCTACGAACCCGCCCATTAAAAAGATAATTAAATCGGTCATTATTCGTCATGGATAGTTACGACCGCGCGCGATTCGAATCAACAATCTGTATTGGGATTCAACTAATTTCGACGAAGATGATAATGTTTCTCAATATCCGATTTATTATGAGACAGCGAAGTGGCTGGTACTCTATCATGAGATATATTTTCTAGAGAATAACTTGGTTTTTACTCCGGAACTTTTGATATTGTCCGGAGTTTGCGGTATCGACCAAGAAGCCCCCGGTGGCCGAATCGACGAGGATATGTCGCATGCTCACGCGCGCCGCCGCCCCGCATAGCAAGGCTGGCTCATTCGAGGGCCGTAACGGCGCAATGCCGGGCGCGACCACAAACTTTCGAACGGTGGCAGAAAAATTATACGATTTCCTTGCGGTTCAGCCCGGAGGGCGGCGTCCTTGCACGGCTGGACATGTCTTTACGCCCGCCTGAGCCGACACCGGCCTGTTCCTGGCGCCAGGGACGGGAACAGCCGGCACAGGGTTTGCGCTGGTTGGTAGTTAGTTGCTGGAGTTAAGTGATGGCATCGGTATCGGACAGACGAGAAGCGGTTCCTCGCCAAGGTGGAACCCTGCGTGACTATCTGGCGATCGCTCGCCTCGATCACAGCACGAAGCATGTCTTCATCCTGCCGGGCGTCATACTCGCTTGCCTTCTGCGTGGCGTCGGCAGCACGCCTTTGCTCAAGCCGGTTCTGCTGGGGCTCGTCGCCGCCTTCTGCATCGCATCGGCAAACTATGTCATCAACGAATGGCTCGACCGCGATTTCGATCGGCATCATCCGACCAAGGCTTCGCGCGCCTCGGTTCAGCGTGAGCTGAGGGGATCCTATGTCTTCATCGAGTGGACCTTGTTCGTTGTCTGCGGCCTTACCGCGGCGGCATTTGCCAGCACGACCATGCTTGCGATCGCCGCGATCTTCGGGCTGCAGGGCATCGTCTACAATGTTCAGCCGATGCGATCGAAGGACATTCCCTATTTCGATGTGATCTCCGAATCGATCAACAACCCGCTCCGCTTGCTGATCGGCTGGGCGATGATCGATCCGACTACCCTGCCGCCGGGATCGATCGTCGCCGCCTATTGGCTGGGTGGAGCCTTCCTAATGGGGGCAAAGCGGCTTTCGGAATATCGCCAGATCACCGCCAGCCACGGACGCGATCAGCTTTTACGTTACCGCAAGAGCTTCGCGGGATATGATGAAGTGTCCCTCACCGTCAGCTGCTTCATCTATGCTTTGCTGTCGAGCTTTGCCTTGGCGGTATTTCTCATCAAATATCGCATCGAATACATAAACGTCATGCCGTTCATCGTGATGTTGTTCGGACAATATCTTGCGCTTTCGATGAAGAGCGACTCATCGGCACAGAAGCCGGAAAAGCTCTATCGCGAAAAGGAGCTGATCATGATGTCGATCATTATCGCGCTCATGTTCGTCGTGACGACGGTGATCGATATGCCGTGGCTCGACAGGCTGACGTCGCAAACCTTCATCCGCATAGGCTGATCGCATTGCATCGTCGTCAAGCCGCGGACCCGGTTTGCGGATAGGGAGCCACTGGGCATGTCGCTGGGCGGCACGATAGAGCAGCTTCACCTTCGCATGTCCCGGGCAAACCCGGTTTTTGCCGGCGCCGTCATCGCGCTGCTCGCGGTCGCAATCGCCACGGCCTTTTCGTTCGAGCGTTTCACGACCGCCTACACGGATAATCTGACGCCCTTCAAAAGCTCGGCCGCGCTGTTGCTTCTGCTGGCGCTGCTCATGCTGGCGACCAGGCCGCTGACATTGCAAGCATTGGCCCGAACGCGCTGGACAGTGATGGTTATGCTGGTAGCGGCAGCGCTGGTAACGGCATCGCTGCTGACACGGTTCCTGATCCTGCATTCCTTCATGACCGACGATGAATTCGTCTATGCATTCCAGGCGCAGACCTATCTCGCCGGCCGCGTCTGGAACCCCGCGCCGCCTCTCGGCGATGTACTGACGCCCCATTTCGTCGGTTTGGCCGCCGGCAAATGGTTCGGCATGTATCCGCCGGGCTGGCCGATGGTGCTGGCCTTGTTCGAGGCGCTGGGGTTACCGGCGGAGGCGGCGATCGTCGCGCTGATCGTGGCCGCCGTGGCGCTGCTCGCCGCACTTGTGCGAGGAAAAGGGGACGCAGCGCTCGCCATCCTCGCCGTCGCCGCTTTTGCCGCGGCGCCTTTCACGATTTTCAACGGCGGCGCGCTCTATTCGCATTTTGCATGCGCGGTGTTCATCCTGCTCGCTGCCTTGGCGACTGATCGCGCGCTCGCATCACAATCCTTCCCATGGGCCGTGATAGGTGGCGCGGCATTGGGCATGGTCGGAGTGAGCCGGAATCTCTCGGCCATCGCCGTGGGCGCTCCGATCGGCATCGCGCTGTTACTCTCACCGCATCGGATCAAGCTGATCGCGGGCTTCGCTCTGGGCTGCGCGCCGTTCGGCGTAGCGCTTTTATGGTATCAAAAGGCATTGACCGGCAGCCCGTTCAAATCGCCCTACTGGCTGGCGGGGAGAACGGTCGACCATCTTTATTTCGATCCGCCATCCGTCCTGAAGGGCCTCCGGCTCTCGGTGGAGCGCTTGATGGAGCTCAGCTTCTGGACCTCGCCGGTTCTGCTCCTGCTGCTCGGCGGCGCGTTGCTGATCAAGGCCAGGGCGCGCAAGCTTGGCTTCATCGATTTCATCTTTCCGGCGGCGGTGATCGCCTACATCTTCTACCCGATGAGCCCCGTCTACCAATATGGGCCGCGCTATCTTTTTGAATTCTGGCCGCTTGCGCTCGTGACGATCGTGAGCGGCTTCGCGCTGGCAACAGCGCAATGGCAGGCTTACGCACGCGCCTTGCTGCTGATTTCGTGCGCCTATGGGATATTGCTTTGGCCTTTCGTCGGCCGCGAATATCAGCGCTTCTCCCACCAGAATCTCGCGATGGAAAATCAGATCAAGGCGAAGGGACTCGACCACGCCGTCGTCTGCATTCGCGGCGACTCGAATTTCACACAATCGCGGCCGAGCGAAAGCCTTGCGCGGAACGATATCAATGCTTCCGGCCCGATATTGGAAGCGCGGTGTGACTTGACGACACCTGCCGCGCTCGCCGCGACTTTCCCTGATCGTTCCATCTGGACCTATGACGCGAATGACCGGCTGACCCTCGCATCCCCGCCCCGCGCGGCCCCCGCGCCAGCGCCCGCCGTCCCGGACGAAGCCGTCGCCGAAAGCGGCATTGTCGCCCGGCTCGCGGGATGGATTGTCGATGTGATCAGCAAGGCCGGCTATGGCGGCATAACGCTCCTGATGGCGATCGAAAGCGCCTGTATTCCGCTGCCCTCCGAAATCATCATGCCGTTCGCAGGCTATCTCGTCTCGATCGGCAGGCTGAACCTGCTGGGCGCGTCGATCGCCGGTGCGATCGGCTGCAATCTCGGTTCGATCGTCGCGTACGCAGCCGGGCGATATGGCGGCAGGCCGCTGATCCAGCGCTGGGGAAAATGGCTGCTGATCAGCGAGCATGATCTGGAGCGCGCCGATGCCTTCTTCACGCGCTACGGAAGCGGTGCCGTTTTCTTCGGGCGGCTGCTCCCCGTCATCCGGACTTTCATTGCCTTTCCGGCGGGCGTGGTACGCATGAACATGCTCCGGTTCCACATCTATACGTTTCTGGGCTCATGGCCATGGTGCCTGGCGCTGGCCTGGATCGGCATGAAGCTGGGTAATGCCTGGAATTCGGATCCCCGCCTGAAGCACGCGCTGCACGGGCTCGATGCGATCATTATTGTTGCAGTCCTGGCTGCCGTCGGCTTCTATATCTGGCATCACCTGAGAGGACGGAACCCGTCATTGTCCGAGCAGCTTGAACCTCTTCACGAAACCGAGCGGACATCCGGTTGAAAAGTGATATAATCCTGCCCAAGGCCTCCGTAAGATTGACGCTCGCATTAGGTGCGGCGCTGCTTATCGGATCGCTCCTCTTCGGCCTCCTGCTCGCCCGTGTTCAACCGCACGGCCATAATGGCACCGTTCTCGACGCCTCGCGCGCCGTACTGGCGGGCCAATCGATGATCGATTCCTGGCTGCCAATGGGTAAGGCGCTACAGGTCTGGCGAAGCCCGGCCGGGCAAGACATCTACGCCAAGGTGTTTTTCGCGCCGGGCGATGCCTATCAATATCCGCCGGCGGCGCTGTTCTTTGCAATGATACTGGACGCGAAGCCGGCCCCTGTTCCCACGCCGCTCGAAACCTTTACGCTGTTCGCGGCCCTGGCGGTGGTGGCGCTCTCCACGGCTTATATATTCGAGCGGATGATGACCCTGCGCGGCTTTGAGCTTGGCCCGCCATGGCAGCGCGCGCTGCGCTGGATATTCGTCTTCGCTCTCACATTAACCTTTTATCCGGTGGTGCGGGCATTCGAGCTGGGCCAGGCGCAGCTCTGGATCGATGCCCTGTTCGCCGCAGCGCTCGCGGCGTGGCTGGCGCGGCGCCAGGCGTTGTCGGGGGTTCTCGTCGGTGCGATCTGCCTGCTGAAGCCGCAGCTGAGCCTGCTGCTCATCTGGGGCATCATCCGCAAGCAATGGTCGTTCGCGGGCGCCATCGCAGCCTTCTGCGCCGTCACCTTCGGAATCTCTTTGATCTATTTCGGGCTGCAAAATCATCTGAGCTATTTGAAAGTGCTCTCGGTGCTCTCGCAACATGGCGAGTCGGTCTATCCCAACCAGTCCGTAAACGGATTGCTGGGCCGCCTGATGTCGCTGCAGGATCCGGAGAGCTTCAACAATCTGAAGTGGCGGGAAAGCCTGCCACCCTACCATCCGCTCATTTACTGGGGCACGATGATTTCCAGCATCCTGATCCTGTTGCCCGCACTGCTGTGGCGATCGGACAATGATTTGATCCAGCGCACCCTCGACCTTTGCACGATGGCGCTGAGCGCGACGATCGCCTCACCGATCGCATGGAATCATCATTACGGCGTGGTTTTCCCGATCTTCGCGGTCGCGCTGATCGGCGCCTGGGGACGATGGCGAGCGGTGGCGCTGATCGCCGCCAGCTATGTCGTGGCCAGCCATTTCCTCCCGTTCACCGGCGAGTTCGCCAAAAGCAAACTCAACGTCATCCAGTCCTATCTGTTTTTCGCGATGCTGGTGCTGCTGGGCGTGCTTTACGAACTGCGCGCTCGTTCGTCGCCCGCCCATGTCCACGCCTCGGCGCGGTCATGATCGGTCCATGGCGCCGTCGGAAAAGCTGCATCGCCATCACGGCAATCGCGATTGCCTGGACAGTGCCTGCCTGCGCCAGTGGCGAAAAGGGCTGGGAAACAGCGAGCAGCATCGGCGCTTATGGCCTCACCGCCGCCGCAATCGGGGTGCCGCTGATCAATGGCGACACAGCCGGAGCGTTGCAAGCCAGCGGCAGCACCGCTGCGGCGGAACTCATCGCAACCGGTTTGAAGGAAGCCTTTCCGGAATGGCGGCCCGATCGCAGCAACCGCAAGAGCTTCCCTTCAGGACATAGCTCGATCGCCTTCGCGGCCGCCGCCACGATCTTCAACCGCGAGGGCCCGGTGATGGGCATTCCGGCGATGGCAGTCGCGAGCTTCGTCGGCGTTGCGCGGGTGAAGGCGGACAAGCATCATTGGTATGATTGCGTGGCAGGCGCCGGGATCGGCATGGCGTCCGGCTTCCTGATCACCCACCGCCGCCCGGAACGAACGGCTATGCTGATCCCCTGGGGCGACACCCATGGCGGAGGCATCAGCTTCGCGACGCGTTTTTGAGCGGCGCTACGCGCCAGCCTCCTTTTCGAGGCGGACGAGCAATGCTCCCTCGCTGACCTGCCCGCCCGCCTTGGCCTTCACCTCCGCGACGGCGCCATCGAACGGGGCGACCATCGCCTGCTCCATCTTCATCGCCTCAAGCACGACGAGCTTCTGCCCACGAACGACGCGATCGCCCTCGGCCACCTCGACGGCGATCACCTTGCCCGGCATGGGAGCAAGAATGGCGCCGTCGCCTGCGCTCGCACCACCGCCGCCGCCGCCGTGACCGGCCGCGGGCAGTTCAAAATAATGCGGCCAGCCTCGATCGAGCACTACCACTCCACCATCGACCGCACACACCGGAAGGTTTGACGCCGGACCATCTTTGACTTCGATGGTTTGCCTGCCGTCGCTGAGCCAAAGCCTGTTCGACGAAGCGCTGTTCAGGCGAAAGCCAGCCAGCCTGTGCCACGTCGTTGATCCCGCGAAAGTCTGCGAGAGCCGAGCGGCTGCGGCAGCAACCACCGCCTCGCCAGCCGCACTGGCCGCAAGCAGGGCATCGCCTTCGGCAGCGATAAAGCCGGTATCGACATCGCCCGCGACAAATCGCGGATGCCTTAGCAGCGCCGACAGGAAACCGGCGTTGTTGTGCACCGGCCACGTCAGCACTACATCGGTTGCCGTCGCGAGCTTTGCCGCCACCTGCTCGCGCACCGGCGCATGCGCGATCAGCTTGGCGATCATCGGATCATAATGCGGCGTGACGGCGTCGCCCTGTTCGACGCCGCTGTCCACCCGCACCGCATCGGTCGGAAGCGAAAGCAGCTCGAGCTTGCCGATCGAAGGCAGGAAGCCCGTCGCCGGATTTTCCGCGTAGAGCCGTGCTTCCATTGCCCAGCCGTTGATCGAAAGCTGATCCTGGCTGAGCGGCAACGGCTCGCCCGAAGCGACACGAAGCTGCCACTCGACCAGATCCTGCCCGGTGATCGCCTCGGTAACGGGATGTTCGACCTGCAGCCGGGTGTTCATTTCCATGAACCAGATCCGATCGGCGCGCAGGCCGGCGGAGGCGTCGGCGATAAACTCGATCGTGCCCGCTCCGACATAGTCGACTGCCTTGGCGGCCTTGACCGCGGCCGCGCAGATCGCCGCGCGGGTGGCTTCATCCATGCCCGGCGCGGGAGCTTCCTCAATCACCTTCTGGTGGCGGCGCTGGAGCGAGCAGTCGCGCTCGAACAGATGCACGACATTGCCATGGGTATCGCCGAACACCTGCACTTCGATATGGCGCGGCCGCTCGACATATTTTTCGATCAACACCCGATCATCACCGAACGACGACGCCGCTTCACGGCGGCAGGACTCAAGCGAATCCAGAAATTGCTGCGCGGCATCGACCTTGCGCATGCCCTTGCCGCCGCCACCGGCAACCGCCTTGATCAGCACCGGATAGCCGATCGCATCGGCCTCGGCGCGCAATCGCTCCGGCGACTGGTCATCGCCCATATAGCCGGGCGTGACCGGCACGCCGGCCCCAAGCATCAGCGCCTTGGCGGCATCCTTGAGCCCCATCGCCCGAATGGCGGCAGGCGGCGCGCCGACCCAGATCAGCCCCCCCTTAACCACCGCCTCGGCGAACTCGGCATTTTCGGAAAGGAAGCCATAGCCGGGGTGAATTGCCGCGGCGCCCGCCTCTTTGGCCGCCGCCAATATCTTGCCCTGATCGAGATAGCTTTCGCGCGCCGCGGCTGGCCCGATGCAGACCGCCTGATCGGCCTCCCGCACGAACGGCAGACCGGCATCGACATCCGAGTGGACCGCAATGGTTCGCACACCCAATCGCCGCGCGGTGCGGATGATCCTGCGGGCAATCTCGCCGCGATTGGCGATGAGAAGCGAGTCGATCATGGCCATTACATCCGGAACAGGCCGAACTGCGCCCGCTCGGCGATCGGCGCGTTCAGCGTGGCAGCGAAGGCGAGACCGAGCACATCGCGGGTCTGCGCGGGATCAATAATGCCGTCATCCCACAATCGCGCGGTGGCGTGATAGGGGTTGCCCTCATCCTCATATTTCTGCCGGATCGGAGCCTTGAACGCCTCGGCTTCCTCGGGGGTCCACTTATCGGCGTCGCGATGCACGGTGGCGAGAACCGATGCCGCCTGCTCTCCGCCCATCACGCTGATCCGGCTGTTGGGCCAGGTGAACAGGAAGCGCGGGCTATAAGCGCGCCCGCACATGCCATAATTGCCCGCGCCGAAGCTGCCGCCGATGAGCACCGTGATCTTGGGCACCTGCGCGGTAGCGACCGCAGTGACGAGCTTGGCGCCATGCTTGGCGATGCCCTCCGCTTCATATCTCCCGCCGACCATGAAGCCCGAGATATTCTGAAGGAACAGCAACGGCACGCGGCGCTGGCAGGCGAGCTCGATGAAATGCGCGCCCTTCTGTGCGCTTTCCGAGAACAGCACGCCGTTATTGGCGAGGATCGCGACCGGCATCCCCCAGATATGCGCGAAGCCGCACACCAGGGTGGTGCCGTAAAGATGCTTGAACTCGTGCAGCTCCGAGCCATCGACGATACGCGCGATCACCTCGCGCACGTCATAGGGCGCGCGAACGTCGGTCGGCACGATGCCGGCAAGATCGGCCGCATCGAATTTCGGCGCGCGGGGATCGACCAGCGCCACATCCGGCTTACGATCCTCGGGCAGCGTCGCGACGATATCCCGCACGATCAGCAGCGCATGCTCGTCATTTTCCGCGACATGATCGACGACCCCCGACTTGCGGCCATGGGTTTCGGCGCCGCCCAATTCCTCGGCCGAGATGGTTTCGCCGGTCGCGGCTTTGACGAGCGGCGGCCCGGCCAGAAAGATGGTGCCCTGGTTGCGCACGATCACGGTTTCATCCGACATCGCGGGCACATAAGCGCCGCCAGCGGTGCAGCTTCCCATCACGCAGGCGATCTGCGGAATGCTCTCGGCCGACATCTGCGCTTGATTGAAAAAGATTCGCCCGAAATGTTCGCGGTCGGGGAACACCTCGGCCTGATGCGGCAGGTTCGCACCGCCGCTATCGACCAGATAAATGCACGGCAGCCGGTTCTCGCGGGCGATCTCCTGGGCGCGGAGATGCTTCTTCACCGTCATCGGAAAATAGGCGCCGCCCTTCACGGTGGGATCATTGGCGACGATCATCACGAGCCGATTGGAAACGCGCCCGATCCCGCAGATCATGCCGGCGCCGGGTGCCTCGCCATCGTACATATCGCACGCAGCGAGCTGGCCGATTTCGAGGAAAGGCGCGCCAGGATCAAGCAACCGATCGACGCGATCGCGCGGGAGCAGCTTGCCGCGCGCGGTATGCCGATCGCGGGAGGCGTCGGAACCGCCCCGAGCGGACTTGCTGACGCGGGCGCGGAGTTCCTCCGCCAGCGCCCGATTATGCGCGGCGTTGGTGCGATAGCTTTCGCTGTTGGGGGCGACGAGGGTCTGGAGGCTCGGCATCGACTATATCCGTCTCATGCGCCGATCAGCTCGCGGCCAATCAGCATGCGCCTGATCTCATTGGTGCCCGCGCCGATGTCGAGCAGCTTGGCATCGCGCATATAGCGTTCGACCGGCCAATCCTTGGTGTAGCCTGCCCCGCCCAGCGCCTGGACGGCTTCCAGCGCGACCTTGACTGCATTTTCGCTCGCAAGCAGGATCGCACCTGCTGCGTCGAAGCGGGTCGTGCGGCCAGCATCGCAGCTTTTCGCGACGGCATAGACATAGGCGCGTGCCGAATTGAGCGCGACATACATGTCCGCCACCTTGGCCTGCATGAGCTGGAACGCGCCGATCGGCTGGCCGAACTGCTTGCGCTCGCGCACATAGGGCAACACCACGTCGAGACAGGCCTGCATGATGCCGAGCTGGATTCCGGCCAGCACCGTGCGCTCATAATCGAGACCGGACATCAGCACGCCGACGCCGCCATTGAACGGCCCCATCACATTGTCTTCGGAAACTTCACAATCGTCGAACACCAGCTCGGCGGTGGGGCTTCCGCGCATGCCCACCTTGTCGATCTTTTGGCCGATCGAGAAGCCCTTCATCCCCTTTTCGATAATGAAAGTCGATATCCCACGCGCGCCTTCTCCGGTCTTGGCATAAACGACCAGCGTATCGGCATAGGTGGCGTTGGTGATCCAAAATTTGGTGCCGTTGAGGACGTAGCGATCGCCCTTCTTTTCGGCGCGAAGCTTCATCGAAACGACATCGGATCCGGCGCCCGCCTCCGACATGGCGAGGCTGCCGACATGCTCGCCCGAGATCAGCTTGGGCAGATATTTGCGCTTCTGTTCATCCGAGCCCCAGCGGCGGAGCTGGTTGACGCACAGATTGGAATGCGCGCCATAGCTCAGGCCGACCGAAGCCGATGCGCGCGCGACCTCTTCCTGGGCGACGACATGCTCGAGATAGCCGAGGCCGAGGCCGCCCCATTCCTCCTCCACGGTGATGCCATGCAAGCCAAGCTCGCCCATCGGAACCCAGAGCTCGCGCGGGAACCAATCCTCGGCATCGATCCTGGCCGCGAGCGGCGCGATCTTTTCGTTCGCGAAGCGTGCGGTGGCATCGCGAATGGCGTTGGCGGTTTCGCCAAGGCCAAAATCGAGGTTGAGATCACTCATAAACGCGCTCCAGCTCATCCGCCCCTTCTCCGCGCAATAGCGGATTATGGTTCTTCAGAAAAATTGAAAGATTGCGCGCCATGGCATAGATAGCCTCTATGATCGATCGCTACCTCATCCGCTATTTTCTGGCCGTGGTGGACCAGGGCAGCTTCTCGCGCGCGGCGATGCAGGTGAATGTCTCACAGCCTACGCTTTCGGCGGGGATAGCCAAGCTGGAGCATGCGCTGGGGGCGCGCTTGTTCGATCGCAACAACAAACGGGTGATGCTGACCGACCCCGGCCGCCGGCTGCTGGTCCATGCCCGCGCGATCGAGCAATCCTTCAATCTCGCCGAAACCGGCCTCACCGGCAGCGATGATGCGAAGCCGATCCGGCTCGGCATCATCCACACGCTCGCGACCGGCACCGTCGCGCGCATCCTGGAGCATTATCAGATGCTGGGCAGCGGCGGGATGATCGAGATCATCGACGGCAACGCCGCCGATCTCGCGGCGCGGCTTGATCGCGGGCGGCTCGATCTCGCCCTCACGCTCCATCGGGCCGGCACCGAACGCTTCCAGCCCGAGCCGCTGCTGAGCGAAGGCTATACCATGATCGTGCCGATGCGGCACCGGCTTGCCAGCAAGACCATCGCCGATGCCGGAGAGTTTGCCGGCGAGACTATGATCGTGCGGCGTCACTGCGAAGCACTTGCCGAGACCAGCCGCTTTTTTGTCGATCGCTCGGTTCGCCCGCACTTCGCCTTGCGAACGATGAGCGACGAGCGAGCGCTGGCCGCAGTCCGGGCCGGCATCGCCGTAACCATGGTTCCGGACAGCCTCGTCGGCGACGGGGTGGTGCCGGTCCGGCTGGCGGGGTTCGCGCTCACCCGCCAGATCGAGCTGCACTATGCCGAACACACACAGGAACTGCGCAAGAGCGACGGCGGCATCGTCCGTGCAATCCGCCTCGCGCTGCACGAAGACGAGCCCGACTAGCTCGTCCTTCAAACCACCCTCGCCTCTGCCGGGCTGATCCGCTAACGGCGGGCGATGAATCCCGCAGTCGTTGCCCCATTCCACGCCATCACGATCTCAAGACTGGCTTACAAGCTTGCCAGCGAAGGCCGCTCCATCATTCACATGGAGTTCGGCCAGCCATCCACCGGCGCGCCGCCGGCCGCCATCGCGGCTGCGCACCATCGTCTCGATGCCGAACCAGGCGCCTATTGGGAGAGCCCGGAGCTGCGCGTGCGGATCGCGAAGCTGTATGACGAGCGCCATGGCTTGAAGATCGAGCCGGATCGGATCGTGCTGACCTGCGGCGCAAGCCCGGCGCTGGTGCTGGCGTTGACGGCATTGTTCGCCCCCGGCGACGCGATTGCGTTCACCCGTCCCGGCTATGTCGCCTATCGCAATACGATATCGGCGCTGGGCCGCACGCCCGTGGAAATTGAGGCAGGGCCGGACACCCGCTTCCAGATCGCGGCTAGCCACATCGCAAATCTTCGCGAGGCTCCCGCAGGCATGATCGTCGCCAGCCCCGCGAACCCGACCGGAACGATGATCAATGCCCAAGGGCTCGCCGATATCTCCGCCATCGCCCGCGCGCGCGGAATCCGGATCGTTTCGGACGAGATTTATCATGGCCTGAGCTATGTCGAGCCCGCGCACTCGATGCTCGAGTTTGATCCCGAAGCTATCATCATCAACAGCTTCTCCAAATATTTTTCAATGGTGGGCTGGCGGCTCGGATGGATCGTCGCACCCGAACACGCAGCGGACCGGTTGAGAACCTATGTGGGCAACATGTTCCTCACCCCGCCAAGCCTGTCGCAACATGCCGCTTTGGCGGCGATGGACGAGCAGGCGGTGCTCGAAGCTTATATCGAGACCTATCGACGAAACCGTGCGCTGCTGCTGGAGGCCTTGCCGAAGCTCGGTCTCGGCCGGATCGCCCCGCCCGACGGGGCCTTCTACATCTGGGCGGATATCAGCGGCTTCAGCGATGACAGCATGGATTTCTGCCGCCGACTGCTGAGCGACAGCGGAGTCACGATCGCGCCGGGCGTCGATTTCGATCCCGTGCAGGGACGGCACTTCGTCCGTTTTTCCTTTGCCGTCAGCGAGGCGGAGACCCGTGAAGCGCTGGATCGCTTTTCGCGATGGCTGAAGCATCAGCCCACCCGCGCGACATGAGCGGCTCGCAGCATCGAGCCGGCAGGAGATGTTGATGGCAAGCAAGCTACGCCAGCTTATGGACCCCTATATCCTGCTGATGTTCGCGGTGATCGGTATCGCGGCATTGCTTCCAGCGCGCGGCCAAGGCGCCACCGTCGCGGGCGCCACAGCCGATGCGGGAATCGTCTTCCTGTTCTTTCTCTATGGCGCCCGCCTGTCGCCGCAGGCAGCGCTCGGCGGCCTCAAGCAGTGGCAGCTTCACGTCGCGGTTCTGTTCAGCACCTTCATGCTGTTCCCGCTGCTCGGGCTTGGCCTGCAATGGACGCTGCCGGTAGCGCTGCCGTCAGCGTTGATGGCGGGGATCCTCTTCCTGTGCGCCTTGCCCTCGACTGTTCAATCTTCGATCGCGTTCACCTCGATCGCGCGCGGCAATGTGCCCGCTGCGATCTGTGCGGCATCGGCCTCCAATATCCTGGGCGTCTTCATCAGCCCGGTGCTCGCGAGCTGGCTCCTGCACACCCAGGGCGCAGCGCTGTCCTTTGGCGTGTTTCGCGACATCGTCCTGCAATTGTTGGCGCCGTTTGCGGCAGGACAGATTTTGCGGCCATGGATCGGGAAGTGGGTGCAGCGGAAAAGGACGTTGCTTGGCTATGCCGATCGCGGCTCGATCCTGCTCATCATCTATGTCGCCTTCTCGAAGGGCATGGTCGACAATATCTGGAGCAAGATCGACCTTGCCGATCTTGCGATTTTGTTCGGGCTGCTGGCGCTTCTGCTCGCGCTTGCGCTTACGCTGACGGCCGTGATCGCACGCCGGATCATGCGGCTCGCGGTGGAAGACGAGATTGTCCTCCAGTTCTGCGGCTCCAAGAAATCGCTCGCCAGCGGGCTTCCAATGGCGACCATCCTGTTTTCAGGCGCACAGCTCGGCATGATCGTGCTGCCGCTGATGCTCTTCCACCAGCTCCAACTGATCGTCTGTGCCGTGCTCGCGCGACGCTATGCGCATCGCCCGGATACCGGCGCCGGCTTGGCGGCATCCGGTCACACGAACGGCCCGCTCGGCACCCCCCAAGCATCGTCCACGCCTTAGCCAATTGGAAAAGCTGCCGAGATGAGCGCTCGACCATCGATATTGATCACGCGACCCTGGCCCGACCCAGCCCTTGCACGGTTGCGCGATCGATACGATCTCCACATCGTGCCGGCCGATCAACCTCTGGATCGCTCAGGCCTGATAGAAGCGATGCGCCAATATGACGCGATCGGCCCCAGCGTGACCGAAAGGATCGACTCGGCCATTCTCGAGGCGCCGGGCAGGCGCGTACAGATCCTGGCCAATTTCGGCGTCGGCTACGAACATATCGATACCTCCGCCGCTCGCGCCAATGGCGTGATCGTGACCAATACGCCCGGCGTGTTGACGGACGCGACCGCCGATCTTGCCTTGTTGCTGATGCTGATGGTGAGCCGGCGCGCAGGCGAAGGCGAGCGGATGGTGCGCGCGGGCAAATGGGGTGGCTGGCAACCCACGCAACTGATGGGCGGCGATCTTGCGGGAAAGCTGCTCGGCATCATCGGCTTCGGCCGGATCGGGCAGGCGACGGCGCGCCGCGCATGCGCGCTGGGCATGGCGATCGCCTATACCGGCCGGCGGCAATTGACGCGTGAGGAAATCGGCTTCGACGCTGAGTTCATCCCCGAGATCGAGCAGCTATTAGCGCGCGCCGACGTGGTTTCGCTTCACTGCCCCGGCGGCGCCGAGACGCGTCACCTGATCGATGCAGCGCGGCTGGAGCAGATGAAACCAAGCGCCATTCTGATCAACACGGCACGCGGATCGGTCGTCGACGAGGTGGCGCTCGCCGCGGCCTGCGCAAGCGGATGGATCGGCGGGGCGGGCCTGGACGTGTACGAACGGGAGCCGCACGTGACGGAGGCGCTGCTCCCACTCGAAAATGTCGTGCTGCTGCCCCATCTGGGAAGTGCCACGTTAGAAACGCGGCTCGCCATGGCAATGCGCGCTGCCGACAATCTCGATGCCTTCTTTGACGGCAAGGACCCGCCCGATCGTGTCGCCTGAACGCGCGACCGGGCAGGACATTATCGAAGGGGCGCTGAAGCAGCGCCTTTCAAGCTCCGTTTCCAGGCCACTCATCCTTGGAATTTGCGGCTCCCAGGGTAGCGGCAAATCCTTCGTTTCGGAGAGGCTAAAGCGTTCGCTCGAACAACAGGGACTGCGGGTGGCGCTGCTTTCGCTCGATGATCTCTACCTGCCGAAATCCCAACGAAGCATGTTGGCGGAGAAGGTGCACCCGCTGTTCGTAACGCGCGGCGTGCCGGGCACGCATGATATCGAGCTCGGGCTACGGGTGATCGGCGCGCTTCGTTGCGGCGCACCGGTAGCCCTGCCGCGCTTTGACAAGTCCCGCGACGAGCCACGGCCGGAACTCGATTGGGAATTTGTTGCCCAGCCCGTTGACCTGGTAATTTTCGAGGGCTGGTGCGTGGGAGCACTGCCACAGCCCGATCCACTGCTTGATCAGCCAATCAATGCACTCGAACGGGACGATGACCCGCATGGTATCTGGCGCCAGCACGCGAACGCGCGTCTGGCCGGTTCCTATCAGCGCCTCTTTGCAGAGCTGGACATGCTGGTGCTGCTGGCTGCACCGAGCTTCGAGATCGTTGCTGCCTGGCGCACGCAGCAGGAAGAGCAACTTGCGCATGACCTTGCCGAACAGCGCGGCGATGCAGCCCGGGCCAGCTTCATGAGCCCGGCCGAAATCGCACGCTTCGTTCAGCATTATGAGCGACTGACCCGGCACATCCTGGCAGAGATGCCGCAGCGGGCGGATCTGACGATAAGGCTCGACACCGCGCGCAACGTGACGAGCTGGTCGGCCCGGCCGCATGCCGACACCGTGGATCGGCTATCTTGATGAGCTTCGCTGCGAAGGCTCCAATCGTGCGCGGAGCACCTCAGCCTGCGTCGATCGCATCCTTCACCAACGCGACAAGATCGAGAACCGGCTGGGCGTGTTCTTTCCGGCAGATCAGAAGATCGGGCATGTAGACGTCGCGCTGGTTATAGATCAGCGGCGAACCGTCCACGCGGCTTGCATGAAGCCCATGGGCGATGGCCACGGCCACCGGCGCGCAGCTATCCCATTCATATTGGCCACCAGTGTGAAGATAGATGTCAGCCTCGCCCCGAATGACGGCCATCGCCTTGGCCCCGGCCGAACCCATCGGGACGAGCTCCGCGCCCAGTTTCTCGGCGACCGAAACCGCCTCGGCGGCAGGACGGGTGCGCGAAACCACCATGCGCAGCGGAGTTCCGGCAGCCGGAAGTGCCCGCGGCTGATCCGTGCGCATTACCAGACCGCCATCGAGGCCCGGCAGTGCTACGGCGCCTATCACCGGCCGGCCATCGATTGCCAGCCCGACATGCACTGCCCAGTCGGCCCGCTCCTCGCCATATTCGCGGGTGCCATCGACAGGATCGACGATCCACACCCGGCTCATCTCCAATCGCGCGGAGCTGTCTTTCTCTTCTTCGGACAGCAGGCCATCCTCGGGCCGGGCTTCGCGGATGGCATGACATAGAAACTGGTTGGCGGTCTGGTCGCCCGCCTTGCCCAGCGCCTTCGGGCTGAATATGCCCGATGCGCGCACATCGAGTAGCAGCTTGCCCGCCGTTTCAGCGAGGTGCGCCGCCAGCTCAGCGTCAGACATGCTCATGGGATGAGCTTTGCGACAATTGCGTCAGCCGCTTCCTCAGCGGTCATGACGGTGGTGTCGATATGGATTTCGGGATCTTCCGGAGGCTCGTACGGACTGTCGATCCCGGTGAAATTCTTGAGCTGGCCGGAGCGGGCTTTCTTGTACAAGCCTTTGACGTCGCGCGCCTCTGCGTCAGCCAGCGGCGTGTCGATATGGATTTCGATGAACTCGCCCGGCGCCATCATCTCGCGCACCATGGTACGCTCGGAACGAAATGGCGAGATGAAGGCGGTGATGACGATCAGGCCCGCATCGGTCATCAACTTCGCAACCTCGCCCACACGGCGGATGTTCTCGACCCGGTCGGCATCGGTAAAGCCGAGATCCTTGTTGAGCCCGTGGCGCACATTGTCGCCATCGAGCAGGAAGGTGTGCCGATTCATCCGCGCCAGCTTCTTTTCGACGAGGTTCGCGATCGTGGACTTGCCCGCGCCGGAGAGGCCGGTGAACCATAGCACGGCCGGTTTCTGGTTTTTGAGGCCAGCATGAAACTCGCGCGTCACATCGGTTGCCTGCCAATGGACGTTCTGCGCGCGGCGCAGCGAGAAGTGGATCATCCCGGCGGCAACGGTGGCGTTGGTGATCTTGTCGATCAGGATGAAGCCACCCAGCGAGCGGCTGTCGGCATAAGGCTCGAACACGATCGGCTTGTCGGTCGAAAGATTGGCGACGCCGATCGCGTTGAGATCGAGCGTCTTGGCCGCCAGATGCTCCATCGTGTTGACGTTGACCTGATATTTCGGTGCCTGGATACTCGCCGATACGGTCTGGGTACCAAGCTTCAGCCAGTAAGGCCGGCCGGGCAGCATCTCGTCGTCCGACATCCAGACGATGGTCGCCTCGAACTGATCGGCCACTTGCGGCGGGCTACCCGCTGCGGCGATGACGTCCCCGCGCGAGCAATCGATTTCGTCGGCAAAGGTCAGCGTGACGGACTGCCCCGCTGTCGCCTCGTCCAGATCGCCCCCCCCAGGGCCGCTTGCCGGCCCGTCATTGGGCATCGTCACGATCCGCGCGAGGGTCGAGGTCTTGCCCGACGGCAGTACGCGGATCGCGTCGCCCGGGCGAATGCGGCCGGTGGCGATCAGGCCAGAAAAGCCCCGGAAATCGAGATTCGGGCGATTGACCCACTGCACCGGCATTCGGAACGGCTTGGCCTGCTCGACCGTCTGATCGAGCTCGACCGTCTCCAGATGTTCCATCAGCGTGGCGCCGGAATACCAAGGCGTGTTGGAGGACAGGCCGGTGATATTATCGCCCTTGAAGCCGGAGATCGGGATCGCCACGAATTCTCTGATACCAATGCTTTCTGCAAAGCCACGGTAGTCGGCGACGATGTCGTCGAAGACCTTCTGATCATAATCGACCAGATCCATCTTGTTCACCGCCAGCACGATGTGGCGGATGCCGATCAGATGGGCGAGATAGCTGTGCCGCCGCGTCTGGGTCAGCACGCCCTTGCGCGCGTCGATTAGGATCACGGCGAGATCGGCGGTGGACGCGCCGGTCACCATGTTGCGGGTATATTGCTCATGCCCCGGCGTGTCGGCGACGATGAACTTGCGCTTCTCGGTCGAGAAAAAGCGGTAGGCCACGTCAATCGTGATGCCCTGCTCACGCTCGGCAGCGAGGCCGTCGACCAACAGCGCGAAATCGATCTCCTGGCCTTGCGTGCCGACGCGCTTGGAATCGGCCTCAAGCGCGGCGAGCTGATCCTCAAAGATCATCTTGCTATCGTAAAGCAGCCGCCCGATCAGCGTGGACTTGCCGTCGTCCACCGAGCCGCAGGTGATGAAGCGCAGCAGCGTCTTATGTTGATGCTGCTCCAGATAGGCGTCGATATCCTCCGCGATCAGCGCGTCGGTCTTGTAGATGACGTCGCTCATGCGCCCACCCCGTCATGCTGAACTTGTTTCAGCATCCACCACGCCACTTGCCGCAGCGCAGATGATGCAGTGGATCCTGAAACAAGCTCAGGATGACGAAAGGGAAAAACGCCAAGCATCAGAAATACAGGGCCATTTTTCAAATGTGTCCCACACATATTAAAAATACCCCTCCTGCTTCTTCTTCTCCATGCCAGCACCGCCGGCATCCTTGTCGATCGCGCGGCCCTGGCGCTCGGAGGTGGTCGTAAGCAGCGTCTCCTGGATCACCTGGGAGAGCGTCGACGCCTTGCTCTCGACCGCGCCGGTCAGCGGATAACAGCCAAGTGTCCGGAACCGGATCGAGCGCATCACCGGCTCCTCGCCATCCTTGAGCGGGAAACGATCGTCATCGACCATCAGGAGCATGCCGTCGCGATGCACGGTGGGACGTTCGGCCGCGAAATAAAGCGGAACGATCGGCACGTCGTTGAGCTGGATATATTGCCAGATATCGAGCTCGGTCCAGTTCGAGATCGGGAAGACCCGGATGCTCTCGGCCTTGTTCTTGCGCGCATTATAGAGGTTCCACAGCTCCGGCCGCTGGTTCTTCGGATCCCAGCCATGGCTTGCCGTGCGGAACGAGAAGATCCGTTCCTTGGCCCGGCTCTTCTCCTCGTCGCGCCGCGCACCGCCGAACGCGGCATCGAAGCCGTAGAGATCGAGCGCCTGCTTCAGCCCTTCGGTCTTCCACATATCGGTGTGAAGCGCACCATGATCGAACGGGTTGATCCCGCGCTCCTTCGCCTCCGGATTCTGGTAGACGAGCAGCTCCATCCCGCTCTCGCGCGCCATGCGATCGCGCAGTTCGTACATCGCCTTGAACTTCCAGGTCGTATCGACATGCAGCAGCGGGAAAGGCGGCGGCGATGGATAGAAGGCCTTGCGCGCCAGATGCAGCATCACGGCGCTGTCCTTGCCCACCGAATAGAGCATCACCGGCTTCTCACATTCCGCGACAACCTCGCGCAGGATGTGGATGCTTTCAGCCTCAAGCCGTTCCAGATGCGTCAGAAGTTTCGACGTCATGTATTTCCCAACCTCTTCCCTGGTGCCCCCGTGCCAACATCGAGAGGACCTTGAACCCCCCAAATGGGATCATGTAGAGCCCGCTCATGATCTTGAAAGACGGCGGGCTACTCGAAGATCTTCATGAGGGCATGTTTCAGCAGCCCTTATGGAATAAATTTCTCGATAAGCTGCGCGCGCGAACGGGCGCGATCTTCACGGCTCTGATTTTCCACACGGCAGAAAAAGACGGCGTCATCCGCCTGAATTCAGGAGACGAATCGCTGGCACAACGGCACCATCTGTTCGTCGAAAAGCATGGCTGGGATCCTTTGGTGTATCGGCACATGCGCGAAGGGCGGGTTTACGCGCGCGAAGAATTAATCAGCCCCAGCGACCCGACCCACCGCAGGTTGGCCGACGAGTTCCTCGTGCCGCAGGGCGTCAGCAGCATCCGGTCGGTACGCATCACCGAGCAAAGCGGAGTGGAAGCATGGCTCGCCTGCGCAGGCGGCGCCAACATCGGCTCTTCGACAGGCTCGTTGCTGACGGCCCTGGTGCCGCATGTTCGGATCGCAATGCGTAATTTCGTCACCCTGGAACGGGAGAAATTCCGGTCCTCCGTAACGTCCGAAGCCTTTGGCCGGCTGAGCTTCGGCTGGATGACGCTCGACGCGCGTTGCCGGATCATCGATACCACGCCTTATATCGAGCAGCTGTTCCAGCGGACCGCGATCTTGCGGCGGGGGCGTTACGGCCGTCTCACGCCCTCCTCGCCGGCAATCGATCGCGAGCTCAGCGCGGTGGTCAAATCATTCGCGGAGGGCAAAGGCGGCGAGCCTGGCGTATGGACGCTGAGCCGCGATCCGTGGATGGACATGCTCGTGGCGCCGACCTCCAAGCGCCCCATTGCCTCCGCCACGCCCGTCGCCATCGCCTATGTGAGCGGTGACGACCGATCGCAAACCGAACGCTATGCGCAGCTCAGTGAGCTGTTTGGATTGCTGCAGAGCGAGGCCAAGATGGCCTGGGCGATCGCCAGCGGCAGATCGATTGCAGAAGCCGCGCGGGAAATGAACATCTCGATCGAGACGGCGCGGACCTATTCGAAGAAGATCTTTGCGAAAACAGGCGCGCGCAACCAGGCGGGCCTGGTGAGGATCATCCTGACCAGCGTGCTGGCGATCATGTAGGCCCGAACATGGCGGGATGCTCTCGACTAGGACCGCCGCCATGGCATTCAACGCACGCACGAAAGCTTCGGAAAAAGACGATCCGGGCTCGTCAGAACAGGCAGGAATGAGGACGAGCCCAGATCTTCACGGTCAGAACCAGAACCGCGTGCCAGCGACGAACTGCCAACCGTCGACATCCTC
>Ga0207647_10000631_pt1 | contig 27434 bp, 21 predicted proteins | sample KBSCornC2_FD_184295 | JGI IMG/M metagenome (GOLD analysis project Ga0207647, IMG submission 184295) | Corn rhizosphere microbial communities from Kellogg Biological Station, Michigan, USA - C2 (SPAdes) (version 2) | ecosystem: Host-associated > Plants > Roots > Rhizosphere ... | reverse complement strand
AAAAAGCAAAACAGCGACTTAGTAGAAAAGCCGACAAGGTAAAATGGATTGTCAGTGATATTATTGAATTTAAACCCCAGGAAAATTTTGATCTATGGCATGACAGGGCAGCCTTTCATTTTCTTACAACTAAGGAACAAATTGCGAAATACTTAAACACGGCAAGAAACGCTGTGAAAGGATTTTTAACTATTGGAACTTTTTCTGATAACGGACCAAAAAAATGCAGTGGTCTGGAAGTAAAACAATACAATGAGGAATCCCTAACAGCTGAACTAAATAATGGTTTTGATAAAATCCGTTGCATCACAGAAGATCATATTACTCCATTCAACACAACACAGAACTTTTTATTCTGCAGTTTCAAAAGGCATTTGAATTAAATAAGTAACAAACACATTTCCCCATCTCCGCTTCTCTGCCTAACTTGCCCCGCAAATCGAACCAATGAGTGTCAATTCGGAAGTAAAACGCATTACCACCAATACACTGCAAAAGATGAAAGCATCGGGAAAAAAGATTTCGATGATCACAGCTTATGATTTTTCATTTGCAAAAATTTTTGACGCTGCAGAAATTGATGTGATCCTGGTTGGCGATTCTGCTTCTAACGTAATGGCCGGACATGAAACCACGCTGCCAATTACACTGGATCAAATGATTTATCATGCATCTTCAGTCATTCGTGGTGCCGCAAGATGCCTGGTGGTTGTGGATCTTCCTTTTGGTTCCTATCAAAGCAACGGTGACATTGCGCTGGCATCTGCCATTCGCATTATGAAAGAGACAGGTGCACACGCCATAAAAATGGAAGGCGGTGAAGAAGTTCTGGACTCGATGAAAAGAATTATTGGCGCAGGTATTCCCGTAATGGGACATCTTGGATTGACACCGCAATCGATTTATAAGTTCGGAACCTATAATGTTCGTGCAAAGGAAAAAACAGAAGCCGAAAAATTAAAAAAAGATGCAAAGCTGTTGGAGGAAGCAGGATGTTTTGCTATAGTCTTGGAAAAAATCCCCGCAGCACTGGCAAAAGAAGTTTCTGAAAGCCTGCACATTCCAACAATTGGTATCGGTGCTGGTTCGCATTGCGACGGACAGGTTTTAGTAATGCACGACATGCTTGGGATCAACACAGAATTCAAACCACGTTTCTTGCGTCAATATTTAAATCTCCACGAACAAATTACAAAAGCAATTCAGCAATACATAAAGGATATACGTTCGAACGATTTCCCGAACGAGTCAGAATCGTATTAAATAATAAGAGGAATATGAGACGAATAGTATGGTATGTTTTAACATGCACTATCATTAAGGCAACATTTGCCCAGGAAAAAACCAATGAACTCGATCCTGTTACGATCACAACTTCATTATCACCTGAAAGAACATCGAAAACCGGAAGAGATCTTTTAGTGATTAAGGCAGAACAGTTTGCAAACCTTCCCGTGCACTCCATTGATGAATTACTCCGTTATTTGCCCGGCATTGAAATTCAGGAACGTGGACCAATGGGTTCGCAAAGTGATATTGTTTTAAGAGGAGGAACATTTCAGCAAGTGCTGGTTATTCTTGATGGATTACGATTGAATGATCCGAACAGCGGGCATTTTACAAGTTATATTCCTATTGCACCAACTGAAATTGATCGCATTGAAATTTTGAAAGGTGCGTCTTCTGCTATTTATGGAAGTGAAGCTGTTGGTGGGGTGATTAATATTGTTACAAAAACGTTTGCGGCGAAACAACGAAGTGCTAAATCAAATGCATTTGCGCAAATTTCAGGCGGTGAATATAATTTTTGGAATGTAAATGCAGGCGGGTTTTACTCCAATGGAAAAACCGCTGTTGCTGCAGGAGTTCTAACAAACAATACTACAGGACAACAACAAAGAGGAACAAAAGGTTTTTTCAATAATAACACCGCATCTGTTTCAGTTTCACATCAACTAAGCGATCATTGGGAAGTTAAATTGAGAAGTTCGTATGACGATAGACGGTTTGCTGCACAAAATTTTTATACAACATTTACTTCAGATACTGCCCGGGAACATGTTAGCACCTCGTGGAACCAAATCGGATTAGTTTATAACAATAATCAAAACCAAATCAGTTTTAATGCAGGCTATAAAGAGCTTCATGATGAATACAAATTCAACTCTGTTTTATCACCAAATAAAAATAAAAGCTCACTCACCCAGGCCTTATTGACTGATGAATGGAAGTTGAAAGAAAAAACAACACTCACTTCCGGAATGCAATTCCTGAATAAGAAAATTGTTTCCAACGACAGAGGCAATCACGACATCAGGCAGGCAGCAGCGTTTGCAATTTTGAACCAGGATTTGGGAAACAGATTTTTCGTAAGCCCAGCAGCAAGATTGGATTACAGTGAGGGCTATGGATGGGAGTTTGTTCCGCAAATAAATCTTTCCTATAAAACGAATAAGGTTCAATTGCGGGGAAGTGCGGGGAAAACCATTCGTGATGCTGATTTTACAGAACGCTACAACAATTACAATAAAACCTTTGTGGCGAGTGGAAGTATTGGAAATCCTGATTTGAAGGCAGAACATTCTTTCAGCTATGAAGCAGGTACAGATTATTTTGTATTAAACAATTTAAAAGTTTCGGCAACATTTTTTCAACGCTATCAAAAAGGAGCCATCGACTATGTTCCTACGCCTTATGCTGATATGCCGAGAAAGGTTAATCTCTCACCTACCGGTACTTATGCCCTGACAAAAAATATTTCAAAAGTCAATACAACAGGCTTTGAAACAGAAATACTGTATTCAAAGCAGTTTGAAAATCATCAACAGGTTTGGGCAACCGCTGGTTTTAGTTGGCTGGATGATAAAAGCAGCAGTGCAGTCCCGTCTTTTTACATTTCATCGCATGCAAAATTCTTAAACACATTTAATCTTCTGTATTCAACAAATCGACTTTCTATTAGTGTAGACGGCCTGTACAAAACCCGCAAACCGCAAACTTCATCTGCAAATATTGCTAAAGTATCGGATGATTATTTTGTAATGAACGCAAAGCTGGAAGCATTCTTGGTGAAGAGAGTTTTGAGTGCTTTCGTTGAAGCCGATAATATATTCAATAAGAAATATGCTGATCTCCTCGGTTCGCAGATGCCGGGGCGATGGCTGATGGGCGGAATCAAAATATCTTTGTCAAAATAATTCTAATGCAAGAGGTATTACAACATTTGGGCATCAGCACTAAAAATAGTGGTGCTTCTACCGGAAGCCAATGGGCAGAAGGAAACGGGAAAACGATTACATCCTTCTCTCCTGTTGATGGAAAAAAAATTGCAGAAGTAAGCAGTTGCACAAATGAAGCATACGAACAAATCATCGACAGCGCAGAAAAAGCTTTTTTGCAATGGCGCATGTGGCCTTCACCAAAGCGCGGTGATATTGTAAGACAAGTTGGGGATGAATTAAGAAAAAATAAAGAAGCGCTCGGCAAACTGGTTTCTTATGAAATGGGAAAAAGTTTGCAGGAAGGTTATGGTGAAGTTCAGGAGATGATCGACATCTGCGATTTTGCTTTGGGTTTGTCAAGACAACTACATGGGCTAACGATGCACAGTGAGCGTCCCGGCCACCGAATGTATGAGCAATGGCATCCCTTGGGAATTGTTGCAGTGATCTCTGCATTTAATTTTCCTGTTGCTGTTTGGAGCTGGAACGCCATGCTGGCGCTGGTTTGCGGCGATGTTGTTCTTTGGAAGCCTTCGGAAAAAACACCTTTATGCGCAGTTGCCTGTCAAAATATTGTTGCAAAAGTCTTTAAACAAAATAATGTTCCCGAAGGTGTTTGCAACCTTATAATTGGTGAAAGGGATTTGGGTGACCGCATTGCGAAGGACAAAAGAATTCCCTTGGTATCGGCAACCGGTTCTACCCGAATGGGAAAATCTGTTGGTGCTGCCGTAGGTGCAAGATTAGGAAGGTCGTTGTTGGAATTAGGTGGCAACAATGCCATCATTATTTCAAAAGATGCGGACCTGGAAATGGCATTGGTTGGCTGTTTATTTGGTGCGGTCGGAACGGCAGGACAGCGATGCACCACAACACGAAGATTGATCATTCACGAAGATGTTTATGATCAATTCAAAAACAAATTGGTAAATGCTTACAAACAATTACGAATCGGAAACCCGCTTGATGAAAAAAATCATGTAGGGCCATTGATCGATAAAGACGCTGTCCAGAGCTATTTGAACGCAATTGAAAAATGCAGAGCAGAAGGTGGAACCTTTGCTGTTGAAGGAGGATCGTTGGAGGGACAGGGTTTTGAAAGTGGATGTTATGTGAAGCCCTGCATAGCAGAAGTTCAACCACAATATGAAATTGTGCAGCACGAAACCTTCGCTCCTATTTTATATTTATTGAAGTACAAAAATTTTGATGAGGCGATATCAATTCAAAATGGTGTACCACAGGGTTTATCTTCAGCCATCATGACACTAAATCTACGCGAAGCTGAACTGTTTCTTTCTTCAGCTGGAAGTGATTGCGGAATTGCCAACGTAAATATTGGAACATCAGGTGCAGAGATCGGTGGCGCCTTCGGTGGAGAAAAAGAAACCGGCGGTGGCAGAGAAAGTGGAAGCGACGCCTGGAGAATCTATATGAGAAGGCAAACGAATACGATTAACTATTCAACAAAACTTCCGTTAGCACAGGGAATTAAATTTGATTTATAGCTAACGTTTTTTAGGCGTCAATTAACAACCACTTGTCCTTTTCTTCACATTTGGGTAGAAATGCATTTACTATTTTTACATTGAACAATTCTATAAAACTATTTTTCACATGCTCAATTACCTAAAGCGATCCGTACTTGCATTCGTAATTGCGGGTATTAGTGTTACATCTTTCGCACAAAATTCTGTAAAAAAAGTTCCCAACGGTTGGCACTTGCTTGATCAAAAAGCTTCGGGCTTTTATGGTATTAGTCTTGACAAGGCCTACGATTTTGTAAAAGGCAAAAAAAGCCAAACAGTTGTTGTTGCTATCATCGACTCCGGTATTGATACAACGCATGAAGATCTCAGATCTGTTTTATGGACCAACCCAAAAGAAATTCCAGGCAACGGGATTGATGATGACGGGAATGGCTATATCGATGATGTTCATGGATGGAATTTTCTAGGTGGCCGCGATGGAAAAAATGTAAGCACTGATTCGGATGAAGGCGCAAGAGTTTACTATAAATACAAAAGCAAATTCGAAAATGTCACCGATCCTTCTACATTAAGCAAAGAAGACAAAGAATTGTATGAAATGTGGAAAAGAGCAAAAGCGCAGGTGGTTGATAATGTTGATCCTACCCAGGTTATGCAAACCAAATTCATTTACGAAAAGATGTCTTCCGGCGATTCTATCATCAGGAAAGATTTGAAAAAAGATGAATACAGCGGCAAAGATTTGCAAAGCTACTCCCCCACCCAAGCGGACGCAATTGCAACGAAAAAAATAATTCTTGGTATTTGCGCAATGAATAACAACAATTACGACATCACTAATAAACAGTTGCTTGAAGAATTGGAAAGTGATATTCGCAAGGCGGAAAATGCGACAACACCTCCGCCAAATTATCGTGGCGATATCGTAAAAGATAATGAAGACGATATTAATGATAAATTTTATGGCAATAATGATATCATGGCCTCTGACGCAATGCATGGAACTCACGTAGCCGGAATCATTGGTGCCGTTCGCAACAATGGAAAAGGCGTTGATGGCATTGCTGATAATGTGAAAATCATGATGATCCGTGCCGTGCCTGATGGTGATGAACATGATAAAGATATTGCACTGGCAATTCGTTATGCAGTTGATAATGGAGCGAAGATCATCAATATGAGTTTTGGAAAAAGCTTTTCACCACAGAAACAGTGGGTTGATGATGCAGTGAAATATGCCGAAAGCAAAGGTGTATTATTGGTTCATGCTGCGGGCAACGATGCAAAAAATTTAGATTCCGATTACAGCTTTCCTACTCCGAAACTTTTAGATGGGACAAGACCAAATAATTTTTTAACCGTTGGAGCAAGCGGCGACCCCGGTAATGGCGGACTCGTTGCTTATTTCTCTAATTATGGTAAAAATGAAGTTGATGTTTTTGCTCCCGGTGTAAATATTTACTCAACACTCCCCGGCAAAAATGTTTACGGCAATTTGTCCGGAACCAGTATGGCTTCACCCGTAACTGCAGGAATGGCTGCGTTCTTATTGGAATATTATCCAACATTGACGCCTGTTCAGTTAAAATCAATAATTGAAAAAAGTGCAGTGAAGATTTCTACGAAAATAGCTAAACCAACAGGCGAGCCCGAAGGTGATGGAGAACAAATTGAGTTTTCAGATTTGAGCAAAACGGGAGGTTTAATTAACGCATATGAAGCGGTGAAGATGGCTGCATCAATGTCATCAAAAAATCCAGTGCCCTTAAAAACAAAAATGAAAGTAAAGCAAACGAAAAAATCATAATTACGTCCGCCTGTCAAATTAATCCCGATGACACCATCGGGATTTTTTATTTTCATGGCTCCAAAACAAATGTTATGTCAAATGTTGATCTTTCAAGGGTTCCTGAATATTATCACAAGTATATTAATCTTTCCATCGGGGATGATCTAAAAACGGCATTGCAAAAGCATCAAACCGGTTTGGTTTCTCTTTTAGAAAACGTTCCGGAAGAAAAATGGGATTACAGGTATGCCGAAGGAAAATGGAGTATCAAAGAAGTTGTGCAACACATAATTGATGGTGAGAGGGTTTTTTCCTACAGGGCGTTATGTTTTTCAAGAAAAGACAAAACAGCACTGCCAGGTTTTGATGAAAATCTTTTCACTGAAAATGCGAATGCGGATTCACGAACAAAGCAGGATTTAATTGATGAATTAAAAACGGTCCAAAAATCTTCGGCACAAATGTTCAACTCATTTAATGAGGAACAACTTGAACAACATGGTGTTGCCAGCGGACAACCAACTTATGTAAAAGGGATCGCTTACATTCTTGTCGGTCATGCTTTGCATCATAAAAAGATATTGGAAGAGAGATACCTGAAATAATTCTCGATAGATCTCTTAAATCAATTCCCAAAAGCTAATCATAATCATTCACACCACTGCCTCCAGTCATGCTTTTTAAGTAATTGTCATTTTAGCTTAACGTGTTAATAATGTATTTACTTAAAACAAGCAGTTATGAAATATTATCTTTTAATGGCAGTAATGCTGTTGACTTCTGCTGCTGTATGGTGCCAGGACTGGATTAAGCAATACGATAATTATGATGATTTTGCAAACGGTTTGGCATTGGTAAGCAAAGCAGGCAAAAAAGGTTTTGTCAACAAAAAAGGTGAATTGGTTATTCCTTGCGTTTACGAGGACGCTATGCACTTCAACGATGGGTTAGCCCCGGTTAAAAAAGGCGGGAAATGGGGATTTCTTGACAGCACAGGCAAAGAAGTTGTTGCATTGCAATATGAAGATGCAAACACTTTCTCTGAAGGTCTTGCCATGGTTTCAAAAAACGGCCGCTATGGTTATGTTGATAAAACAGGGCAGTTGGCTATTCCAATTGCTTTTGACAATGCATTTTGTTTTTCAGAAGGATTAGCTGCTGTAAACAAAGGCGGATTGTGGGGCTTTATCGATCCAGGTGGCAAAAGTGTAATTCCTTTTAAATTTAATTATGCAACATCTTTCTATCAAGGTGCAGCAAAAGTTTTGAAAGGAACCAAATGGCTCTACATTGATAAAAACGGTAAAGAAAGTCAGATAGAGAATTAACCGGGAATGATTTCAAATTCATCTGTACCCTCTACTCTTTGCAGTTCAAGTCCAACAGGCAAATGCAAATATGCTATGATAGCCCTGTCGTAGTTAGCAATTGTATTGACATCATAAATAGCAGTGTTGTCAGGATTGTCCATATATTCCTCATCCTCTGTACCTGCTAAAAATCTCCAGCCGCTATCTTCATCAAAACAGGGTTCTTCCCTGTACATAAAACCAACCTCATCTCCATCAACAGTTATTTTGTCGGAGGCAAGACAACCGCCGTAACCGGTCGCCAGGTTAATGATCTGTTCTTTTGAAAGCTTGTATTTTTTTGACGAAGGCATAATTGCTTCTTATAAACCGCTTAAGGGTTTGTTTATCATTCATCATAAAAATATAAACAGTTCATCAATTGAAAAATGTTTTTTGAAGAGCTTGCTAAAAAGTTCTTTTAATTGGAAACGGCAACAAAAAACTAACTTAGATTCAAATCAAATTTTTATGGGATTCGATCAGTATCATGAACCGGCAGACGAATTATCGCAGGAGGTCAGAACATTCGCAAGAATGATAAAATCATTAATCGAAGAGGCTGAAGCAATCGACTGGTATGAGCAGCGCGTTTCAGTCGAAAAAGATGATGATGCAAAAAAAATCATGCAGAATGCGCAAAAAGAAGAGTTCATTCACTTTGCGATGGATTTAGAGTTTTTATTGAGAAAGAAAAAGAAATGGAGAATTATAATGAAGAATGTTCTTTTCAAAGAAGGCGACATTGTTGAAAACGGCGAGAAAGCGGAAGATGAGGTAGAAGGAAAATAATCTTACAAACAAAAAAACCATTCGCACAAACGAATGGTTTTTTAAATATAGTTTCGGAAAAAATCAGAAAACTTTTGAAGGAGCTGATTTTGTTTTAGCAAGATTTTGCTGCGTCACCATATCATTAATCACTTTCACAGCCTGGTCAACATAAATGTCCTTGCTAATATTGCTCAGCCATTGCTTGTATCTTTCAGTTTTGTCTTTATCTGCAGAAATGTAACGGTCCTGGTCCTGCGGAAGGAAAGAAACCTGCATAGCCTTATCAGTTTTAACAAGACTCTCAATTCTCTTCACGGCATCACGCGTAACCTTTTGGTCTTTTCTGAATTGATCTATTTCCAGGGGATATTCCTTGTCATCCTGTTTAGCAAGAATTGCAGTTTCCTGTTTTATCAATTTAAATACTGAATCGTTTGCAATCCGGGTGTTTGCCAGTTGCTCGACTGTTTGATAATTGAAACCTGGCTGCCACATGTTGTAATTTGCTTTACTGATCTCATCGTAAGGCAAAGCATTCCAGTTATCTCTTTCGCGCATTTTCAAATATTCATAATAATCGGGAACGACAATATCAGGTACCACTCCTTTCAATTGAGTGGAACCGCCACTGATGCGATAGAATTTTTGCAAGGTCAATTTTAATGAACCTAAATCAGATGTTTGAGACATGAAATCATTTGGATCCAGACCATAGCTGCGTTGTACACTTCCTTTTCCATAAGTGCTTGTGCTGCCAATGATCACTGCACGGCCGTAATCCTGCATCGCAGCAGCAAAAATTTCAGAAGCCGATGCACTAAACTCATTTACCATCACAGCTAACGGACCATCCCATAAAACGCCATCATCATTATCTTTTAAAACTTCGGGAGAACGTCCCCTGCTTTTAACCTGAACAATTGGTCCGCGGTCAACAAACAATCCTGCCATTTGAACAACATCGTTCAAAGAACCACCACCATTATTTCTAAGATCAATAACAATACCGTCAACCTTTGCTTCTTTTAGCTTTTTGATCTCGTTTGCCATGTCAACGGCGCAACGGTGAGGATCGGTTGGATCGTTGAAATTTGCATAGAATTCAGGAAGATAAACGTACCCGATTTTAGAAGAGCCCTGGTTTACAACTGCACTTCTTACAAAAGTTTCATCCTGAACAATTTTATCACGGATCAATGAAACTGTTTTCAATGTTCCGTCTTTCTTTCTTAATGTTAAACGAACTTCAGTTCCTTTCTTACCACGAATCAACTTAACAGCATCTTCAATTGTAAAGCCTGCAACTTCCACAGCATTATCTGAACCTTGCGCGATACGAACGATCACATCACCAACGTCTAACTGTCCAGATTTTTGTGCAGGACCGCCGGGAAGAATGGAAGCAATTTTAATATTGCCATCTTCACTTCCTAACTGCGCCCCTATTCCATCAAAAGAACCGCTAAGTGTCTCATCAAAATAGCGTTTATCCAAAGGCAGCATGTATTCAGTGTAGGGATCCATCATCGCCGTCACTGTGTTTACAAACACACTGAACTTTTCATCATCATCGAATTTTGTCTTGTAGCGTTCAAAGGTTCTGTCCATTGCAGCTTCCACCTTTGCTCGGGCTTCTTTTTCCAATTCAGCATCTGTTTTCGCAGTGGAGCCATCTTTGCCTTTATTGCTTTCGCGGTTGTCGATCAAATCGACATAACGTTGAAGTGTGAGGTATTTCAAATGCTTGCGCCACGCATCCCTGCGTTCGGCATCATTTGCAGGAAAATTAATTTTTTTAGGATCGGTTACGACTGTTTCATTTACGGTAAAGTTAAACGGCTTGGAAAGAATGTCTTTATAGATCGCTGCCGCTTCTTCTGTCCTTTTATTGAATACCTTACCTGCTTCCAAAAAAAACTGCACAGGCGCATCACCTTTTATTTCATCATCAATTTTTGTGGAGTACTGGTTCAACGCGGTAAGATCCGATTGAAGAAAAATATCTTTGTCCGGATCCAGCTCTTCAAAATAACGGTCATACACCTTTTTAGAAAAATCATCATTCATATCCTTCGGACTGAAGTGACCTTGTTTTAAATATTCGCCAACAATTTGAAGAATCTTCTCATACTTGCCGGGAGGTGTGGTATTGGATTTTCCCATGGTATTGAATGCAAGAAAAACACCTGCAACCACCATGGCTATCACTACGGGTAGTCGTTTCATACTTGTTAGATATTTAATTGCCTTGGGCATGTCTTTCAAATTTAGACCAAAAAATAAGCTTTGAAACTATTCGTCCGTCCAATTAACAAACGTTTTTGACAGACGGAAATTTTTGGCGATGAATGTTTATTTACGTTAATCAACAACTATAAAGATGCCAAAAGAATTTGAAAATCGTCAATCAGAAAAATTCTTTACACGGAATTTTGATAGAGTTCATTTTTTTCAACTCCATTTCTTTATTTTTGCCGCCACATACGGTGGCTGTAGCTCAGTTGGTTAGAGCATCAGATTGTGGTTCTGAGGGTCGCCGGTTCGAGCCCGGTTAGCCACCCAAAAAAGTCTTCTTCATTGAAGACTTTTTTATTTACCGTTCATCAAATTCACGTTAATTATAGTTAACGTCAATATAAACCCCACTACTACTCAACTACCTTTGCGGCCACACCAAATTGATCTACATGAAGAACTATGTTGCTCTGGCTTTTTTATGTTTCATAACTGCTGCATGTTTTAGCCAGAACCCGGGAAATTTTCAAAGAAATGGAAGACAGGGGCAAATGCCCACTGGAAGGTTTTATGGAAAAATTGTTGATGCTGCCAACAAAGGAATTGAGGCTGCTTCGGTGATTTTGGTAACCACTCGTCCGGACTCCGTTACCAAAAAACCCAAAGAAGTTATTGTTGGCGGAATGCTTACCACTCCCACCGGTGATTTCAGCATTGAGAATGTTCCTTTGATGGGCCGCTACAAGTTAAGAGTTACAGGCATTGGCTACCAGCAGGTAGACAAACAAGTAGCTTTTGATCTGCCCAATCGCAATGCAATGAACAATGGCGATCCTTCTGCATTAGTGGGCGTATTGGATAAGGATTTGGGCAATATCAAACTGGAAGTGGATGCAAAAGTCTTGGGCACGGTTACGGTCACTGCTTCTAAACCTCTATTGCAATTAGGTGTTGACAGAAAAATTTTCAACGTTGATAAAAATATTGTTTCAACCGGTGGAACTGCAGTTGATGTAATGAGAAACGTTCCATCGTTGAATGTTGATATTGACGGGAACGTCACGCTTCGCAATGCTGCGCCACAGCTTTTCGTTGATGGAAGACCAACGAATCTTACTCTCGACCAAATTCCTGCCGACGCAATTGAAAGTGTTGAGATCATCACTAATCCCTCTGCAAAATTTGATGCATCGGGCGGAACAGCAGGTATTTTAAATATTGTGATGAAGAAAAACAAAAGGGTTGGTTACAGCGGAAATCTTAGGACCAATGTTGATTCGAGAGGTAAAGTTGGATTTGGTGGGGATATCAACATTCGCCAGCAAAAAATAAACTTTTTTGCAAGTGCCAACCTGAATCAAAGAAAATCCATCAGCAACGGGACCACTACACGCAACACAAACTTTGGATCTACCGATTATTACACAACTCAAAGAGATCATAGTGTTCAGAATTTTAATTTCGGTTTTGTTCGCGGGGGCTTTGATTATTTCATTGACAACCGAAACACCATTACATTAAACGGCACATTTGTGCGCGGTCATGGAAAACCTTTCACGAACAGCATTATCGATACGCTTCAGAATTCAAACCTCATTAAAGAAGATTATAGAAATTCCAATTCAAACAGCAATTTCAGAAATCATGGGTTTCAATTGAGCTATAAACACAATTTTCCAAAAAGCGGTCATGAAATAACGGCTGATGCTACTTACAATAAAGGAAGTAATGATAACGTAACAAACATTACAAATTCCGATTATTATATGCCTTCAAAAACTTTGAACAGGGAGTTTGCTCAAAGACAAAATATTGATGGGAAAAATGACAACCTGGTTGTTCAAACCGACTATACAAACCCAATCAACGATCACACAAAATTTGAAGCAGGTGCAAGAGCTTCCATGCGTAAGATCAACAGCTCAAGTTTGTATTACCAGGACTCTTTAAACAATGGCGACTATTATCAAACATCAAATACGATTTATAACAGTCGCGATAATGTTTATGCAGCGTATGTAAACTTTTCAAACCAGGTAAAAAAATTTGGTTACCAGGTTGGGGTTCGTGCGGAAAGTTCTTCTTATCATGGTGATCTACCGACAAAAAATGAATCGTTCACAACTGATTTTCCAATCAGCCTGTTTCCAAGCGTATTCTTAAGCGAAAAAATTTCTGATAACGATCAGTTGCAATTGAATTACAGCCGCAGAATTAACAGGCCAAATTTCTTTCAATTATTTCCTTTCGTTGACTCAAGCGATTTGTTCAATGTAAGAGAAGGCAACCCCGATTTGAAACCTGAGTTTACAAATTCTTTGGAACTGTCTTATTCAAAAACCTTTAAAAACCGTGATAACTTTTTGGCTACACTGTATTATAAGAGAACCAATCGTTTGATCACGCCTTACTATGACACGACCGTAAGCAGAAAGTATATTGTAAGCACATTCATTAATGCCAACAATAGTTATGTTACGGGCTTGGAATTGATAAGTAAGAACTCCATTGCAAAATGGTGGGATTTAACAACCAATCTAAATTTGTTCACAGCAAAAATCAATGTTGCAGGCCAGCAAGCTCCCGATCAATTTCCAAGTTATTTCTTTAAGTTGAACAACAGCTTTAAGCTTCCTAAAAACTTTTCGTTTCAATTGTCGGGTGATTACACTTCAAAAATCATCTCCTCTCCCGGTGGCAGCGGCAGCGGCGGTGGACGCGGAGGCTTTGGTGGCGGTATGTTTGGCGGGGGCGGCGCAACTGCATCGCAGGGATATATCCGCCATAATTACGGAGTGGATGCAGCAATTCGTTTCGACTTCCTGAAAAACAAGGCAGCTTCCATTTCTTTAAATGTGAATGACATTTTGAAAACAAGAAAATACGACGCACATACGGAGTCAAGCTATTTTGTTCAGGATATTATGCGAACAAGAGATGCCCAGATCTTCCGTTTGAATTTCAACTACCGCTTCGGTAAGTTTGATGCAGCCTTGTTCAAACGCAAGGACACAAAAGCCGAAAACAATATTGATATGGGCAATGTGAATCAATAATTGTTTGAAATAAATTTTGGAAGTCCTGCAATTGTGCAGGACTTTTTATTTTTCAGAGATTATTTTTGACCCATGTATAATTTTGCGCTGATCGGGTGCGGCAATATTTCAAACAGGCATGCTGAGAATATTAGCAGGGTTGGTAAATTGATTGCCGTTTGTGATGTTGTAAAAACAAAAGCTGATTCACTGGCAAAAAAATACAATGCAGCCGCTTATTACAATATTGATGAACTACTGGTCAACGAAACAGGGATCCACATTGTAGTTGTTTGCACACCCAATGGCCTGCACCCGGAACATTCCGTCAAAGCTTTACAAAGAGGCAAACATGTTTTATGCGAAAAGCCCTTGAGTATTTCAGTTGAAGATGCCGTAAGAATGGTTGCTACTGCTGACCACTGTCAAAGAAAATTATTTGTGGTAAAACAAAACCGCTATAACGAGCCGGTGCAGTACGTAAAAAAACTTTTAGACGAAAACCAGCTCGGGAAAATTTATAGCTTTCAATTGAATTGCTTTTGGAACCGCCCACAGCAATATTATTCCAATTCATGGCATGGCACCAAAAATTTGGATGGCGGCGTTTTGTTCACCCAGTTCAGTCATTTTATTGATTTGCTGCATTGGTTTTTAGGTGATGTTGATACGGTGCAAGGTTTCAATCATAACTATGGCAAACGGTCCCATTTTGAACTGGAAGATACAGGTGTTGCGGTCCTGAAAATGAAAAACGGACAAATAGGCACACTGAATTATACGATCAACAGCTATTTAAAAAACCTGGAAGGCTCCTTATCGTTGTTTGGCGAAAAAGGAAGTGTAAAAATCGGCGGGCAATATTTGAACACACTGGAATGGCACGAAGTGGAAAATATTGAAAAACCTGTTTTCCCGGTTGCGCGTCCTGCAAACGATTATGGCTTTTACCAGGGATCGATGAGCAACCATCATAAAGTGTATGATGAACTCATTCGTTCGTTAAAAGGAAACGGAAGTCTACTTGAGGCAAGAAATGCAGTTTCAACAATAGAAATCATTGAAAAGATCTATGCCGCAACAAGAGAAGCATAAAAAGAAATTGATTTTTGCGGTAACCAATGATCTTAACTACGACCAGCGAATGATCCGTATCTGCAAATCATTGCACAATGGGGGCCACAATGTTTTATTGGTCGGAAGAAAATTAAAAACATCACTACCCTTAACACGTCAAGATTTCCGGCAAAAAAGATTGTTTTGTTTTTTCACCAGGGGCAAACTGTTTTACATAGAATATAATATCCGCCTTTTCTTTTTCCTTTTGTTTCAAAAGATGGACCTGGTCTGCGCAATTGACCTTGATACAATTTTGCCCTGCTATTTTGTTTCAATTCTTCGAAACAAAAAAAGAGTTTATGATGCTCACGAATTGTTTTGCGAGATGAAAGAGATTGTAACAAGACCGGCTATTTATAAAATCTGGAAGGCAATTGAAAAATTTACAGTTCCCAGGTTCAAATATGGTTACACGGTAAATGAACCCATTCAGCAGATCCTCAAGAACGATTACAACGTAGATTATGGTGTGATCATGAACGTTCCTTTTTTAAAGCCGCTGAATGAAGTGAAGAAAGAACGTTTTATTATTTACCAGGGAGCAGTAAACGAAGGACGCAGCTTCGAAACATTGATACCCGCTTTTCAATGGATTGATTGCCCGCTTTGGATTTTTGGCACCGGGAATTATTTTGAACAATGCAAAAGACTTATCGAAGAAAATCAATTGCGAGACAAAGTAATTTTGAAAGGAAAAGTTTTACCTAATGATCTCTCATCAATAACACCCACGGCTGTAATGGGAATTACTTTATTTGAAAACAAAGGATTAAGCAATTATTATTCTCTCGGCAACCGTTTTTTTGATTATGTTCAAGCTGGCATTCCGCAGCTTTGCGTTAATTATCCTGTGTATCAAAAAATCAACGACCAGTTTGAAGTATCAGTTTTGGTTGATGATCTTTCACCCAGTTCATTAGCTGTAGCAATCAACCGGTTATTGAATGATGAAGTTCTTCAGAAAAAACTACAAAAAAATTGCTTGCTTGCCCGCGAAGTATTCAACTGGCAGAACGAAGAAAAAAAATTGCTGAACTTTTATCATCAAATTTTTACTGATTGAGTGAGTATATCCATATTGTTTCATTGATCGCCCCTTCTCCACCCAATTTTGGCGGGGCATTCGATTTATTTTATAAGATACCTGCACTGGCAAAAGCCGGTAAAAAGATCATTCTTCATTATTTTGATTACAAAGAAGGTCGTGGCGTTGAAGGCCTGGAGCAATATTGTGTTGAGATCAACAAATACAACCGGACGGTTTTTTTAAAATCCTTACTGAGCTTAAAACCATACATCATTTCCTCAAGAATTGAAGCGGAATTAATTCATCGTTTAAACCGGGATGATCATCCGGTTTTGCTTGAAGGAATTCATTGTACCGGAATTATTCCATCTCTGAACAAAAGAAAAATTCTTGTGCGGATTCATAATGATGAAGCAGAATATTATCAACAGCTTTATCAAAACGAAAGCAACGTTTTAAAGTCATTTTATTTCTTGTATGAAGCAACACTGTTGAAATTTTATCAGAAAAAACTTTCCTTGGATCCAACCTTCGTTTTTGTTTCTGAAGAAGACCAAGAAATTTTTAAAACAAAATACCACCAGCGCAATCAAATTTTTCTTCCCTGCTTTTTGCCTTGGCAAAAAACAAGCTCAGTAACAGGTAAGGGAAACTATTGTCTATATCATGGAAATTTATCCGTCTCCGAAAATATCTATGCAGCATTGTGGCTGGCTTCGTCTATATTTTCTCAAATTGATTTTACGTTGATCATTACAGGGAAAAATGCAAATGAATTAAAAGACAAATTGCCCGAAAATTCCAATATCCAACTGATCGAAACTCCATCGGATGACGAATTGAGCTTGCTCATCAGAGATGCTCACATCAACGTACTTCCTTCCTTCAATAATACGGGAGTGAAGCTGAAATTCCTTCATGCAATGTTCGAAGGAAGATTTTGCGTTACCAATGAAGCGGGAGCAAAAGGAAGCGGGTTGCATTCTGGCTTTCACACAGCAAACGACAACGAGTCAATGATTCAGTTGATCAAAGAATTACTCTCAAAAGAATTTACTGAAGAAGATATTCGCCAACGAAGTGAACTTGCCCGGCTTTACAACAATGATATAAACGCTGAAAAACTTATTGAACTATTGTAGCGTTATCAAAGACCTGTCCGCTTTCCGTTCTTACCATTCTTGCCGGGAATTTTTGAATTACAATATAATCATGCGTAGCCATAACAACTGCAGTTCCGTAATCTCTTGCAATATGAATTAAAAGCTGCATGATTTCGTCAGAGGTTTCAGGATCGAGATTTCCCGTTGGCTCATCGGCCAATATTAATTTGGGAGAGTTCAACAACGCTCTTGCAATGTCCACTCTTTGCTGCTCGCCGCCACTCATTTCAAAAGGCATCTTAAAACCTTTCGATTTTAAACCTACTTTATCGAGCACATCAGAAATTTTTTCGTTCATCAGTTTTTCATCTTTCCAACCAATGGCTTTCAAAACAAACTTCAGATTCTCATTTACATTTCTATCTGTAAGCAGCTGAAAATCCTGGAAGATGACTCCCATGTTCCTTCTTAAAAAAGGAACGGTTTTCCAGGTAAGTTTGCGCAAATCATACCCAACCACGCTTCCCTGTCCTTCTCTCAAAGTCAATTCGCCATACAATGTTTTTAGCAGGCTTGATTTACCGGTTCCTGTTTTTCCTACCAAATAAACGAACTCACCTTTATTCACTGTAAGATTAACGTCGCGCAAAATCAAACTATCGCCCTGGTAAATATTTGCATTGCGCAATTCCAAAATCATTTCAGCCATGCTTTTTGTTTTGTGCAAAATAAAGCAAGAAACTAAAAAGCAACCGTTATTTATTTTAAAAACTAAAAAATTAGTTGTTCAACTAAAATATTAGTTATAACTTGGCGTTATACAATTGAAACAATGAAAACATTAACCAAGGCTGAAGAACAGGTAATGCAGGTGATCTGGAAGATTAAGGAAGGTTTTATCAGAGATATTATGGACGCTACTGCTCCACCAAAGCCGCATCAAAACACGGTCGCAACAATTTTAAAAATTCTGGTTGAAAAAGAATTTGTTGGTGTAAGGGTTTATGGGAGGCAGCATCAGTATTATCCTTTGATTACTAAAGATGCCTATTCAAAAGCATCAATGAAAAATTTAGTGAAGAGTTATTTCGGCGGATCATTCAGTGATGCTGTTTCATTTATGGTGAAGGAAAACAACATCAGCCTGGAAGACCTTGAAACCTTATTGCAACAACTCAAAAAATCTAAAAAATGATTGCACTTGCTTACTATTTACTGAAAGTGATCATCTGCTCAGGAATTTTATTCCTTTACTATCACCTGGCACTCCGCAATAAATTGTTTCACCAGTGGAACCGTTTTTATCTGTTGATTGCCGTAGTAATTTCTTTAATTGCTCCAATTATACAATTGAGCGTGTTGCATCATTCTGCGGAAGAGTCAAACAACGCAATTAAGTTATTACAGGTAATCAGCTCCGCCGACGGCTATATGGACGAAATCGTAATAACAACACACCGCTCGGTGCCAACAGAGCAATGGATACTGGTTGCATATTGCGTGATATCGCTTGTTTTACTGGTTTCGGTTTTACTATCGCTGGTAAAAATATATTCCATCATCAAATCGCATTCCTGCAAATGGATTGACAACATCCGTTTTATCAGTACAAATGTGCAGGGAACGCCATTTTCATTCTTCCGATTTATTTTCTGGAATAACAGCATTGATTTGTCAACACAAACCGGGCAACAGATTTTTGAACACGAGCTGGTGCATGTACAGGAAAAACATTCGGCCGATAAATTATTCATTCAATTTATCCTGGTAATTTTTTGGTGCAATCCTTTTTTCTGGCTGATAAGAAGAGAATTAAAATTAATTCACGAGTTTATTGCCGATAAAAAAGCTGTAGGTGAGCATGGTGCTGCAGCACTTGCCGCCATGATTTTAAATTCATCTTACCCCACTCAATTCAATTCATTAACCAATCAATTTTTTCAAACCTCAATCAAAAGGAGACTTGCTATGCTTTCAAGAATTCATAACCCAAGAATTAACTACATAAGCCGTGTGCTTGCTTTGGCAATTGTTACTGCAACAGTGCTCGCATTCACAATAAAAACAAAAACCGTTCATACACCTGTTACCAAATTGGAAAAAACTATTACAGTTGTTATTGATGCAGGACATGGATTGATGCCTGATGGAAAATATAATGGAGGAAGAGAAGAAAATGTTTATGAAGACCAAATTGTTTTATCTATTGCCAATAAAATAAAGTCATTGAATAATGACAGTAAGTTGAAAATTGTTTTGACAAGAACATCTGATAATATTGTTGACTTGCACAAACGTGTTGACATTGCTAAAGAAAACAATGCCGATCTTTTTATCTCGTTGCATACAAATGTTGCACCCGATCTATACAAGGATAGTGCGGGAATGAACGGAATGGAAGTAATGGTATCTAATAAAAATACGGCCTACCAACAAGCGAGTGAAATATTAGGATCTGTTTTGCAACAGCAATTAAGTTCTGTGTATTTCATAAAACCTGCTTTGATAAAAAGACAGGTCGGGGTTTGGGTTTTAGATCACAATGTTTGCCCTTCTGTTTTGATTGAATGTGGTTTTTTAACTAATGAGAAGGATAGAGATTTTATTACCAAGGATGAAAACCAAAATGCAGTTGCTGAAAAGATTTTGCAGTCTATAGAAACTTACGCTGCTAACGAACATCAAACCCAAAGAAACGAAGTTGACACTGTTCCAGAAAGTCAGGTTAAAGTAACGACGACGAGCCAGGATAAAAATGAGAAAGGCTCATCATTTTCTGTAAAATACGATTCACAAAAAAAGGCTCCTTTATATATTGTTGATGGAAAAGAATATAATGGCTCACTTGATGATATTAACGCAAACGATATACAAAGCATAAGCGTTTTAAAAGACGATTCCGCGATAAAAAAATATGGCAAGAAAGGCGAGAATGGCGTAATTGAAATTATACTAAAGAAGAAACGAAAAGAGATCACAAAATCAGATGAAGTTGTAACAATAGTTAATAGCTCTGCAAATGACACAATCCCCAAAAAAGAACCCGTTTTTTCAAAAGTAGAAGTTGAAGCATCCGTAGACCGGACCGAATGGCAACAATTTCTCTCAAAAAATTTACAGTCTGCAATTGAATCCGCTGCTAAAAAAGGAATGAAACCCGGCACTTATACGGTGAACGTAAAATTTCTTGTAAAGAAAGACGGCAGTGTTGCAGATGTAAAAGCCATCAACGAGACCGGTTATGGTTTATCAGAAGCATCTGTTGCTGCGGTTAGAACCGGACCAAAATGGAAACCGGGTTTGCAAAATGGAAAAGTTGTCAACTCTTATCACACCCAGCCAATCACATTTGTGATCCAGGAGCAATAATCAAAAAGAATAAGAAACTGAAGTCGAGGAAGTTTTAACCAAAAGCAATTTTCCCTTCGCTTCTTCTACCCTGCCGATTACCTGTGCGTCTATATCAAATTCCCTTGCAATGCTGATCAATTGATCAGCATTTTTTTCATCTGTATAAATTTCCAAGCGGCAACCCATATTAAAAACCTGGTACATTTCTTTATCATCTGCTCCACTTGATTGCTGGATGATTTTAAAAATTTCAGGCGCTTCAAACAAATTATCTTTTATGACGTGAACATTTTCAGCAACATATTTCATGCATTTTGTTTGTCCGCCACCGCTGCAATGAATCATTCCATAAACAGAATCAAAATGTTCTTCGAGAATTCTTTTTACAACGGGAGCAAATGTTCTTGTTGGAGACAAGATCAATTTTCCGATATTGGTTTTGATTTTTTGATCATGAAACTTTACAGAAACTTCATCGGTCATACGGTGTTTACCAATATAAACTACATCATCAGCCAAACTGCTTTCAAATGTTTCGGGAAAATTTTCTTTGTAAAATTTATTCAGCACATCATGCCTTGCACTGGTAAGTCCATTGCTTCCGATGCCGCTATTGTATTGCTTTTCATAAACAGATTGCCCAAAGCTGGCTAATCCTACAATTACATTTCCTGGTCTTATCTTTTCGTTTGTAATTATTTTTTCTTTCGGCCAACGCGCTGTCATTGTTCCGTTCACTGCAATGGTTCTTACCACATCGCCAACATCCGCTGTTTCTCCGCCCAAAAAAGCAATATCAATTTTGTGCGAGTGCATTTCATCAAAAAACTCCTGGGTGCCTTCAATGATTGCCTGCAACACCTCACCGGGAATTAAATTTTTGTTCCTGTCGATTGATGAAGAAAATAAAATATTGGTGTAAATGCCCGTACAAAGCAAATCGTCAAGGTTCATCACAATTGCATCCTGAGCAATTCCTCTCCAAACGGAAATATCACCGGTTTCCTTCCAATACAAATAAGCCAAAATACTTTTTGTGCCTGCGCCGTCGGCATGCATCACATTGACCCATTGCTCATCACTGCCTAAAACATCTTTATAAATTTTGCAAAACGCCTTCGGATAGATTCCCTTATCAATATTTTGAGTAGCTGCGTGAACCTCTTCTTTTTGTGCAGAGACGCCCCGCTTTGTATACAACGACATGCGGCAAAACTAAGCTAAGAGAACAAAAGAGAAAAAGAGTTAATCAACGAGATTACCAACAAAGCAATATCCTCCGGTCAAACAAACGGTAAACTATAAATAGCAAACTGTAAACTCTCTTATCTTAGCGGGCATGCAGGTTCATCGTTCAATTGAAAATCTTCCTCAATTTAAAAATGCGGTTATCACCATCGGAACCTTTGATGGCGTGCATGAAGGACATAAGAAGATCATTGGTGCTTTGAAAAAAGAAGCCGGGGCAGCACAGGGGGAATCAGTGATTATTACGTTTCATCCTCATCCAAGAAAGGTTGTACATGCCGATGAACCTTTGCAATTGATCAATACCCTTGATGAAAAAATTGAATTGCTGCAAAAAACAGGAATCGATCATTTGGTGATTGTTGCATTCAGCCAGGAGTTTTCTGAACAAACAGCAGAACAATACATTGAAAACTTCCTCATAAAAAACTTTCACCCACATACTATCATTATTGGTTACGACCATCATTTTGGAAAAGGAAGAAAAGGAAACTTCATATTGTTAGCCGAAAATGCTGACAGATACAATTATCAATTGCTTGAAATTCCTAAATACATCCTGGATGAAATTTCGGTTAGTTCAACCAAAATCAGGAACGCGATTTTGCACAGCGATGTTGAAACTGCCAACAAACTTTTAGGTTATGAATTCTTTTTTGAAGGCCTTGTCATTAAAGGCGACCAATTGGGACGAAAGCTTGGTTACCCCACCGCAAATTTGAAATACACAAACATTGACAAAATTCATTTGGCACACGGCGTTTTTGCCGTTTATGCCGAAGTAAAAGGAAAACGATACAGGGCAATGCTTAGTGTCGGAACAAGACCTACACTTGAAAACTCAGATGAAAGAGTTGAAGTAAATATTTTTGATTTTGATGAAGAGATCTATGGTGAAGTCATTCGTGTGACCGTAAAAAAGTTTTTACGCGGACAAGAAAAATATTCTTCACTTGATGAACTGAAACAACAACTTGCAATTGACAAACAAAACAGTTTGAGTTTTTTGTGAGTGCCTGTAAGTTGCCGCAATCCGATTACCGGACCTAATAAGTAAATGACACAACAAAAGATAGTAGCAATTTAGATCGTCACACCAGAACGAGCCAATCAAGTTTTCAAACTAACTAACTATTAGGCTGCAATCATCTTGACCACCATTTCTTTCAATAACATGGCATCGCTGCTTCCAACATCATTCACACCAATTCCTTTCAAGTTGTATTGATGCAAAAGCAGTAAAACTTTTTCAATTTCATGGCTGCTGAATTTCACTGCCGTTTGCAAATAATCACGAACAAAATAAGCGTTCACTCCTATTGCGGCTGCAACCGATTTTTCATCGCGTGACGCAACGGAATATACCATGTGCACCTTACTGAAAAAATTATAAAGCGACGGGAAGATCAGTTGAATGGGAGCCGCTTTCGGATTGGCTTCAAAATATTGAATGATCCGAATGGCTTTATACAAATCTTTGTTTGCAATTGCTTGCTGTAATTCAAAAACATTAAACTCCTTGCTTACACCAACAAAAGTTTCAATATCATCTTCAGTAATATTCTTTCTGCTTTGAAGATTCAAAACCAGTTTATCAATCTCATTGTTCAGACGACTAAGATCATTACCAATATGATCAATCAATAAGAACAAAGCCTTGTTGGTAATGGTATAACCCTTGGATTTTACCAGGCTGCTTGTCCATTCAGGCAGCTCGTTGTCATACATTTTTTTTGTTGACAGAAGAACTGCTTTTTCTTTTAACAATTTTGCAAGCTTTGTGCGGCCATCAACTTTTTTCCCCTTGTAGGCAACAAACAACAAAGTCGATGCGAGTGGCTTTTCAATATAACTTTCCAGCTTTTCAAGATCCTTCATCGATTGGGCTTCCTTTAATATAACGACCTGCATATCCGAAAACATCGGGTATTTTTTGCAGGTATTGATTAAATCGGGCCATGAAGTGTCTCTTCCATAAAAAATTGTCAAATTAAAGCTTGCTTCACTTTCCGATAATATATGATGTTCGGCATATTGAATAACCTGATCAATAAAGAATTCTTCATCCCCTTCAAGCCAGTAAACAGGTTTAAAACTGCGTTTTTTTAAGTCGGTAAGTATCTTTTCTAAGGTCATTGCTTTGTTAGTTCAATTCAAGCTATTATTTTTCTGGCACGGTTTTCGAAATTGGTGCAACAAATTCAAAAATAAGTTTCAAACCTGACTTCAAAAAAACCAAATATCGTTTAACCAAAAAACCTTCATGATGGCAAATACAAACTATCCATCTGCTGAAAATCAGCAGACTACCACGAGAGTGGAAAAAAAGAGCAACAATACTACCAAGAACATAATTATTGGTGTATTGGCTGCAGGTCTTTTAGGAACATGGGCTTACTTTCTTTACAGCAAGAACGAATCAGATAAAACCATTTCTGAAAAAACAGTTGCTGTAACACAGGCAATGACAGCCAGAGATTCTGCAAACATCCTGTATCAAAATACTTTGCAAAGGTTGGATGCATTAACCGGTGAAAACAACAATTTAAAAAACCAGGTTACCGACAACAATTCGCAGATCAGCAAATTGAAAAATGAAATCAACAGCATCTTAAGCAAGAAAAATGCGAGCGATGCTGAAGTAAGAAGAGCAAAAGCTTTGATTGCACAATTGAATCAAACGGTTGCTAACCTTGAAGCTGAAAATGCTCGCCTCACAGGTGAAAACCAGGTGCTGGCTTCAAACAACACACAGCTCACCCAGGAAAAGCAAGTGTTGCAGACCAATTTGCAAACAACAACTGCAGAAAAAGAAGAATTGTCTCAAACAGTTGACGTAGCATCTACTTTCTCTGCATCAAACATTCAAATTACTCCGTTCAACGAAAAGAAAAACGGTAAAGAAAAAGAAACAACAACTGCAAAAAGAGTTGACAAACTCGTTGTTTCCTTCGATGTTGAAAACCGTGTAGCTCGTTCTGGTCCTGCCGATTTATATGTAATCGTTACAGGTCCTGACGGTAAAGTAATTACTGATCCAGCTAATGCTTCAACATTATCAACACGCCAGGATGGTGACAGACCTTACACTTATAAAACAACTGTAGATTACCAGCAAGGTACTCGCAAGGCTGTACAAATTCCTTTGCGCCAGGATCATTTCCAAACAGGAAACTACAAGATTGAAATTTATCAAAACGGATTCAAAATAGCTGAGGGTACTCGTACTCTTAAAAAAGGTGGTTTATTCGGTTAATCTCTCATTCAACTCCAACAACAAAAGCCGTCGCGGTATTACTGCGATGGCTTTTTTGTTTTTGGTGATCTGTTAATTTGAAAGATTGGCGGCAACAAGTAAACACTCTCTCCTTGTCATGCTGAGCGCAGCGAATCACCCGATTGATTGAATTAGAATGCCTCTTGCAAACGATAACCATCTCTGCTGTCATGCTGACGGATGTCGGCAACTGTTTCTTCCTTTACCACGCGGATGAATGTCTTAAGCACTTGTTGAATCCGAACAAGTTCAAAATACACATTGGATGATTTACATTTACTACAAACAAGACATACGATGCTGACTAACGTACATCCCAAGTTGCCAATGCGTAACAAAGCCGTAACTAAAGATTTCTATATAAACAAACTAGGATTTCAAAATGCAGGAAGTGCTGACTATGAAGGCTATCTGATGGTGCAAAAAGATGACATAGAAATTCACTTCTTTGAATTTAAAGAAATAGATCCGAAGGAAAACTATTCAGGAGTTTATATCAGAACAGACAACATTGACAGTTTGTACCAATCATTATTAGACAATAACGTCAGCATACATCCGAACGGACCTTTGGAGACTAAACCCTGGGGACAAAGAGAATTTTCTTTGCTTGATCCAGACAACAACCTGTTGACTTTTGGACAAAGGGTTTAAAATTCAAGAAAGCAATCACATTTGCATGAAAAGGACTCATTGCCCGGAAGGGAAAAGCATAAGCTTAGGTGCATTGCTGTTTCAATCACTTCAATAATTGAAACACTTAAAATAACGAACCTCTCCGCTTGTCATGCTGAGGAACGAAGTACCTTATAGATAAATTATAATGTCTCTCATAAACGACAACGCATCTCCTCTTTGTCATGCTGACGCATGTCACCACCCTCTCTCTAATATAAAAGAGAGAAAGTAGTTGTTGAAACTAGTTCAGCATGACGAGTAAGAATCACTTCTGTCTTAATACTCTTCTTTGTTGGGAGTATCAGGTGCTTCACTTACGTTCAGCATGACAAACCAACAGGTCTACTGATTATGAACAATCTTTTAATTCAACTATTCAGTTGCTTCGCTGCGCTCAGCATGTCAAAGTGAGATGCATTGTTTTTGTGCAGTCTTTCTAAGAATGCAATGACATAACAATGCCGCAATAAAAAGCCACTTCAACCGAAGTGGCTTTATCTTTCATTCTTATTTTATTCTTCAACAACTATAATAGCAGAACCAGATCTGCACAATTACAAATTGTTGCAAGAGCATTACAAAACATTGTAAGCAAAACTTACATAGTACAATCCACCAACCCTCGGGTTGCCAAACGCACTCCTGTAATAATGATTGAAAAGATTGGAAGCACCAATTTTAAACATGCTCTTTGATTGCTTGATCTTGTAAGTAACCTGCGCATCCATCGTTCCAAATGCTGGAACTAAACCTGTTGAAAAAGTACCTTCCCAGTTAATCTTATCCTGCCAGCGGTATTGCACATTAAAGCCAATGCCCTGGTAAACATTGCTGTTGCCCAGGCCAATATTGTAGCGAAGCTTTGGTGTGTTGAATTGAGTAATAAAATTAGCCGGAACATTACGCAGGTTATCGCCAGAAACGTTTGCACTCAGTTCATATCCTTTAGCCAATTGATAATTACCGCTAATGCCCCAGCCGATTGCCTGCACATTGTTGGTTGTGTTTACAACGAAGGAATAATAATTGGTAGTGAACGGACTTGCAAGGTCTAACGGAGCGCTTGAGGGATTGCCACTGGCACCTCTGCCCACTGCTACCCTGCCAATGAAATCTTTATACTGGCTGTAATAAGCATAAGCATCTAAAAGGAATTTTGAAGTGAGCAAACCTCTGAAACCAACTTCGTAAGAATTGGTTCTTTCAGGCTTGATGGTTTGAAATTGCGCCTGTTGCAGCACCGACGGATTCGGAGCCCCTGCAGCAACAGAATTTTGATAAGCAACGATGCTTTCGGAAGTGTAAGCAGGATTGCCCGGGAAATTGAAATAAGTATTGAACTCGGCCAATCCGCCAATCAACCGTGCAGATGGTGTGATTAGATTAATGTATTGATCCTGGTTGGACGGGAAACGATAAGCTGTTTGATAAGAGATGCGGAAGTTATTGTTGGGAGCCACCTTGATTAAAGCAGTAGCCCTTGGTGTAAATCTTCCTTTAAAGTTTTCATTCTTATCATAGCGAAGAGATCCTGTAAGTTTCAGCACATCATCCAACAAACTTTTTTGAATTTGTGCATAGATGCCTGCTTCACCAATATTGATCGGACCGGTTGTGTCGGCGAAAATTGTTCCGTGAGAATTTAAGTGATACACACGGTAGCTTGCACCAACCAAAAGATCAACTGCTTTAATCTGATCTTTGAAATCATACTGTCCTTCAAACTGGTAGGGATTGG
>Ga0207647_10000628_pt1 | contig 27463 bp, 39 predicted proteins | sample KBSCornC2_FD_184295 | JGI IMG/M metagenome (GOLD analysis project Ga0207647, IMG submission 184295) | Corn rhizosphere microbial communities from Kellogg Biological Station, Michigan, USA - C2 (SPAdes) (version 2) | ecosystem: Host-associated > Plants > Roots > Rhizosphere ... | reverse complement strand
CGATCGGCGTCGAGCAGCTGCGCGCGGCGGAGGACATGGACGCCAAGGAAAGCCGCGCGCCGCTCGAAACGGCGCTGGCGACCCTGAAGGAAGCCCATCGCCTGTGGAACCGCGTCGGCGTGCTCGATCGCGTCAAGCGGGCGGAGAAGCTGCTGAAGGCGCTCCCGCCCATCCCCGACCAGAACAACGAACAGGGCGGCCAGCAGGCCGCCTGACAGGCTCGCCCCCGGCGCTCGGGGGCGGATCGCGCGAGGCGGGAGGTTTTCGAACCATAGGGCCGCCCTCTGCCCCGATCCCCACCCCCGTAAGCCGGCGGGCCGGAAACTGGAGGCACCATGACCATCGCCGTAGCCCTTTGGCTCATTTTCAAATCGATCCTGCTGGTCGTGGCCGCGCTGTTATTCGCGGCGATGGCGTTGGGCAGCTGCATTGGCGGGGTTCTCGCCAACGATGACGACGCGCCGCGCTGGCTCTGTCCGATCCTCCTGACCATCGCATTGCTGATGACGGGCGCCTGCATCGTCTCCATGGGCGGCATCGCTCGCCTGGTCCTCTTCGCATGACGTTCCTCGCGCGCCCGCCCGCTTCGGAAATCGAGCAGCCGCCGGCACCGGAAACGGTCGTCGTGAATGACGGCTTCTTTCCCGACGTCGATCCGGCGTTGGTGCGGGACGTGGCGCGCATTCCGACCAGCATTACGCCCGCCCGCCTGCGCGCCGCGATCCTGGGCGGCATCATGTCGGCCGAAATCGACCTGCGCCAATTCGCCGCGGATTGTCGCGCCGCCGGCTATGCCAAGCTGGCGGACGTCCCGGCGGACCAGCTGGACGGGCAGAGCGTGCAGCTGATCCGCTACCGGCGCGCCGTCGCCCTGTTCGCCAAGGCCGAACTGATAGAGCGCCACCGCGATTTCGATACGACCTCCGCCGGCGGCAACCAGGCCGACGAACTCACCCCGTCGATCGATGAACTCCGCCGCGATGCGATCCACGCGATCCGCGACATGCTGGGCAAGTCGCGAACCGGCGTCTGGCTGATCTGATGGCTGCCACGCTGCGCCCAGCTTCCCGGAAACTCGTGGCCCGCCAGGGCGACAAGCTGGACCAGCTGCTGTTCCGCGACGCTGGCCTTGGCCCGAACGAACTGACCCGCGTCCTGGACGCCAATCCGGGCCTTGCCGACCTCGGCGCCATCCTTCCGCTCGGCACGGTCGTCATCGTGCCGGCGACCGCCACCACCGAAGCCAGCGCGACCCGCGTGCGGCCCCTCATTCAACTCTGGGACTGATCCATGGACCTGCGCACCCTTCTTCAATCGGCCCCCGATTTCATCGGTTCGCTGGCGCCCTCGCTGATCGGATCGGGCGTTGCCCAGGTCTGGAAACCGGGCCTGTCCTGGCGCCAGCGCTTCGTCCAGTGGATCGTCGGCTCCACGGTCAGCTTCTACGCGACCCAGGCCATCATCGAATTCACCGGCTGGAATGAATTCATCGCGCAGTCGATCGGCTTCGGCATCGCCCTGATCGCCTTCGACGCCACCCCCCGCCTGATCGGCGCGACGTCCGACGCGCTCGCCCGCATCCCTGCCGATCTGGCTGACCGCTTCACCAAAAAGAGGCCCTAAGACCCATGCGCATCATCAACCGCATCAACATCCATTGCACCGCGACCCGCGTCGGCCGCACCTATACGGTCGAGGATATCGATCGCGATCACAAGGCGCGCGGCTTCGGCGCCGGCGCGTCGCGCCCCTGCGGCTATCATTATGTCATCTACGCCGATGGCACCGTGCATATGGGGCGCCGCGAAGACGAGATCGGCGCCAACGCCGCCGGCTATAACAGCAATTCGATCGGCATCGTCTATGTCGGTGGCCTCGATGCCGCCGGCAAGCCCCAGGACACCCGCACCCCGGCGCAAAAAGCCGCCCTGGCCGCGCTGGTCCGCGATGTTGCTGGCCGGCATAAGGTGCCGCCCTCGCGCATCCTCGGCCACCGCGATCTGTCGCCCGACAAGAACGGCAATGGCAGGGTCGATCCGTTCGAATGGACCAAGCAATGCCCCTGTTTCGACGTCCAGCCCGAAGTCGCGGGCTGGCTTGCTGGAGGCTGATCCATGACGAAGCTGATCGCGATTGCAAAAACCGCATGGGGGCTGCTGACAGGCTCCCGCGAAACCGTCCTGCTGATCGCCATCGCGGGCGCGGCGGCGGCGCTCTACGCCTGGGGCGCCACCGCGCGCGAGGATCGCGATCAGCTTCAGGCCTGGGCGGAAAAGGCCTGCCTCTCCGCCGGTGCCCAATTTTCCGGCGCCGGGAAAAAGGTCGATGCCTGCGCCCAGCGCATTGTCGATCTGGCCGCCTATGAGCGCCAGTCGCAGGCCGCGACCAACACCATCCTTGCGGGCGCGGCCCAGCGCCAGGCCACGAAATCCGCCGCCGACACCGCCCTTGCACGAACCCAAGCCGCTCGCCGCACCGATGCCGCCGCGCAAATGGAGAAAGCCGATGCCCAGATTGCCCCGGATAATCGTGTTGGGCCTGATTGGTTCGATAGCGTCAATCGCGTTGCAGGGCTGCGCGCACCAGGCCGCTGACCGGCCCGCGCCGCCCGTCGTCGCGATCGAGGTCAAGGATACGCCGCCGGCAGACCTGCTGACCTGCCCCGCCGCGCCCGCTGGCTTCCCCGCCGACGCACAAGCGGAAATCCCGCCCGCTGTCCGCTCCGCCATCGTCCGCATTGCCACCGCGCTTGCCGCGACACGCGACCAGCTGGTGCGCCTGGTGCGCTGGCATAGCCCCGGCGCCTGCGAGGATGCCGGCTGATGCGCAAGGCCGATAGCCTGCGGCGCTGGCTGACCGCGTTCCTGCCCGAACTGGCGACCCATGCGGACCGCCTTCAGATCTATGTCGAGGGCGGCAACGTCATGACGCGCAAGTCCGCGACGCTGTCCTTCGTCTATGCCTATACGCTGAAGGCCCTCTTCACCGATTTCTCCGGCGACAGCGATCGGCTGATGGTGCCGGTGCTGGCATGGATCGAGAAGGAACAACCCCAGCTGCTCGCCCGCACCGACAGCCAGCCCTTTTCCTTCGAAGCCGAATTGCTCGACGGCGATCTGTCCGACGTCGAATTGTCGATCGACCTGACCGAAACCGTCCTGGTCATTCCCCGCACCGATGGCAGCGGCTATGATGTCACGCACCCCGAGGAACCGATTTACGACCAGTTCGCCGGCGTGACGGCTTCCTTCCTCCAGGGCTTCGGGAACACCGAACTGATGGTGGAAACCGCCGATCCCGACGCAGTGCTGACCCCGGCGGTGCCGCCGGCGGCATGAGCGACGACCTGGCCGAAATCGAACGGGTCGCGGGAGGCCTGTTGCGCGGCCTGTCATCGGGCCAGCGCCGCGCTCTGATGCGCCGCATGGCCCGCGAACTGGCGATCAGCCAGCGCGAGCGCATCGCCGCCCAGCGACAGCCCGACGGATCGGCCTTCGAAGCGCGCAAGAGGAAAGAACCGCCCGTGTCGGGCCGGGGCGCCGCCTGTTTCCTCTATCCTGCCAGCGGGGGCGGGCCGCCGCGCCGCGTCATCATGAAGAGCTTCACCTGGGGCGGGTCATCTGGGGGCGGGGGCCAGATGATGACCGGCTTCGATATCGAGGCCGGCGCGATCCGATCCTTCGAATTCGGCAAGGTCGTTCAATGGCTCCCGGTGCCGGAAGAATATCGCAACGCCGGCGGCGGCAAGCTGCGCCGGCGCGGCGGCCTGCGTCGCAAGGCCATGTTCCGCCGCCTCGCCAGTTCGCGGTTCATGAAGACCAGCGCCGACGATCAGGGCTTCTGGGTCGGCTTTTCCGGCAAGGTGTCCCAGATCGCAGGCGTCCACCAATACGGCCTGCGCGACAAACCGTCGCTCCGCGCGAAGGCCGTTCCATATCCCCAGCGCGAATTGCTCGGCGCCACGCCGGCGGATCGGGAACGGCTGCTGGATTTGCTATACACACATATCAGCAGCGACTAAATGGCGGCACCAAATGGGGGTGTCGATGAAATCTGAAGTATTGGCCCAATGGGTTAGCGCTGGTGCAACAATATTCGCTGCGATTGCCGCGCTCGTAATCCCATTCATTATGCAGTGGCTTGAGCGCCAAAGAGCAGACGCGGAAGAACATACCGCCGTCAAGGAAGTCTGCGTAACGATAAGTCAGATCGTCCGCATGTATAAGGAACTACGCGACGCTTGCGCACCCGGAACTCCAATGCATAGTTTCTCGCGCTATTCACAGATATCGGTCGAAAGCGTCGCTGCTGGCGACGCGCTAAGGCGAATGCTATCGCAACCAGGCTGGACCGATGGGCTGCACATCGCAGGCTCAGCAGCAATCGTGTTGGCTGACGGGGTAGGAAAAGCTGGTGCCAATGCCGGAAAACAGCAGCTGGACTCAGCGATGGACATTTTGAATGCGCTTCATCACGTCGCGCAGCTGGCAAATTCTCGCTGCGAGCGGGTCCGAACCTATTTCAAGATCGAGCGGAGCCAAACCGATCCGGTTATAGTCGTCTGATCCGGTGGCGTAGGAAATGCGCTTCCTCCGCCGTTTTCCGGGCTGGACCGGGATCATCTTCGGCGTCGTGCTGTTTGCGGCGCTTGCGAAGCTGACGGGATGGTTGCTTGGGCCGGTGACGTGCCGCGATGGGTGGCAATCCGCGAGCATTGGCCATCGAGGCGCCTGTTCATGGCACGGCGGCGTGGATCGCAGTCGCGATATCCTGTTCTTCATCTACATGGGGATTTCCGGCTTTGCAGGCTGGCGGGTGTTCGATCGCTTGGAAAGCCGTCCTGCGCCACCGGCGAGCGCCCCGATTGTCTATCAGCGGTGCCCGAAATGTCGTGGCAGCATGCACTATGATCGCGAAAACCTCGGCGTCATTCGTTGCGACCGCTATCCCGTCTGCGGGGGCGAGCATTTAGCGATTGAGCATCAGCGACCGGCGGTCAGCTTCTCGGAGGATCAATGTCCGAACTGCGGCAGTTCTATGCGCCTGCGGAGGGCGGGACGGGGAAGGCATGCCGGGCGTCAGTTCTGGGGCTGCGCCCAGTTCCCTCGATGTCGCGGCACCCGCGCCTATAAGCCCAAGGAGCAGGAACAGGACAACGACACCTCGCATTTGTAGAGGCCGCCTCTACAAATGCAGGCGGTAGCGCGGCCCATGACCCCCGCCCGACATGGGCGCCATGGCCGATGCAACCTATACCGCCGTTGATCTGTCGCGCCTTCCCGCGCCGGACATTATCGAGGCTTTGGATTTCGAAACGATCCAGGCCGACGCCGTCGCGCGCATGCTCGAACTCATGCCCGACTTCGAAAACCGCGACAGCGATCCGGTCACGAAGCTGTTGCAGGTCGTTTCCTACATCGTCCAGCTGGTGCGCCAGCGCGTCAACGATGCCGCCCGCGCCGTCATGCCCGCTTATGCCGTAGGTGCCGACCTCGACAATATCGGCGCGCTGTTCGGCATCACCCGCCTGACGATCACGCCGGCGGATATCGTGCTGGGCATCCCGGCGGTGATGGAAAGCGACGCCGATTTCCGCCGGCGCATGGTGCTGGCGCCCGAAGGCTATTCGGTCGCGGGACCGGAAGGCGCCTATATCTTTCACGCGCTGTCCGCCGATGGCGACGTGCTGGATGCCAGCGCGACCAGCCCCGACCCCGGCGAAGTCCTGGTTTCGATCCTATCCCGCACCGGCTCCGGTGCCGCTTCCCCGGAACTGATCGCGACGATCGCCGCCTATGTGTCGGACGAAACGCGCCGCCCGTTGACCGACTTCGTCACCGTTCAGTCCGCTGAAATCGTGAACTATGCAGTCGTCGCCACGCTGACGACCTTCAGCGGTCCAGATGGCGGCGTTGTGCTGGCAGCCGCGCAGGCAAGCCTGGATGCCTATGTCGAGTCCAGCCACCGCCTCGGCCGCGACATCACCCGTTCGGCCCTCTTCGCCGCCCTGCATGTCGAGGGCGTCCAGAATGTCGTCCTGACGTCGCCGGCGGCCGACATCGTCATTTCGCGGACCCAGGCGCCCTACTGCACCGGCACGACGGTCAATTACGCGGGGACGGGCGAATGACTTATCCGTCGCTGCTGCCCCCCGGCTCTACCGCGCTGGAAAAGGCCGTGGAACAGGTCGCCGCCGGCCTGCTCGATATCCCGACGCCGATCCGCGACGTCTGGTCGCCCGGCACCTGCCCCATCGGACTGCTGCCCTGGCTCGCCTGGGGCCTGTCCCTCGACAACTGGTCGTCCGATTGGGCCGACGCCATCAAGCGCGAGCGCGTGCGCAAGGCGATTCCGATCGCGCGACAGAAGGGCACCGCCGCATCCGTTCGCGCTGTCGTGCAGAGTTTCGGGGGATCGGTTGCGATCCGCGAATGGTGGCAGATGGTGCCGAAGGCCGATCCGCACACCTTCAGCCTGGTCCTCAACCTTGACCAGAATGGCGCACCGGCATCGGCGGCCTTTGTCGATCAGGTCATCGCCGAAGTCGGCCGCGCCAAGCCGGTGCGCAGCCACTTCACCTTCACCCAGGGCATCACCGCCAAGGCCAGCGTCGGCCTTGTCGCTGCGGTGCGCCCGACCATCTATGCCCGCCTGTCCTGCACGGCGCCGGCGGCCTGACCGGAGGAATCATGGCCCTTACCGCTATCGTCACCAATGCCGGCCGTGCCGCGCTGGTAAATGCCGCCAACACCGGCACCGCGCCAGTCACCATCGCGCAGGTCGGCCTGACCGCAACCGCCGTCGTTCCCGGCGTGGGCATCACGGCCCTGCCCGGTGAATATAAGCGCGTGGCCACGATCTCCGGCGATGTCGTGGCGGACGACACCATCCACCTGATCGTCCGCGACGAAAGCGCCGACCTTTTCACCGTCCGCAGCTTCGCCCTCTATCTGGCCGATGGCACCCTGTTTGCCATTTACGGGCAGGCGGACGTTATCTTGGAGAAGTCGGCGCAGGCCATCATGCTGCTCGCGATCGACGTGCAGTTCGCGGACGTCGCTGCCGCCATGCTAACCTTCGGCGACACCAATTTCCTCAACCCGCCCGCCACGACGGAACGGCAGGGCGTTGTGGAACTGGCGACCGTCGCGGAGGCGCAGGCCGGTATCGATGCCCTGCGCGCCCTCACGCCCATTGCCGCCAAAGCCGCAATCTTGGGTTGGCTGCTGGCGCAGGACGGTTCCGGCAGCGGCCTCGACGCCGATCTGCTCGACGGGCAGGACGGCAGCTACTACGCGAACATCCCGCAGCGCCTCGGCTACACGCCCGCAAATCGGGCAGGCGACACCTTCACCGGCAACGTGGCGATCTCCAAAACCGGCAGTCAGGAACTGCATTTTTCGGGCACCGGCAACTATAAGTGGCGCGCCATCGGGACCAATCTCGCGGGAAGCGGCGGCAATTTTCACCTGCAATACACCACGGACAATTTCGGTTCTTCGTTCGTCAGCGGACTGATGCTGACCCCTGCTGGCATGGCGTCATCGCAGGGGCAGGGCGTCTTTTGGGGGCCGAACAACGATGGCGCGGGTTCGGGCCTCGACGCCGATCTGCTCGATGGTCAGGACGGGAGCTTTTACACGAATATCCCGGGGCGGCTCGGCTTTACCCCTGTCCAGCAAGGCGGCGGCGTCGGGCAGATGGTGAACACGGTCAAGATCGGATGGAGCGGCACGCGCCTCAAAGCGACCGTGGACGTTTCCGATCAGGGGAACTTCGTTTTCGACACGCACATCGCCGACGTCTGGCGCGCGTCCAATGATGGCGCCGGGTCGGGTCTCGATGCCGACCTGCTCGACGGACAGGATAGCGGCTATTACACCAATATCGTCGGTCGCCTCGGATACAGCCCGGCCAATCGCGCGGGCGATACGTTCACCGGCCGCGTCTATCTGGATGCGAAAGCGACCGGATCGTCCGGCATGGCCAATGCAGCGGGCGGTCTCGGTGAAGTCGAGATAAGGGGCAACGGCGTCGGCGCGGCGATGATGGCCTTTCACCGTCCTGGCTCCTTCGCAGCCTATCTGGGCGTCGATACGGACAATGTCCTGGCCTACGGGGGCTGGAGTCTCGGCGCAACGAGGAACGTAATCTGGCACAGCGGCAATGATGGCTCAGGGTCCGGACTGGACGCCGACCTTGTCGACGGCTGGCATCGCGATAGCATCCGCGACTGGAACAACCTGCTGAACAAGCCTTTCAACTGGTCCGGTCAGGGCGGCCAGCCGCAATGGCTGTGGGGCAGCAACGACGGCAACGCCTACTATGTCTGGAATCCCGCAAATTTCAGCGTCAATTATGCCAATTCGGCGGGTAATGCCGACACCGTCGACGGCTATCACGCATCCGCCCTGCTGCCGACTGGCAATCTTGAAGCCTCCGGCTATTGCCGCCTGCCCAATGGCCTGATTTTGCAGTGGGGAACTGTCACCTGCAACCCTGACTCCTATGGATCGGTGAACTTCCCGATCCAGTTCCCCACGGCCTGCTTCCACATCCATTCGGGCGTGGCAACGGAACTGGGCAACGGGAACGCGCAAGCGAATGGCCCTCTTCCCTACGCAGCGAACCAAAATAGCGCCAGTTTTTGGAATGCCGCTCCACAGGCCACCGCCTGGTGGATGGCTGTCGGCAAATAAGGAGAATATCGTGCCCCTCTTTTACAGCGCATCCGCTGGTGGATTTCTCGACGATGAGGTCCATGTCAGCATCCCCGAAGATGCACGGCCCGTCGCGGTCGAGGTCCATCGTGACCTGATCGCTGCCGCCTCTAGCGGTTCGATCATAGTGCCGGACAGCAATGGCGATCCGATGGCAGTGCCACTTCCACCGCCAGGGGCTTCCGAATTGCTGCGCCAGATGCGGACCAGGCGCGACCGTTTGCTGAGTGAGTCCGACTTCACGCAGATGCCCGATAGCCCGCTGACCGCTTCGGCGCGCGAGGAATGGCGGATTTACCGGCAAGCCCTGCGTGACCTTCCCGAAACCGTGGCGGACCTGTCCGCCATCGAGTGGCCTTCCACCCCCTCCAACTGATCGAGGATCATTATGACCGAACTGACGACCAAAATCGGGGCCTTCGAGGCGGAAACGCGCTCGGTGCCTGTCACCTTCGCCAGCGGCGAAATCAAGCACGAACGGCGGGTCAATGCCGTCCTGAAGGACGACGGCAGCTATGATCGGGCCGCTACCAAAGAACGCGTTGCAGAAGTGGCGCTTGGCGTCGTGCAAAAGATCGGCCTTGGCGTCATCTCCGTGCCGCCGCCGGACCCGGAAATGCCCGCTGTCGAATCGACAGCCGAATAAAGACCGGCGGCGGCTATGAACGCCGCCGCTCCCCCTTTGCGGAGGGGGCTTGGGATGTCCCCACATCTCCAAACCGCGAGCCTGCACTCGCACTCTCAGGGCGGCGCGCCCGCCCGTTTTTGAGTTCCCTCCGTGGCCTAGCCGCGTCGGGACATCTTGCAGGATTTCCTACATGTCTACCCCTTTTGTTCCCGTTCGCCCGGTTTCTCCCGTCGCCGGATATATCGGCGGAAAACGCAACCTTTCCCGGCGGATATGCGCCATCATCGATAGCATCCCGCACGGCAGCTATGCCGAACCCTTCGTGGGCATGGGCGGCATTTTCCTGCGGCGGACCCGCCGTCCGCGCGCCGAAGCGATCAACGATATTTCGGGGGACGTCGTGACGCTGTTCCGCTGCCTTGCGGAGCATTATCCCTATCTGGTCGACATGCTGCGGTTCCGCGTGGCGAGCCGCGCCGAGTTCGAACGCCTGCTGGGGCAGGATCCCGATCACCTGACCGACCTTCAGCGCGCCGTGCGCTTCCTGTACGTCCAGCGCCTCGCGTTCGGCGGCAAAGTGTCGGGCCGGGGTTTTGGAGTCGATGCCGCCGCACCTGCCCGTTTCGACGTCGGCAAGATCGAGCCTATGCTGGCTGATGTCCATGAACGGCTGCAATCCGTCGTGATCGAGCGGCTTCCATATGCCGACTTCATCCGGCGCTATGATCGCGATGGCGCGCTATTCTATCTCGACCCGCCTTATTGGGCATGCGAGCGCGACTATGGTGCCGATGTCTTCAGCCGCAGCGATTTCGCTGCGCTGGCCGAGCAGCTGGCAGGCATCGAAGGCAAGTTCCTGATGTCGCTGAACGACACCCCCGGCGTCCGAGAGACCTTCGCGCGCTTCGCCATAGCCTCGATCGACACCACCTACAGCATCGGCGGCAAGCCGAAGAAGGCAGGCGAAGTGCTGATCAGCAACTTCGCGCTGCCTGCTAACGATCTTTGACGTTCAGCCTCTGCGCCTTCATCGGCGCAGGGGCAAAAGCGGTCGGCCCTCTATCGACCAGAATCCGACCTTTAAGTGCGGCTTCAAGCTTCCCAGTTGCGGACATGAAGTTCGCCTCCCATAAAGCCGCATGGATCGATTTTTCAGCCAAACTCGTGCCATTGTGGCGGCATTTGCTATCGGGTCAGCTTCGCTGGCGGGCTGTTCTTCCCAGCCAACAGTCGCGACAGAAAATCCAACGGCTAAACTCGTTGTTCTCAGTATCGACGACAATCTGAGCAGTCCAATCGCAGGCCATGCTCAATGCAAAGATGATGAGGGCAGGCCCGTTATGAAGCCGCAGTGCTTTGCGTCGTATGATACTTTGATGAGGGCAGTGTTTAGTTGCGGCCCATCGAAGGTGACGGTCGATCGGTCATGGACACACAGCGAGTATGTGTCATTTCCAACGAACTGGGCACCTGGTAATCCTTCAAGCCTTGATGTGGTAAAGTGCATACAACGCGAAGTTGGCTTTCCCTTTTCGGCAGTGATTGCGCCAGCAACAGAGCCGGGAGAGTTTCCAGCAGCGGGCGACAGTGCACCATTTGCGGCGCTCTACTCTCGCAAACAGCCCTGAAGCCGCCGGTCAGCTCACCACCCCATCTTTGACATTGCGGCGTAAAGGCGAGCCAACAAAGGGCAGCAAACAATCACCCGCATTTGTAGAGGCCGCCTCTACAAATGCAGGCCAGCGAAACACAGGAAGCCGCACGCCATGGTCCGCCCATGGCGCAATCCCAAGATCATGAGCAGCTGACCGGGCAGGTCATCCAGCTTGGCACCATCGCGTCGGTCGACCATGCCAACGCAACCTGCACCGTCGAAACGGGCGACATTACCACCGGCGACCTGCCATGGATCGCACAGCGCGCCGGCGGCGCTCGCCTCTGGTCGCCCCCGACTGTCGGGGAACAATGCGTCATCCTTTCCCCTGAAGGCGATATGGAAAGCGCCTTCGTGGTGCTGGGCCTTTATTCCGACGCCTGCCCGCCACCCTCCACCAATCCCGATGTCGTCCATCTCGAATTCGCAGACGGCGCGGTCGTCGCCTATGATCAGGCCGCACATGCGCTGGCCGTCACCCTGCCTGATGGTGGGACCGCGACGATCGACGCCCCCGGCGGCGCCACCATCAACGGCGATGTGACGATCAACGGCAACGTCAATGTCGCGGGCACCGTGGATGCGTCTGACGACGTCCTGGGCGGCGGCAAGAGCCTCAAGAGCCACAAGCATAGTGGCGTCCAGGCTGGCGGAGCGCAGACGGGAGCGCCCGTCTGATGGCTGGCATGGCGCGCATCAGCGGGGCGGTTCTCGACGGCCTCGACCATATCAGGCAATCGGTGGCCGACATCCTGGGCACGCCGATGGGATCGCGCGTCGGTCGCCGTGAATATGGCTCGCTGCTGCCTGAACTGATCGACCAGCCCATGACGCAGGCGAACATCCTGCGCCTTTACGCTGCGACCGCTGTCGCGCTCTCGCGTTGGGAAAACCGCATCCGCCTGCGCCGCGTCGGCCTGGTCACGGGCGCTCGCCCAGGCTCCGCCACCATCACGATCGATGCGACCCGCACCGACGCCGGCGTCTCCAACGCCCTCGTCCGCCTCTCCATTCCCCTTTCCGTCTAGCCCCCTCTTTCCAACCAAGGAGCCGATCATGGCCTTCAAACATGGGATCACGCTTACCGAAATCAGCGAGGGCGCCCGTACCCTGACCGCTGTTTCCACCTCTATCATCGGCCTGGTCGCAACGGCGGCCGACGCCGACGCCGACACCTTCCCGCTGAACCGCGCTGTCCGCATCACCGATATCGAAACGGCGATCGGCAAGGCCGGCGTGGATGGCACCCTTGCCATCGCCCTGCGCGCTATTGCGGACCAGGCCCGCCCCATCGTTGTGGTCGTCCGCGTCGAGGAAGGTGCTGACGCTGCCGGCACCACCGCCAATGTCATCGGCACCACTGACGCCGATGGGCAGAAGACCGGCATGCAGGCGTTGCTGGCCGCGCAGGCGCAGCTGGGCGTGAAGCCGAAGATCATCGGTGCCCCCGGTCTGGAGACGCAGGCGGTAATCGCCGCCCTGGTCGTCATCGCCCAGAAGCTGCGCGGCTTTGCCTATGCCCGCCTTGTCGGCGAGACAACGGCCGACGCGATCCTGTTCCGCGCCAATTTCAGCGCGCGCGAACTGATGCTGCTCTATCCCGACTTCCTGGCATTCGATACCGCATCGGCCACCAACATCGCCAGCTTTGCCGCTGCGCGCGCTATGGGCCTCCGCGCCCGGATCGATGAGGAAGTGGGGCCGCACAAAACCCTATCCAATTACGAGGTCCAGGGCGTCGTCGGTCTGACCAAGGACATCTATTGGGATATCGAGGACGCGAGCAGCGAGGCGGGCCAGCTGAATGCCAAGGAAATCACGGCACTGATCCGCACCGACAGCGGCTATCGCTTCTGGGGCAACCGGACCACGGCGCCGGCGGAAAGCCAGTTCGTCTTCGAAAGCACGACCCGCGTCGCCCAGCTGATCGCGGACACCGTCGTCAACGGTATGATCTGGGCGATCGACAAGCCGATCACGCCGGCGCTGGCCCGCGACATTGTAGAGACGATCAACGGCTTCTTCCTTCAGCTGAAGGCCGCAGGCGTGATCCTGGGCGCCAATGCCCGCTTTGACGAAGCCGGCAACAGCACCGCCAGCCTGAAGGCCGGCAAGCTGCGGATCGACTATGACTTTACGGTCCCGCCGCCGCTGGAAGAGCTCGGTTTCAACCAGCGCATTACCGACAGCTATTTCGCGGACTTCGCGAGCCTGCTGACCGGCAACGCCTGACCGGCCCGCCTCTCCCCCTCATTTGCATAGGAGCAAGCCATGGGACTGCCCAGCATCCTCAAGAACATGATGCTTTTCAACGAAGGCCAGAATTACATGGGCGAGGTCAAGACCGTAACCCTGCCCCCGCTGACCCGCAAGCTGGAGGAATGGCGCGGCGGCGGCATGCCTGGCGCGGTCGGCATCGACATGGGCATGGACGGCCTGCTGGAAATGGGTTCCAGCTTCCCCGGCCCAATGCGCGACATGCTGCGCCAGTTCGGCATCCTGGCGGTCAACGGCGTCTATCTGCGCTGGGTCGGCTTCCACCAGAAGGACGACACCGGCGCGACCGACAGCGTCGAGGTCGTCGCGCGCGGTCGCCATAATGAAATCGACATGGGCGACCAGGAAGTGGGCGAGGTCGGCGAATTCAAAGTCACGACCACGCTCGCCTATTACAAGCTGGTTTGGAATGGCCGAACCGAGATCGAATATGATCCGCTGAACGGCGTCTTCATCGTCAATGGCGTCGACCTGATGGCGCAGCAGCGCGCTTCGCTCGGCCTGTTCTGATTCTTCCTGCCCGGCGCGCTGCGTCGGGCAACCTCTCCCCCCATCATCACCGGGAATTTCTCATGAGCGACACCAACGCACCCCTGTTCCGCACCGTCACGCTCGACACGCCGATCGAGCGCGGCGAACAGACGATCGCCACCCTCCAGCTGCGCAAGCCCAAGTCGGGCGAACTGCGCGGCCTCTCCCTGGTCGACCTGGGCCAGCTGAAGGTCGATGCCCTGACCAAGCTGCTGCCCCGCATTTCAACCCCGCCTATTTCCGAAGCCGAAGCCAGCAATCTCGACCCGGCGGACCTGCTCGCATGCGGCGCGGAAATCGGTGGTTTTTTGTTGCAGAAGTCGCAGCGCATGGATGCCCTCGATCAGTAGATGACGCGATGGCGGATGTGGCGGTCATCTTTCACTGGCCGCCGCAATCCATGGACGGGATGGACCTGTCCGAACTCATGGCCTGGCGCGACCAGGCCGCGAAACGCTCCAGGCCCCCCGAAACACCGAAGACCAAGAAGCGCTGATGGCTGACAAGAACCTTCGATTGCAGGTCATCCTTGAAGGGCTGGACCGCGTTACCGCGCCGTTGAAACAGATCACCGGCGCGTCGGCCGCCGCGCGCCGCGACCTCGCGGAAACGCAAAAGCAGCTGAAATCCCTCGACGCCCTGCAAAAGCACGTCAGCAGCTACAAGGCGAAGGAAAGCCGGTTCGCGGACGATACCCGCAACTATGAGGCGGCCCAGCAGCGCGTCGCCGCCCTGCGCGACCAGATCGCCGCGACCGAAGGTCCGACTAAGAAGCTGCGGATGGAATTCGAGAAGGCCGAACGCCATACCGCCCAGCTGGCGGCGCGGCTCGATGCTGGCGGCGCCGAATTGCAGCAGCTGTCCGCCAAGCTGTCGGCCGCCGGCATCGACGTCGCGGACCTGGCTGGGCATGAAGGCAGGCTAGCGAACCGCGTCCATGATGCCAACCAGGCCTTGCGCCAGCAGACCGCCCAGCTGGAGAAGGTCGAGCAGGCGAAGCGCAATTCGGAAAAGCTGAACGACATCAGCGGCAAGGCGACGGGCGTCGGCCTGGGCATGATCGCCGCCGGCACCGCCGCCGCTGTCCCGGTCATCGCCGCGACCAAACAGGCCATGTCCCTCGAAAGCGCGATGGCGGACGTCTCCAAGGTCACGAACATGGCCGCGCCTGCGATCGAACGCATGTCCACCGACTTCCTCGACATGAGCGAACGCATCCCCATGGCGGCGAACGAACTCGCCACCATCGCCGCCGCTGCGGGCGCCGCCGGCGTCGGCATGGACAAATTCGGCAAGCCCATGCGCGACCAGCGCGAGCAGCTGCTGCAATTCACCAACGACGCGGCCGAAATGGGCGTGGCTTTCGACATGACAGCCGATATCGCCGGCGAGACGATGGCGAAGTGGCGCACCGCCTTCGAACTGCCCCAGGCCGGCGTGGTCGCCCTGGGCGACCGCGTCAACGCCCTGACCAACACCTTCGGCGGCAAGGCGGCGAACGTCACCGACATCATCACCCGCATCGGCCCGCTGGGCAAGGTCGCCGGCCTGGCTGCACCTCAGATCGCCGCCCTCGGATCGACGCTGGACAGCATCGGCGTCCCCAGCGAGGTCGCCGCCACCGGCATCAAGAACACGATGCTGGCACTGACCAAGGGCGACGCCGCCACCAAATCGCAGATCGCCGCCTATAAGCAGCTGGGCCTTGAAGCCACCGACGTCGGCAAACGGATGCAGACGGACGCCGCCGGCACGATCATCGACGTGATGGAGCGGATCGGCAAGCTGGACGCGGACAAGCAATCGGGCATCCTGACCCAGCTGTTCGGTTCGGAAAGCGTCGCGGCCATCGCGCCCATGCTGACCAATCTCGACGGGCTGAAGCGCCGCCTTGAACTGGTGGGGAACGCCGACGCCGTCGCGGGATCGATGCACGGCGAATTCCTGAACCGCATCGCGACGACCGAAGGTGCGACGGGCCTCGCCACCAACGCCCTGTCCGGCCTCAACATCACCATGGGCAAGGCGTTGCTGCCCACCGTCGTCCAGCTGGCCGGCTATGTGAAGTCGGTCGCCAGTTCGATGCGCGGATGGGCGCAGGAACATCCCGTCCTCGCGAAAGGCATCATGATCTTCATGGGCGCTGGCGCGGCGCTGCTGATCCTGCTCGGCGGCCTAGCATTGGGCTTCGCAGCCCTGACCGCCGCCGCCGCGCCGCTGGGCATCGCTCTGGGGCCGTTGCTGCTGATCGTTGCTGCCGTGGCGGGGGTCGCGGCTGCGGCCTATCTGATCTATGACAATTGGGGCGCGATCACGGCCTGGTTCTCCGCCCTGTGGGAAAACATCAAGGCCATGGTTGGCGGCGCGATCAATTTCCTGATCGCAGCCTTCCTGAAATTCACGCCATTGGGCCTACTGATCAGCGCCTTCGCACCGGCGCTGGCCTTCCTGCGGTCACTGAATTTCACCGAAATCGGCCGCAATTTGATCCAGGGCCTCATCAACGGCTTCGTTGGCATGCTCGGCGCGCTCAAATCTACCGTCGTCGGCGCCGCCGGTTCGGTCGCCAATTGGTTCAAGGCCAAGCTGGGCATTCATTCCCCCTCGCGCGTCTTCGAAGGCCTGGGCGGCTTCGTCATGGCAGGGCTGGACCAGGGCCTGGCGAACAATACGTCCGGGCCGCTCTCCCGTATCACGCAGCTGTCCGGCCAGATGACCAGCGCGCTCGCCGCCGGAGCCGTCGCGCCCGTCCTGGCCGCCGCTTCCCCCGCCATGGCACAATCCGCCGCGGCTTCCCCCGCGACGGCCGCCGCCGCCGCGCCGGCGACCTACAATATCAACATCACCGCCGGCCCCGGCGCATCCGCCACCGATATAGCCGAAGAGGTTCGCAAGGCCCTCGAAGCGATCGAGCGCGAGCGGCGCGGGCGTGGCTTTGGGGACGACTGATGCACCTGATGGCCCTTGGCATGTTCCTTTTTCAGATCTCGACGCTGGCCTATGACGAACTCCAGCGGAAGACGGACTGGCGCTTCGCGATGTCGAGCCGCGTCGGGACGCGCGACGCCGCTCAGTTCCTGGGCGTGGGCGACGAAACGGTCAGCCTGTCCGGTTCGGTCTATGCTGAAATCACCGATGGCACGGTATCGCTCGACACCCTGCGAGAGATGGGCGACGCCGGCGAAGCCTTGCCCCTGGTCAGCGGCGCCGGCATCGTCTTCGGCAATTTCATCATCCGCTCGATCGATGAGCGCCATGCCGTGCTGATGGCCGATGGTCGCGCCCAGCGCATCGACTTCGGTATTGATCTTTGGCGGGTGGATGACCCCGCCACCGCCCAGGCCGCCGAATGACCGACCGGATCATCAATATCCCCGATTGGCGGGTGACGCTGGACGGCAAGGACTTGACCGACAAGATGCGTCCGCGCCTGGTGTCGCTGAGCCTGTCGGAAAAGCGGGGTGACGAGGCCGACCAGCTGGATATCGTGCTGGACGATAGCGACGGCATGCTGGCGATCCCCAAGGAGGGGGCGACCTTGCAAGTCCAGCTGGGCTGGAAACAGGGCCGCGACGTCACCGTGGGCCTGGTCGACAAGGGCAGTTTCAAGGTGGACGATGTCACCCATAGCGGCCCGCCCGATCAGATCAGGATACGCGCCCGCGCCGCCGACTTCACTAGCGCGATCCGCAACCGTCGGGAACAGAGCTGGAAGAATACGACGCTGGGTGCCGTGCTGAAGGATGTCGCGGGACGGAATGGCCTCACGCTGAAGGTGGCGGCCGACCTGGCGTCGATCGCGCTGCCGTCGGTCACGCAGAACCGGGAAAGCGATATCGCCTTCCTGAAGCGCCTGGGTATCGAAAACGACGCGGTCGCCACCATCAAGGACAAGCATCTGATCTTCGCGCGCAAGGGCGCCGGCACGACCACCAGCGGAAAGGCGCTGCCCACGCTCACCATCACCCGTCGCGATGGCGACGGTCACACCTGGTCACGCCAGAAGCGGGACGGGCAGGAGGGCGTAACGGCCAGCTGGCACGACAAGAAGGGCGCGAAGCGGAAAACCTTCACCGTCGGGAAGGTGGACGGCGCGAAGAAACTGCGGAAGGTCTATCCCGACGAAGCGTCTGCCAAGCGCGCGGCGATTGCGGAGCGGGACCGGATCAAGCGCGCGCCGGCGACGTTCGACATGAAACTGGCGCTGGGCCGGCCCGACGCTTTCCCCGAAACGCGGGTAAAGGCATCGGGCTTCAAGGATGAAATCAACGCGACGACCTGGTTGATCGCGGAAGTTACGCACCGCCTCGACAACAATGGCGGCTACGGCACCAATCTGCGCATGGAGACGGCGCCATCATGAGACAATAAATGACCGATCCGTGAATGGATAGGGTTATCTCCAGTTCGTCCTTACAAAGCTACCTACCTCATTGTCGACGTTATGCCACGCAGCTTCGCCGTTGGTTGTATCAGCCACATAGAGCTTGTCGCCGTCTCTCAGGAAAGGCTTAATATGATCACGTGCCTGCGTCGCTGTGAAGCTGGAGTTCACATACCAAAGCGAATTCCCGACCCGCGCCCACGATCCAAGTTGTTTGATAGAAGCAACAATTTCTTCGCCCATCGGCGAAAAATTCGTCCGTTCCAGCCAGACATGAAGGTTATGTGCCATAATCTAGCTCTCGATCGCAGGGTCAGTTAACATGGTCCAATAACAACCCCAATGCACGGATTTGTTCCCAATTTCGAATCGCGGCCAAATGCCCCGTTTGTTTGAAATCCGCAACATCGAACGTAAGACGAAGGTGTCTTTCCACCTCCCCACGATGCGATTGGAGTGGGTGCCGTTCCCCAATACGGTCACGCAACGCAATTCCGATCGCTGCAATCAAATCATGTCCATTGGTAAATTGCAGAAGATCGACGTTAGCCGTCTCGTATTGACCGATGCGCTGACGTAGGGCTGCTTTATCTTGGGCAGTATCGAATTTACCCAGCGAAGCTTCATCAATCATCGCTTCGACATTAATCGTGTGACCATCAAAAAACGCGGCGAGATTAAGATCGCTAAGACGATATCCCATATTGTGCTGAGCATTCGCATATCTCATCGCGGACAGCGGCTTCAGCGCTTCAAGCAGGCTGTTGAGACACTCATTTGCTCCACCCGCTGCGGCAAGCTTCGTCTCATTTCCCATCTCCGTTAAGTAGCGCGCGACTACGGAAGTAAAGCAAACATCAAGATCAAAATCATGATAGCGAGAATAAATTATATCATCGTTCTGCTCAACGTCAGCCGTTATTCTTTCAAAATCAGAATCAACAAACCCGAGAACATCTTCGTTTGCAGCATTTTGCTCATAATCGATCACGTCGATTACATTACCTTTTCCCCAGCAATTTATAAATACAACCCCATCAGATTTATAGAATTTCTTGAATCTTTTTATGTCATTCGAACCCTCAACGAGTGCAAATGCCCCTTTGTGCTTTTGCCTTTGCATTCGGAGATCGGCGCAAATCTGCGCGGGACCAATGTGTAGTGTCATGGATCTCATTGCGGATCTACATCCCCCAATTCGACAACAATCTCCTGCCATTCTCCAATTAGCTGGGGGGAATGGGTAGCAAGGACGACGTCGAAACAGTTAAGCTCGATAATTTTTTTTAGATCAGCGACAAATTGCCGCTGCCAACCAACGTGCAAAGAAAGTTCAGGCTCATCGAGCAATATCAAAGCATTATCTTTAAGTTCAAATAACAATTCAAAAAACAAGACAAGCTGATGCTGCTCACCTGATGATAACTTCTCCAGGGGAACTACAATTTTATCACTTCTCTTTACAGAGAATCCATTTGATTTTCCGACTTCAACATATTTAGGATAAAATCTTTCATTTATCAAATTTATGAAGAGATGTATTTTTGACTGAAGCGCATCCAATACTTTCAGTTTATGACGAGTATCGTCGACATAAACACTCAGAACCGATGCAATGGCTGAATCTGAGAATGAAATCTCTGGCAGCGCCGCTTCTTCTTCTTCGTCCAGAATACCAACTTTAGTCAGCCGCTGTCGGAGGCTATCTAATTCTGACAATTGCGCAGTCAAATCATGCGACGGAATTATCGCACCGCCTTCAAGAACACGACGAGGAAAGGAACGATCGAGGGACTGCGAAGTTGAAGCGTATAGACCAAGTTCTTTTGCAATAATTGACTTCAAAAGTTGCGCCTTACGCGAAATTGCAAGCGATCCCGAAGAACTCGATCGTCTCCCATCCTCATTTTGGAACACCAGTAGACGTTGTGTTTCAATAAGATGGCAATCAACCGCGCCGATTATGCCTGCCAATGATTTCGGCGGGCTATATTTAAATCCAGATAACATAGCTTCAGGCAAATGCTGTCCAAAAACATCGATGACTTCCTGAACACTGTACGTGATACCGGAGGTATCGTGCGTCCACTGTCGCGCAGCAGTCCGCGTTAAAAATGGCAAATAATGATCAAACCGAAGCGGCCGAACCGCTGATTCGTCTAGAGATCGAGGCGTCCAGGATTCAATCCGTTCCCCTTCCCCATCAATTATGCTGACATTGATCCCGAGCGCGTCGCTCACCGCTGTCGACGCATCTTCGGGAACATTCTTGGTCACATTAACCCGCCAGCCGTTGGAAAATGCGAAACCCACCTCTTCAAATTCAGTTGTCGCGAATGTCGACCACTGATTTCGGAAAAACGCAAAGATCAGCTTGAGACATGCGGTTTTCCCAAGGCCGTTTGGTCCGATCAACGCAGTCACGCGATCATCAACGCTCAACGGGATAAGATGATCAAATTCTCCGAAGAGTCGCTTAACGGCGAACTCGACAAGGCGAATGTCGTTTTGAGATTCGTCGTTATACATTTCATTTCCTAACAAATCGGCCTGGGCAGCACATAGCTCTGCTTGCTTTAAGAATCGCTACTAGACGCATCCACATTATAGAATGGTACACACTAATAACCTCAGCTTCCCGCCGACACTCGAAGTTCGGTCAACTTCCACCCCAGACCGTCTCGCTTGAAGATCAGCGACGAACCGGTCTTGTCTTCGTGATTTACCAACCGGAACTCCGATAGCCCCACACGCTTCACCTCCAGATTCTTGACCCGCACGCCGATCTTCCCCTTGCCCGGCTTGGGCGCCGGTGCATTGGCGAACACTTCCCGCATCGCGGCGGGTGTCACCAGCGCCTCGACTATGCCATCGACCATGTTCACAGCGAAGGCGGCGCCCAGGGAGGCAAAAGGATTGTCGTCCTTCGCCTTGACCATTTCGGCGGCCATCTTCGCCTTCATCTGTTCCTTCAGCGAAGCACGCAGCGAGGGGAAGTCGATATAGCCGGCCAGCCTTTCAGCATCCTTTGCCTCTGCCGCTGCTTGCATTTCATGAAGCGTCCAACGCGGCGATCCGAAATACCAACCCATCCCCATCACGATTGCCGCAACCAGCGCAAGCGCAGCATAAATTCTCGACTTCATGTTTAACGGCCCCCCGTTCGGAAATCTCGCACACGGCCTATTCCTCGACGCAACCCGCTGTCCACAACATATTGTTCCAGCTTAGCATTTACCCCCTTTCCTACTCGCCCCGCCTTGATCAATGAGAACGAATAAGGAACAATCAGAGGAATAGAGGTTGAGCAATCAGGTGCTTAGGTTGACATCAGGGTGCGAATTTGCATGCGAAGAATGCTCGGTAAAGTGCGCCACCGCCATCATGGCGCGGGATGATCTGTGGCGGCACATCGAGGCTCTGCTGCGGCTTCAGACGCATGAACCATGCTTGAAACGAGCGAGACAGGTCCGATCGCTGCGAAGCCAAATGGAAGCCGCTGAACGAGAATTCGAGCGGCTTCGTCCAGCGACTGGGGCGTTCCATACATCTCGCTCTGCCCGCCTTCACTAATTTTGCGGCGCGCAAAAGGCTAGAACTTCCTTATCATCCGACTTCTCGCACGAATTCCAAGATCTGAATCTTTGCCAAAATCCCATTCTTGTAGCCTTTGCGAGCAACGACCTCGATCAGCGCGCGTTTTTGCGCGGCGGCCGTGTAAGCGTTTTGAGCCGCCTCGAATGCCGGATCGACCACGTCCGCCATCATAAATCCCTCACGATCAGGATTTTCGATGCTCAGAGCGCTTGAATGATATTTAAATCCGTCCGTTTTCAACAAAGCTTGCTCAATCGGACGCCATTCCATTTTCTGCGATTCACGAATAGCATCGGCGCCTTCGATGTCGATGACGCGAGCTTCCCCCTGCCCCGATCGAAATGATGCGGTGTCTACAGAACGCCCTCGTCCAACTGGCGCCACATAATCGACCGCCGCCGGACCGCTTGCGGAAATCGATCTTTTCAGTAACTCCTGCATACCCATCATTTCCTCATGACGGCGCGCGTCGACCGCATCGAAAACCGAAAGGGCATCACGCTGAGTGGTCGTTAGCGCGGCTAATCCAGCCGCATGCATGTCAGCCATTTTGTGGATAGCTATTTCCACCGCCTGATCCTCGCCCTTGAAGTAATCCAGCACGGCTTGGACATAATGCGAAATGATTTCCGGCCCGACAGCCTGGAGAATTGGGATGCCGATCGCCAGCAATTCGGAAACCTCCTGCGACAATGCAGGAAGTTCGTAGGAACCAGCCTTGGGTTCTCTAACCTTGAGCACCAATGGTGCGCGTTCGCCTCGCTTGGGCAGACGCTGAAGCGAGAAGATGACTGTGCAGTCAGAGACAAGGCGATCTATACCTTGAAGAGATTGTCCAAGCAGCTTGGCGTCGATCTTATGATGAGCAGCATCCCCACCATCATAGCTGATCAGAATAGGCGCCTTCTCCATATCAACTCCCCGACAGGTTGAGTGTTGCCTGCGGTAAGCTGTGCGACATTTGAGTCAAGTCGCTGATTTTGTACGAACCACTCTGGCCATTTACTCAAGAGTTAAGTTTGTTTATCGCCCTGGTCGACTGAGCCATCTACCCGGCGGGTTGCAACAGTCTCGGCCGATGTGAACGACGATCGGTCGATGGAGACCGGGCCGATCGCTGCGAAGCCAGTTGGAAGCCGCTGAGCGAGAATTCGAGCGGCTTCGGCTCGCGTCGCATCCTCTGGGACCAGCGCCAGAAGCGTTTCGAACATGGCGGCAAGCGCGGCTTCACTAGGCAGCATGACCGGTAAGGTGATGAACTGGACCGGCGGCTGCGCAGCCTCGATTGCATCCCGCTCCGGAAGAGCTTCAACCTCATTCAGACCCGCCAATTTCATGACCTCTGCGGGATCAACCTTGTGACGCGAAAGGATCGCAGCGATCCGACGAGTTAGTTCAAGCGGGAGGGAGCGCTTTTTGTATCTAGGCGATTCGTAGTTCGAGTAAGTCCCAAAAGGCATGCCCAGTTCATCTGCGATGCCACGCACAGTCAACCGAGGCACGGCGGATTTGCGTAGTTCCTTCAGGCGCTGACTTGCGGAAATCATGAGCAAACCTGTGCAACATTTTCGCACACCGATGTTATTCATTTTTACGTTGATTTATGTGCGCATTTAGCGCACATGTGCAGGATGAAAGAGCGCACATCGATCTTCCAAATGTTCAGCGGCATCCGTCCGATGGCGCGGGCCATTGATGAATCCCCTTCGACCGTTGCCGGTTGGAAGCGCAAAGGTCGCATCCCCGCCGAAAAGCAACCCCACGTGTTGGAGGTTGGCCAGGCGCTCGGACTTCCCGTTACCGCTGAACATGTCGTGTTCCCTCTGGGTCGGCCCATCGCCGCCCCTGTTGAAATATCGCCTCGCCCGAACGCCGTCGCTTGCGATCGGACGCCGGAAACGCAACGGAAGGATGTGCAATGATGCGCGGCCAGGAATATCGCCTGCGGGGGCATCACGCCTCGCGCCGAAGCTTCAACGTGCCAGACGAATTGATGGCGCAGCACACCGAACCGACCGACACGCCGCAACTGCCACGCTGGTATAGCATCGTCGCCTTGCTCATCCTGAGCTGCGCCACCATCTTTGCCATGTGCGCAATGGGGCGACCCGGCGCATGACGAAACTACGCGCGCCTCTATCCTTCTCCCTCGCCATCACTACGGCCGTCGGCCTGATTGGTTGGGAACTGGCCGCAAAGATCACGCGACGGTCGAAGCGGGCGGTTCGCTATTGGAGCGAGAGCGACAAGACCAGCCTACCGACACTGGATCAGGCGATCGCGCTTGATCGCGAATTTCTTGCGGCGGGAGGCGGCTTCGCACCAATCCTCGAAAGCTATGCGCGGCAGTTGGACATATCGCTGGTGAATACGCTGGCATGCCGGGCGGCGCTGGCCGACGACATCGCCCAGGCTACGCAGGAATCGGCGGACGCGATCAGCAGCAGCATCCATGTGACGCTACCCGGCGCCTCGCCGACAGAGATCTATCACGCCATCAAAGAGACTGAGGAAGCCAGTGGGGCGATGAACCGGCTGCTGACCCGTCTCAGATCCTTTCTGCCCGGCAATGGCGCCGGTCGGCGAGCAACAGGGGAAGCATGATGACCGATGGCCGGGGGCCGAAACTCAACAATGGCGGGGGCGCTCCCCGCATGCCGTCGGTGCAATGCCCCGGCTGCGGTGAACGGGCCTTTGCGCGCTCAACGACCGGCAAGGCCACGCTGCTCTATCGCGAGGTCTATTATCATTGCCGCAACGTCGAGCGATGCGGATGCCAATTCGTCGTGGGCATGGCGACGCTGCGGGCCACCGTGCCCAGCCGGATGCCGCAACCGCTGGCCGCGCTGCCCATGACGAACTGGCGCCACGCGGACAACGACCGCGCAGCCAACGATGATGACGGCCCGCCCAGCGAACCCGACACCGATGTCGTAAGAAGTTGAGGCAAGGCGGCCGAAGCGGGCTGCATCCCCTACCGAACATCCCCATCCACCGGCTTCCCCATTTGCCGGAACGCTCTTTCTTTGCCCACCATCAGGAGTATCGAACATGCGTCATGTCGATCTGTCGCGCTCCACTGTCGGAACGCCAGTCATCCAACCTTGGGAATATGTCGCCATGCGCCGCCACGCTGCGGGCCTGTCGATCGAGCAGGTCGCATCCACTCTCGGCGGCAAGGCCTATCGGCGCCATTTGCGAATGCTCGAAACGCCCGGCATCCGTATCAAGATCATCACCAACCTGTCGGTGGTCATGCCGTTTAGCGAAGATGTCTATCGCCAGTTGGCCGACCTCCCTGCCAATCAGCATCCGCCGCTATGCGTCCGATGCGGCTGGGACGAGCATTCGGAGGTGCCCGACAGGCTGGACGGTTTGACGACCTGGTCGCGGGAGAATCCCGCCATTTGCACCCGCTGCGAACAGCGATCCGACGCGGTCGCCGCATGACCAACATCGCGCGCGCTCTGCTGATCGTTGCCGCCATTCTGACCGTCCCCTTCATCATCGCTGGGGCGCTCTCCAACCTGAAAGGAAATTCCCGTTGAGCGATGGAAATGTAGCTGCCGAACAACTGCGCCTGTTTATCGAGCGCATCGAACGTCTGGAGGAAGAGAAGAAGGGCCTGCAGGACGATATCAAGGACGTCTATCTGGAGGCCAAGGCCAACGGCTATGACGTGAGAACCATGCGCTCCATCGTCCGGCTGCGCAAGCTGGAACGGAATGCGCGTCAGGAAGCCGAAGCCCTCCTTGAAACCTACAAAAACGCGCTGGGCATAGAATAATGCCCCTCGCCTCCGCATCCTGCCGGCAGGCTGACCAAATGGCCCGGATTGACGGCGCGCACCTACGCGTCGTCGTTCGGCATGTCGCCTGCGGGGGACGCCTGGATCATGCCGAAGGACCGATGCCATGAAACTGGTCGTTTGCACCTGCGCCGAATGTGCGCGCCTGGATCGTGCATTTCCGAACGAAGGCAAACAGCTTGCCCTGTTGCCGCAACGACCGGCCCGTCGGCGCCATGTGCGCGCCACCGTCGATCGGAATGGGCATCTATGACCACCGCCATCGTGAAACTGGACACCCGCGTCAGCAGAGCGGTCGGCATCGGCAAGGGCATCCGCCTCGAACCCGCCGACCTCGATCTGTTGGTCAGCCTGGGACTGATCGACCTCCTCCACGACGCCAAAACGCAAGCACTTAAGGAACAGGCAGCATGCCGGCAAAATCGACGCCAATCTATCGGCGCGGCAAATACTGGCTCGATTGGGACGTCAAGGCCGACGGATCACGCCGTTCCCCCAACCTCACCATCTTCTGGTACGATCCCGACACGCGACGCGTCCGCAGCGCTTCGACGGGCACAGCGGACGAGGATGCCGGGATCGTTGCACTCGACCGCCGCTACCTAGCGGACGCGAGCGAAGCGCCTGCATTCTGCCATGCCTGCGGCCAGCCGCTCGCACTTGCTCAGGCCTATCTCCTCACCGATGCGGTCGCGGATTATCGCCTCGAATGGGGCGACGCCCGCCTGTCGGGCGCCACCATCGAAGGCCGCCTGAAGCACGTCACCGAATTCCTCGAAGCGCAGGAGGCCGAACCCGCCGGTAAATTCGGCGTGGCCACGACCTGCGCCGCCGCCTGCACCAAAGTCTTCGTCAACGCTTTCCGCGCCTGGTTGAGCGAGCGCCCGGTGGAATGGAAGAACAAGGACGGCGAAGTCACCGTTTCCCGTCCGCGCTCCCCGGCCGCCGTGGAAGCCGCCATCGCGCAGCTGATCGCCGTCCTCAACCATGCAGCCAACGCCGACCCACCACGCTCGGACAAGCGCCCGACCTATCGCCCGCTACCTGCCGCCCAGGTGCAGCGTAAACGCCGTACCCGCATCGGCGTCCCGGAACTCGCGGAAATGCTCAAATATGCGGCCGATGCAGAAAAGCCGCGGGGTTCGCTGCATGCCTTCCTGATCGGCACGCTCTGCACGATTGCACGCCCCAGCTCCGTGGTGGACATCTCGGTCCAACCGGCCCGCCAGCAATGGTGGCCCGGCTCCGCGACGATCGATCTCAACCCCGCCGGCCGCCGCCAGACGAAGAAATTCCGCCCGATGCTCCCGGTCCTGCCTTTACTGGATCAATGGCTCTGCGCTGAATATGCCGATTGGCTTGCCGTGGAAGATGGCCTGAAACCGTCACGTGGCTGGCTGGTCAACTATTACGGCCGGGGTATTCAGGACGTCGACCGCGCCTGGGACACAATGCTGCACGCGCTCGACTATCCCACCGGCCGCGAATGGCGCTCCTATGTCCTGCGCCACAGCCTGGCCACCCTCTGCCGCAATCGCGGCGCCGAGCGCTGGGATCTGGAAGGCTTCATGGGCCACCGCGCCCCGTCGCAAACCGAAGTCTATGCGATGGGGGAATTTCCGTCGGTTCAGAAGGCTTTGCAGGGAATCATCGACGAAATCGACCAACGTGCACCCGGCTCCCTGCACCGGATTCACACCGGAACGCAAAAAGCGCTCGAAAGCGCAAAGGAGCCAAAAATGTCAGGATAATCAACAGGTTATGCTGGTGCCGCTTACGTGACTCGAACACGTGACCCTCGCATTACGAATGCGATGCTCTACCAACTGAGCTAAAGCGGCATTGGGGCGGGCAGATAACAGCG